>Ga0078972_1010216_pt1 | contig 17758 bp, 11 predicted proteins | sample YelNatPaOPGAMG01_FD_67568 | JGI IMG/M metagenome (GOLD analysis project Ga0078972, IMG submission 67568) | Hot spring thermophilic microbial communities from Obsidian Pool, Yellowstone National Park, USA - OP-RAMG-01 (SPADES assembly) (version 2) | ecosystem: Environmental > Aquatic > Thermal... | reverse complement strand
GAGACCAGACTTCTTTCGGGTCCCAACCCCAGTAACGTCCCCAGGCTTTGCTTGCCCAGATCATGCCAAAGACCAGAGCTCCCAGAGTAAAAAGCGGGAAGCCGACAGCCACCGCCCTATAGGCAACCAGGTCCAATTTTTCTTTTCTTTTTTCCGTTTCAGCCGGTGTCATCTTTTTATTTCTGCTGAGTAGATAAAGCAGGCTGGCCACAAAAGCTATGGCCAGAAAGGCTTCGCCGATAAGGGTCACCGAGACATGAAGCCATAACCAGTAACTCTGCAAGGCCGGAACCAAGGGACTTACTTCTTTGGGCAAAGCTGGAGAGGAGGCCAGGGCTAATAAGGCAATGATAATCAGCCAGAGGTAAGGACCTGTTTTTTCTAATTTGAGTTTTCGTTCAAAAATTATGACCGCCAGAACGCAAGCCCAGGCAAAGAAATTTAGGGATTCGTACATAGTGGTAAACGGAGCCTGGTGACTCTGCACTGTTCTGGTTAGAATGGAGATTGAGTGAAAGACCAGACCGAGGATAGCCAGGTAAGAAGAAAGTTTGAGCCAACTGGTTCCTGGCTTAAAAAAAGCGATAAACCCAGAAAGCATCACCAGAAAATAAATAACGAAGGCAATGAGTAGAAATAGAAATTCATTCATGGTGTTCTCCTCTGATTGAAGAACTACCGGCTTTATTTGGCGCCCATAATTTTTCTATCTCCTTGAGGAAACCATCTCGGTTTTTCCTGGCGTAAGCTTTTAAGAGCGGTTTTCGCGGCGGTTGAATTATGAGCAGAATTTCCCGGTAGGGAAAGTAAAAACTAGCCAGGAGTCCCAGAATAAGCAGAAAGGAGCCCACCCAAATCAAATTGCTGCCAGGGTCAGTGGAGGCCTCTATAACAGAAAAGGGCGGAGCCTCAAATCTTTTGAGCCTTACCTCCGGTGCATCTTTTGTTTTTTTCTGAAAACTATTGAAATCTGGATGGTAATAAAATATCCAGCCGGAAAAAATGGATTGTCCTGCTTCTAAGATTTCTATCAGGGCAGCCGGATTTCTGGGTTCTGCCGACCGGCTGAAAGCCTGAAAGCTTCTGTCCAGCTGAAAATCAGGTATAAAATTTATGACTCTGACAACAAGATTATCTCCCAAGCTGGCACTTTCTCCTGGTTTTAAGGTTATTGACCTAAAGCCTAATCCAGCTGATCTTATTTCCAGTTCCATCATCACCTGGTCCCAGTCTTGACCGTAGCTCATCTGGAAGAATCTCAAGCCTTTGTATTTCAGGGGGTGGTTCACTCTAATGGTCTTTTGCCACCTGAGATGATTGTTTTCAATAATAGACACCAGACTGTTCCAGCTTTTTATTGAGCCGTCTGGATAGAATTCAGTCGTAAATTTATCCAGCCTCAAGCTGAATCCCTTTTCCGGAACCTCTTGAGCCTGACCCTCAAGAAGAGCGATTGTCAGCCGTTGACTGAAAAGTGCTGAAACCAATCCCCCGGCTATTATGATTACCAAACCCAGATGGACTAATTCAGGCCCAAAAAGTCCCGGGAACCCTTTCTGGGCTAGAAATACTTGCCGGCCCTCTTTTTGCCAGGACTTAACTCTATAATTTTTTCTTTTAAGCTTAGAGGTCAGTTCCTCAGGTGACTCTCTCAGTGACTCCAGCAGTTCAGAAATAGGCTTCTGGTTGCCGAGGGCCGGTTGCTCCTCAGTTTCGGTCTCCTCTGGTCTTTTCAACCTCCTGAACTTGGCTGGAAGTTGTTTTATTGAACAGGAAAGTAAGTTCAGTAGAAACAACAGGACCAGACTCAAGAACAGGGGAGAGCGGAAGAGATGGTCAAATTGGAGGAAAGAAATGAGCCTGGATAGCAAGGGCAGATGCTGCTGATAAAATTCTGGTTCCTGGCCCTGGGGGATTAAAGTACCCACGATTGAAAAAAGAATGAGGAGGATGAGCAGAACGATGGTCAGCCGGAGCGACGAAAGGAATTTGAACAACTCAGACATGAGCTTAAGAAATTTCCTTATTAATTCTTGATGTTCTTCAATTTTCGTTTACTCTTTTTCTCGGATATCTTGACCAGGTCTTGAAGGCTGACTGATTCAAAGTAATCTTTCATCACTTTGGTCCCTTCTTTCCAGAGTTCATGAGCGGCACAGTAAGAAGTCCTGGGGCAAAGATCCTTATCTTCTACACACTCAACCAGACAGCAGTTTCCTTCTACTGCCTGAAGGACTTCGCTCATCCTGATGGCCGCCGGTGGCTTGGCCAGAGTGTAGCCGCCCCCAGCTCCCCGGACGCTTTTTACCAGGCGACTTACTCGGAGAGGAATTATTATTTGTTCTAAATATCGGATAGAAATGTCTTCTTCCTCAGAAACATCTTTCAGGGCCCGAGCCGGTGCCCCGTCGTGGTAATGAAGAGCCAGATTTATCATCAATCTGGCCCCGTAGCGACCCTTAGTTGAAATCCTGAACATGCCAACCTCCTTTAAGGAAAACCTTAAATTCTTTGATGATCATAACCTCAATCATCGAATCTATCATAATTTTATAGGAATAATAGAGATTAAGCAAATCTATTTTCTTGACAGGGCTCAAGGTTAAATTGTATGCTAAAAACTAATTTTTTTCTGCTTATAAAAATTAAATAAAGGAATCAGAGGATGGAAAAAGTTGTTCTTCTCGGAGACGAGGCCGTAGCTTTAGCCGCCATCCAGGCCGGCCTGACTGCTGCCTATTCTTATCCAGGGACTCCGGCCTCAGAGATAATGGAATACCTGATCAGAAATTCAGATAACGGCCGAAAATACTTGGCTAAATGGTGTGTCAATGAAAAGGTAGCCTGCGAAGAGGCTCTGGGAGTCTCCTTTGCCGGAAAAAGGGCAATGGTCTCTTTCAAACATGTCGGACTTAACGTGGCTGCCGACCCCTTCATTAACTCGGCCATTACTGGGGCCAACGGTGGGCTAGTGGTTGTGGTGGCTGATGATCCTGGGATGCATTCTTCCCAGGACGAACAGGATAGTCGTTATTATGCTGATTTTGCTCGTATCCTGTGCTTGGAGCCAGCCAACCATCAGGAAGCCTACGACATGACTCGGGAAGCTTTTGATCTTTCGGAGCGGTTCGGGATTCCGGTCATGATCCGACTGGTAACCCGCCTGGCTCATAGCCGGTCTTCAGTTCAGCCCAGGGAGCCGCGAGGCCAGAACCAGGGCTGGAAATATGGAAGCTGGCAGGATTGGACCCTTTTGCCCAGCAATGCCCGGCGGCGCTTTAAGATTCTTCTGGATAAGCAGAAAGATTTAAGAGAATATTCTGAAAATTGTCCCTACAACCAGCTCCATCTAAATCAGAGTGGAAGCAGACTGGGGGTGGTAGTCTCAGGTATCGGCTACAATTATTTCCGGGAAGTATCGGATTTACTGCCTTATCCAACTTCCTACCTAAAAGTTTCTGTTTATCCCTTTCCCGAGAACAAAATGCGCCAGCTGATTGACCGGGTTGATGAGATTTTGGTTATTGAGGAAGGTTATCCTTTTATAGAAAAATTTATGAGGGGTGTGGTTGGTCTACCGGGAAAAATTATCCGGGGAAAGATGGACGGCAGTCTGCCCCCAACCGGAGAGCTAACTCCTGACTTGGTGGCCAAAGCTCTGGGTTTAACCGGGAAGACCGGACTTAAGGTTGGCGATTTTAAGCTGGCCGGAAGGCCTCCTCAACTCTGTGCTGGTTGTCCGCATGCTGATACTTTTAAGGCCCTCAATGAAGCTTTGATTGATTTCCCGGCTGCCAATGTTTTCTCTGATATCGGTTGTTATACTCTCGGTGCCCTTCCTCCTTATAACGCCGTCAAGACCTGTGTCTGTATGGGGGCCAGCGTTTCAATGGCTAAAGGCGGAGCTGAGGCCGGTATCTATCCTTCAGTAGCGGTAATCGGTGATTCAACCTTTGCCCACTCCGGGATTACTCCGCTTCTGGATGCTGTTTTTTCTGATACCGATATGACAGTCATCATCCTTGATAATGGGACGGTAGCCATGACTGGAGCTCAGCCCAGCTTTGGGACCGGCGAACCTCTGGATAGGTTGATAGTAGGTCTGGGCGTTGACCAGAATCATTTTAAGGTCATTGTTCCCTTGCCCAAGAACCATAAGGATAATGTGAAAATAATCAGGGAAGAACTGGCCCATCACGGGCTATCAGTTATCATCGCCAGAAGAGAGTGCATCCAGATTGTGGGTGAGAAGAAAAGGAGTTAACGATGAAATACGATATCATTCTGGCTGGAGTAGGAGGACAGGGGATTCTGTCCATTGCTTTTGTCATAGATAATGCCGCCCTTGAAGAAAACTTGTTCTTCAAACAAGCTGAGGTTCACGGAATGTCGCAACGCGGAGGAGCTGTTCAGTCTCATCTGCGGCTGGCGGATACCATAATTTACAGCGACCTTATTCCTCTGGGTGAGGCCGATATGATTCTGAGCGTGGAGCCGCTGGAAACCTTACGCTATTTTGAATACCTTAAGCCACGGGGAGCTGTGGTCTCAAGCAGCACTCCCTATATCAACATTCCCGATTATCCCGACCTGGAAGGAATCTTCAAAGAAATCAGGAAAGCTCCGGTTCAGGTTCTGGTTGATTCAGAAAAACTGGCCAGAGAAGCGGGAAGTGTCAGAGCCCAGAACATGGTCATGCTCGGAGCAGCTTCAGTCTTTCTGCCGTTGAAAGAAGAATCCCTGAAAAAATATATCCAGGTTCTTTTTGAGAGAAGAGGAACTCAGGTGATTCAGACTAACCTAAAAGCCTTTGAGTTGGGAAGGCAGAATGCTCTGAGCGGGCGTTGACCTATCTTAAGAACTGCAATAATCAAGAATAAAAATGAGGGGAAAAATGATTAAGAATCGGAGCCAAAGGGTAAATTCTATTTTAGCCCGAGCGGAAAAAGCGAAACGCAATTTTCTTTTGGAACCGGAAGTTTATTCCCTGCTTAAAGCTTATGGCTTGCCGGTCCCGAAATATTATTTTCTACCGAAAGGAAAGAAACTGAAATCTTCAGTCTTAAAAAGGCTGGGGACAGAGAAGGTGGTGGTCAAGATAGTATCACCTCTGATCTTGCACAAATCTGATGTTGGAGGAGTAGTCACGGTTAAAGCAGCAGTGAGGGAGATCGGAAAGGCTATGGAAAAAATGTATGAGGAAATTCCAGCCAGATACCAACGGGTTTTTGGCCAAAGCCAGATGACCTTGGAAGAAGTAGCGGAATCCATAATGGGAGTGATAATCGTTGAAATGGTTAATTTTGAACAGACCGGATTTGGCTCCGAGCTGCTTCTGGGACTGAGAGTTTCTAAAGATTTTGGGCCGGTGGTTACTTTTGGTGGTGGCGGTCTGGATGTTGAATACTTAAATGTTCATCTTAAAGAAGGACATAGTCTGGCCATCATGCCGGCTTCAGGGCTTACTCCTGAAATGATTCCCTCTATTCTGGAGCCGGTGGCCGTTTATGGGAAAATAACCAGGAGATTCAGAGGACGCCAGGCCCTGGTCAGCCCGGAAACCCTTATTTCGGCCATAAAAATATTTCAGCAGATCGCCACTGATTATTCTCCTTTTAATCCTGAATCCGAGTTTACTGTGGAAGAACTGGAAGTAAACCCGTTAGTGATAAGAAAAGGAAAAGTTTTGCCGCTGGACGGGTTGTGTCGGTTTTCCAGGGCAAAAATGGAAATAGAAGGAAGGCCGATTGCTCAGATAAAACAGATTCTGGAACCCCAGAGTCTTGGCATAATCGGGGTTTCTGAGAAGATGAATGTCGGCCATATCATCCTGAATAATATAATTAAGAGTGGTTTTTCCAGAGATAAGATTTTTGTGGTCAAGCCAGGACTTGAGAGCATAGAAGGCTGCCGTTGTTTTCCCACTGTGGCTGACCTGCCTGAGACTGTAGACCTGTTCATTTTGACCCTGGGGGCAGATATGGTCTATCCAGTTATGAAGGAGCTGGTGGAGCTGGAAAAGACCCGTTCGGTGATTGTGATTGCCGGAGGACTCGGAGAAAAGTCTGGTACTCAGAACATTGAGGAGAATATCCGGAGTTTACTCCAGGAAAAAAGGAAGCAGGGGAAAATGGCTCCGGTGGTCAACGGTGGGAATTGCCTTGGTATCATATCTGTGCCCGGAAAGTATGACAGCACGTTTATCCCTGAGTATAAATTCAAGAGACCATCCGGAATTAAAGCCGGATTGGCCATCGTCAGCCAGAGTGGAGCCTTTATGCTTTCCCGGATGAGCAAACAAGACAGATTTGAACCGGTCTATGCCATTTCTGTTGGTAATCAACTTGACCTGACTCTTGGAGACTATTTGAATTATCTAAAGGACCAACCAGAAGTTGAGATAATAGCGATCTATGCTGAGGGCTTAAAACCAGGGGATGGCTGGCGGCTTCTGGAAGCAGCCAGAAAAGCAGTTAAGGCAGGAAAGAAGGTGGTGGTCTATAAATCGGGGAGGAGTCCAGAAGGCCGGAAGGCTACAGCCAGCCATACGGCTTCGGTGGCTGGTGATTATGCTGTGGGGAAGAATTTATTGGTCCAGGCTGGAGTTATCGTGGTTGAGACCATAGAAGAGTTTGAAAACTTCATCAAGGCTCTGATTGCGCTTGAGGGGAAAAAGGTAAAAGGAAATCGGGTGGGTTTAATCTCCAACGCCGGCTTTGAATCAGTAATAATGGCCGATAATTTGAAAGGTGAAGACGGAGAGCTGATACTGAATGAATTTTCAGAAAAGAGCCTGGTCAAAATCATAAGAGCCCTCCAGCCTCTGGGTATTGATCGTTTGCAGGACGTTCATAACCCCCTGGATGTAACACCTATGGCTGACGATGCCGCTTTCTGTGGCTGTGTGGAAGCTATTCTGGAAGACGAGCAGATTGACTGTGCCGTTATCTCCTGTGTGCCGATGACCGCGGCCCTTCAAACTCTACCTCCCGGAGAAAGCCACCGAGAAAACATCTTTGACCAGCACAGCCTGGCCGGAAGGCTGATAAAGATTTTCCAGGTAACAGAAAAATCTTTCGTAGTTAATATAGATGCCGGCCGGCTTTATGACCCATTGGCAGAGTATTTAGAAAACTCGGGCCTACCAGTCTTTCGCCGTTGCGATGAAGCGGTGAAGTTTTTAAGAAAATTTATAAGTCTGACAAAAAACTGAAAGCTTGAGATGTTTTTTATAAGGCTATGAACTGGTAATTCCAGATAACCAGCCCAGCTTGAAGTCGGTAGCCTTCGGGAAGTATTAGACTTAAAGCTCCAAGAGAAATTGATTGGTGGATAGGTTTGAATTAGTTTTTTCAAGGCAGAAATTCCTGCGATAGATTAAAGAGATATTATCAATAAGGATCTGATAGTTACTGGCCAGGCGAATTCTTTATGGCTCTTGTCGGAATTAATAACTTGTATTTTGTCCCTTTTTGGGGGTCGCTTTCTAAATCAAGTTTTGCTTCTAACTGCTCAACCAAAGCCTTGATAATTTCCTGACCTATACCCTCGGCGGCCGAAGCAGGTTTGTCAGGTGGCAGGCCCACTCCGTTATCAGAAATTTCCAGAAAAAGCTGGTCATCCTGTCTCTTCAATCTGACTTCAATCCGGCCTGACTTTCTTGAGGGGAAGGCATGTTTTAGGGAATTGGTCAGGATTTCGTTGGCAATAAGGCCAAGGGCAATAGCTGATTTTACCTCCAAGTTAACCGATTCCAGGTCCAGACTGAGCTCAACTTTTTTGGCCGGAGAAGCATAGCTTTTGACCACAAATTCGCTGATTTCTTTAAGGAAGCGGTCCAGGCTAATTTCCTGGTATTTTTCACTTAGAGAAAGTAAATCATAAAGTCTGGAAAGAGACATTATTCTGTTCTTAAAACTCTCTAAGGGGGCGCGGATTTCTTTATCTTGGAGACGGTTGAGCTCCAGGTTTATCAGGGAATAAATCAGGGCAAAAGTGTTTTTTACCCGGTGTTGCAGTTCTCTTAAAATCTGCTGCCTTTCTTCCAGAGTTTTTTTCAGTTGCTGTTCCAGGCGGGTCCTCTCGGTGATATCAATGATTATAGAAAGAAGATATTTTTTCTCACCGAACTGAATTGGGTGGGAATGGACCTCAACCTCTCTTATCTCGCCGGAAGATAAACGATGCTTAAATAGGAAATAGTTGATCTTTTTCTGTTTTGCTTCATTCATCAGGCGCTGGATTTCATCGGGCGGCAGGGTGTTAATTTCTTTGATGTTCATCTGGCGCAATTTTTCCCGCGGGTAACCATAAAATTCTTCTGCTTGGTAATTGGCATCCAGGATACTTCCGTCTTCAGGGTCAATGAGCAGCATGATTGTCCCTGAGTATTCAAAGATAGTTCGGAAACGTTCTTCGCTCTCGCGCAAAGCCTTTTCGGATATTTTCAGTTCGGTAATGTCCTCAGCCGAATAGAAGACACCGATTATATTTTTTTGATCTGAATAAACCGGGGTCAGGTGATGCTGGTAAAAAACTGAGGAACCATCGGGCAGAGGGATTTCTCTTTCCACCCTGACATACTCCCCTGAAAGTGCTTTTTGGAGAGTGATGGGGAAAGTGGTCCTGAATTTCTCCGGCAGTAGGTCTACCAGTTTTTTCCCGATTTCTAATTTAGTACCCAGTATCTCTGTGTGTCTCTTGGCCGCTATCTGGTTAAAAGACTGGATGCGCCCTTCGGTATCCAGGAAAATAAAAGAGTGATAGGAGCTATCAAATATGGCCCGCAGGCTGGCTTCTGAGCCCCGCAGAGCTTCTTCGGTCTCATAACGCTTGGTAAAATCTTCAAAAATTCCTATACCGTTAATGAAATTCCCTTTCTCATCAAAAACACCGGCAAAAAAGCCCCGAGTTGGTGTGGCCTTATTTGCGGTAACCGAATGATATATTCCTTCATAATAACCAATTCTTCCAGCTAAAGCTTCTCTGACCGCTTCTTTAACTTTCTCATCTCCCGCTCTTTCCAGGATGTTAAACCCAATCAGGGCTTCCCGGCTGGAGCCGATTATCCTGACAAACTCATCATTGCATTCGGTGATAATTCCATTCTGGTCAAATTGAAGAATAGCCAGGGGAGCATTTTCAAAAACCAGACGGTAACGTTCCTCCCTTTCTCTTAAAGCCTGTTCTGCTTTTCTTCTTTCGGTTATATCTTCAAACACGGTAGCAAACATATTCTCTCCGAGGGAAAAGGCTGTGACCTTGAATTGTCGGTCTAATGGAGGGAAATAGGTCTCAAAAGTTTCGGGCTTCCCTTCTAAAACAACGCGGGCATAAATATCTAAGTATGGTGGTTGGCCCAAACCGTAAAGCTCTGAAGCTTTTTTGCCAACTGCTTGCTTCCGGTGTATACCTGTATGCCGGCTGTAGGCTTCGTTGACTTCAACTATTTCATAGTCAATCGGCTCTTCCTGTTCGTTGCAAATAAGACGATGTATGGCCACTCCTTCGGACATAGACTGGAATAACCGGCTGAACCGGATTTCTGTCTTCTGTTGTTCTAACTGAGCTTCTATTCTGTCAGTGATATCTCTGACCAGAGCCACAAACTTATTCTGTCCTGGCCGGTTTTCTCCCTTTCGGCTTACGATAGCTTCAAAATAGCGAGGACCTGAGGCCAGATTTAGGGAGTAATCAAATTCGGCCCGGCCTGTATTCGTTGCTTCTTTCAAAGCAAAGGCCAGGGAATTGGAAACATCAACAGGCAGAATTTCGTTGATTTTCTTGCCGAGTATTTCTTCTTTTGGTCGGTAGAGGAGTTCAGGGAGAGGGGCCCTAACATCAAGGATAGTAGTCTGTTCATCAATTTCAAACAGCAGGTCCGGAAGCGAGTTCAAGGTAGCTTCCAGATGTTCGGTGGTTTCCTGCAACTTCTGTTGGTGAGCCAGCAATTCCTTCTGGGTTTCCAGAAGCTTGTTGATCGTCTGGCTAAGGTTTTCAGCCAGATTTTCCAGCTCAACTTTCTTCTTGAACAATTCTTTATGGGTGGCATGCAGGCGGAAAGCCATATTGAGTGAGGCGAAAAAAGCGGTATCGCTGGAGCCTTTTACAATATAACCATAAGAGGTAATAGCTTCGGTCTTAGCCAAGATTTCGGGTTCGGTGTGGCTGGAGATGAATACTACCGGAATGTCTTTTTCGGACAGCATGCGGCGAGCGGTTTCGCCCCCATCTATTCCCGGCCCGAGGTCTATATCCATCAGCACCAGGTCCAGATCAGGTTCAGAACGGAATATTTCAAGAGCCTGCTCGCCGGAATAAGCGATGAGGACTTCATAGCCACCACTCTGTAGCAGCTCTGATTCCATCAGGGCAACCAGGGCATCGTCTTCTACCAGAAGGATTCTTTTTTTGTGGTTGGAAACCCCGGAGCCTTTGTTTTCCATTCCCTTCAACTAATTTAACTTTAATATTTTCCAAAATATCTGTCAACTATCTGCCGTTCTGACCGACAAAGATATATTGAAAAAATTATGAAAAAATTGTAATTTTTCTGATTAATTAATAAACAATGGAGGAAAAATGAGCCGATTGAGATTAAAAAACTTCATCGGGATGTTTCTGATTGTTATTCTGCTCGGTTCTTCTTTCAATCTGTCCTATGGCCAGCAAAAAAGGCATGAGTTTTCTGCAAGCTATGGATTAGTTACTTCAAGTCAGATAGCCGATATTCTGACCAACATCCTGCTTATCACCATCACCATAGGACAGGCGGCTAAGGTTGATAATAAATACCCCGGGGCTCTGGTGTTGAGTTATAAATATGTGGGAAAATCAAGATTCGGGTTCGGAGTGACCTTGGCTTTGGACCGGGCTTCTGGCAACCTGGCTATGTCCGGGAATCCCGTTGGCACTTACACTGAAAAATATTATACCGGCGCAGTAGAGTTTGATTATCGCTACATCAACCGCAAGAATTTTTGTCTCTATTCAGGTTTAGGGCTTGGGTTGACTGTCAGGAGGGGAGAGTATAGATACTCAGAAACTGAAACCTCATCAAACCTTCTTCCGGCTTTTCAGGCCACTCTTCTTGGGTTCAGACTGGGAGACAAAATCGCCCTTTTTGGGGAGCTGGGCGGCGGTTACAAAGGTGTATTTCTTGGAGGAATCAGATTCAGTTTTCAGTAAGAAAAAGCGAGACCGAACAAGAAGTTTCTTCCAGGCTCTTCCCTTGAGTCCGGGTCGGGCCACATAATATTTGTTGAGCAAATTATTTACCCGGGCATATATCTTCAGGGATTTTTTCAGGTTATAACTGACTTTAAGGTTAAGCAGCCCATAACCCGGAATGGCTATTTCTGAAGGGCCTGGATTATCCTTTTTTGCCTGAAGCCAGCCGTTGATTTCCAAGCTGAAGGGCTGAAACCAGAACCGAGCGCCTACAATCAGCCTTTGAGGTGGGATATCGTTGAGCGGACCAGCAGAAGCCTGGCTTTTAGTGATGGTAAATTCCTGCTCAAAATAATCTCGGTGTTTTATCTTAATTTTATAATTTTCAAGATCAGGAAGGCTTAGACTGACATAGCCTTATTCATCGGTCTGGACAATCTGATTTCCCGGATCGCAAATGATTTGAGCTTGACTGACAGGCTGGCCAAGGCTGCTGATCACTCTGCCTTTAACTGTAATTTCCGCCTTAAAAGCAAAAATAAAAAATGAACAGAATAAAAGCCGTAATATTAGATTTCTGAATTTCTTCATTCATTTCTCCTTAAGTCGGAGGTGTTAATTGTTTTGGCTTTAGTTTTTTTATTCTATGAAATGATCACAGCTTGAATCAATAATTACTAAGGTTAAATTTGACATTTTCCCATAGATATTTAATATTGCCAAGCATGAAACCAGTATCAATATTTAATGATGTTATCGGGCCAGTAATGAGGGGCCCTTCATCTTCTCATACCGCAGCCGCTTACCGGCTTGGTTCTGCCGCCAGGAGGCTTCTCGGTCAAGAACCAGTTTCAGCTCGCGTCGTTTTTGACCGAAATGGTTCATACGCCCGGGTATTCCGCGAGCAGAATTCTGACCTGGCTCTAGCCGCCGGACTTCTGGGCTGGGAAATGACAGACCCTCGTTTTTTTCAGGCGCTTTACTTTGCTGCTTCCCATGGCTATAAGTTTGATTTTGTTACCGAGCCGATTGAGGGCGCAGATCATCCAAATTTCGTTCAGCTGGAACTGGCTTCATTTTCTGGCCAAAAGCTGATGATGAAGGCCAAATCGGTAGGGGGCGGGGCCATTGAAATTGTTGAATTGAACGGCTGGCCGGTTTTCCTGACTGGAGATTATTATGAACTGCTGGTTGAGGCTCCGGAGAAAGGGGCTTCTTATGTCAGAAAAATTATGGAACGAGAACCTGGATTGCTGGCAAAGCTGGAGATGATAAAGTCAGAGAAAAAAGCTGGCAAAGTATTACTGAGGGCTGCTTGCCTCAAGCCCATCTCAGATGATGAACGACAGGAATTAAGCCAGACGGAAGGGGTAAATTTCTGGGAGGGTGAGCCGGTTTCTTTTGTGATTGCCGGTCAGGCGCTTTTTAAGTCAGCTGAAGAAATAATATCCCTTGCTTCCTCCAGAGGAATATCCTTGGGCAGGTTAGCTCTGGCTTACGAAGCTCAGCTCCTTGGCTGGAGTGAAGAAAAAGTTCTTGCTGAAATATCCAGACGTCTGGACATTATGCTGGATTCGGTGAAAGAAGGACTAAAAAATGAATCCTTAAACCTGCAGCTTCTTGAGCCAACAGCCGGTTTGATTTTCCAGGCTGAAAAAGAGGGGCGGTTGGTCGGAGGCAGTCTCTCCCGGGCGGCTATTCGGGCCATGGCCGCAGAACATGTGGCTGCTTCGGGCGGGGTAGTCTGTGCCGCTCCTACTGGAGGCTCAGCCGGGACCATTCCTGGGGTAATTGCCACTATGGTCCAAGAGATGAACATAAGCCGGGAGAAAGCTTCCTTAGCTCTTCTGGCGGCAGGAGCTGTGGGTGTGGTAGTGGCTAACCGGGCTACGTTTGCCGCCGAGATTGCTGGCTGCCAAGTGGAAATCGGGGCTGCCGGAGCTATGGCTGCGGCCGCCGTAGTTGAAGCCTGCGGCGGCAGTGTCGCCCAAGCTTGTGACGCTGCGGCTATTTCTTTTCAGAATACCATGGGTCTGGTTTGCGACCTGGTTCAGGGCATCTGTGAGATACCCTGCCATACCCGAAATGCTGTGGCTGCTGCCAGTGCATTCATCTGTGCGGATTTGATTCTTGGCGGTTACCGGAATCCCATACCGCTTGATGAGACCATAGATGCGGTCCTGGCTGTCGGTAAAACCATGCCGGCGGAACTCAGGGTTACTTCTCTTGGGGGACTGGCTGTTTGCCCCTCAGCCCTGGCGATGAAGAAGAAAAAAAGAAAAGATTGATAAAAGAAATTTCTGGTTCATGATAAATTCAGTGAGAGGTATTGAAAATGATTGAGAGGAAAGTCAGGTTGCTTTCTTCAACCGATATCCTTCAGGTATGTTCTATTAGAGAGGCTATTGAAGCGGTGAGAAAAGCCTTCATTCTGGCCTCTGAAGGCAAAGTTGAGGTTCCCACCCGAATCCACCTTGATGTGCTTGAGGCCAAGGGCACATCATTAATAATGCCATCATATCTTCCTGAAGATGGAAGGCTCGGGGTGAAGATTATTAACCTCTACGAAGATAATCCCCGAAAAGGGCTTCCTTTCAGTCACGCTTTGATGCTGGTCTTTGAAGCTTCTGATGGTCGCCCTCTGGGAATTTTAGAAGCCAGTACCATGACTGCGTTAAGAACCGGGGCAGCCTGCGGCCTGGCGACCGAGTTGCTCAGCCGGCCGGAGAGCAGGAAAATGGCTCTTTTTGGTGCTGGTTTCCAGGCCCGTTTTCAACTGGAAGCTGTGGCCGATGTCCGTAAATTAGAGGAGGTTAGAGTTTTTGACCAGGATGAAGAACGGGCTGAAGCTTTTGCTCGGCAGATGTCCGAGCGACTGTCTATGCCCATCATAGTGGCTGGTTCAGCCCGGGAGGCTCTGAAAGCGGCCGATATTGTCTGCGCAGCCACAACTTCTAAAACTCCGGTATTTGATGACAGCGATGTTGAACTTGGTACCCATATTAACGCCATCGGTTCCTACAAACCTGAGGAAAGAGAAGTGCCTTCTCTGACGGTAGCGAGGGCCAGAGTGTTTGTTGATAAAAGAGATATGGCCCTGGAAGAAGCCGGCGACCTGATTATTCCGATGAAAGAAGGTCTTTTCGGACCCGACCACATTGTGGCTGAGATTGGAGAAGTGGCTTCGGGTAAAAAACCGGGCAGGCGGGCAGCCGATGAGATTACTTTTTTCAAGACTGTCGGCATAGCTGCTCAAGACATTGTCCTGGCCTCGGCAGTGCTTAAAAAAGCCACCGAGTTAAGACTTGGTTATGAGTTTGATTTTCATAAATGACCAGATTTTCAGAGGTTCTGTTTGATGAAGTTCAGCATCGTGCGGTAAAGATGAAGAGTGGTATTTTTGCCTTCGGAAATTCCATGGGAACGGTTGGGATAAATCATCATGGAGAAGAGTTTATCGTTGGCAATCAACTCGTTGACCAGTTTCTCAAAGCTCTGGTAATGGACATTGTCATCACCCGTGCCGTGGATGATGAGCAGTTTTCCTTTTAGCTGATGAGCAAAGGTAAGGGGAGAGCCATTTTTGTAACCTTCGGGATTGTCTTGGGGAAGTGCCATGTAGCGCTCCTGATAGATAGTATCATAAAGTCGCTGGTCGCTGACGAAGGCCACAGCGATGCCCATTTTATAGAGATCGGGATAGCGGAAAAGAGCATTGAGGGTCATCTGGCCACCACCACTCCAGCCCCAAATGCCGATACGTTCGGGGTCAATGAAGCTGTAGTCTTTGAGCAGGGCTTTTACTGCGGCGGCTTGGTCGGCTGAAGCCAGAATGCCCACCTGGCGGTAAATAATTTTTCGCCAATCACGGCCTCGGGGTGCGGGCGTGCCCCGATTATCAATACTGACCACTATGTAGCCCTGCTGAGTTAGGAGAAGATGCCAGAGGTAAGTGTTTCCTCCCCAAGCATCACGGACAGTCGTGCCTGCGGGTTCGCCATAAACATAGATGAAAAGTGGGTATTTTTTTGCCGGGTCAAAATCCGGCGGCTTCATCATCCAGCCATCCAACAGGACTCCATCACCAATATCCACTCTAAAAAATTCTGCTGGGGATTTTTTTATTGAATTGATTCTGGAAGCAAGCTCTTTGTTTTCTACCACAGCTTTGAGCCGGCGATGTTGGGGAAGTTTGACCAGGTCGGTTACAGGGGGCTGACCGAATCGGGAATAAGTATGGAAAGCAAACTGGCAGGAAGGAGATAGTTGATAGGAATTAGTTCCGGCGAGGTCGGGCGGGGTTATTCTTTCCGGTTCCCCTGGTTTGTTTATGTTAACTCGGTAAAGGTATTCCTGGGTGGGTTTTTCTGGAGAAGCGATGAAATAGAGCCAGCCTGTTTTTTCGTCAAACCCGCTTAAGTTGATAACATCATAATTGCCCGGTGTTAATAGCTTGATACTACCGGATAAGTCCGTACTATAGACATGTTTCCAGCCGTCCCTTTCGCTTGTGAAGATGAAGTGGTTTCCTTTATCGTAGATGGTGAGGTCGGTGTCTACTTCTACCCAGGCTTTATCTTCATCAACCAGAATGGTACGGACATCTCCGGAGGAAGCCTCGGCCAGCAAGACTTCATTCCGGTTTTGGAGGCGGTTGAGATGCTGCAGCATTATTTTGTCTTTACTGGCCCAAGCCATCCAGGGAATGTAATTATTACGGAGATCACCGGGAACCTTGAGCCAGACTATTTTTTTTCTCCCGATGTCCAGAATCCCGACCCGACAGGCGGAATTGGTTTCTCCTGCTTTTGGATACTTAAAAGAGATGATTTTTGGGTAAAGCTGGTCAGTGTTGTTGATAAGGTAAAAATCCTTAACCCCAGAAGTATCAAGTTGCCAGAAAGCTATTTTTGTCCCGTCAGGACTCCAGCGAAAGCCGTCGCGCAGTAAAAATTCTTCTTCATAGACCCAGTCAAAAGTGCCGTTGATGATGTTCTCAGAGCCGTCTTCAGTCAGCCTGTTAACGGCGCCCGAGTCCAGATCCTCAAGATAAATATTATTTTTATAAACATAAGCAACCAATTTTCCGTTTGGGGAAAATTTAGCAAACTGCAGATGGGCGGGTTCATACTCACGACCGAGTTGCTGAAGCTTATTGCTGGCCAGGTCCAGCACCCAGTAATCCCCGCGGGTTTTCTGCCGCCAGATTCGCTGGCTATTGGTGTAGATTAGAACTTTTTTCAGGTCCTCGGATAACGAATAATCGTCTATGGGCAGGGGAGAGGTTTGCCCGTGGGGAATAAGGAGTGATGCGGGTACCAGGATTTTCTTGGTTCCGGTGGCGGCTGAACAGAGGACAAGGTCTTTTCCTCCCGGCACGTTGACTGAATTTTCGATCATTGTGTAAGATATGCCGTCCTTAAGCCAGCGGACCGGACCAAAGGGCTCAGGAGCAAATTCCCGCAAAGCAAAAATTCTCTCCAGAGTTAAAAGTTCTGAGTTTTTATTCTGAGCCAGAAGGTTAACTACAAATATAATGAAAAAAAGTAATAAAATTAAGACAAATTGTTTCTGTTTTGACTTCATGGATTTACTCCTGCACTCGTGAAACATCACAAATCTTTTATAGAAGACCAATCGTTTATGTCAAGAAATTTATTTTTATCATAAAACCATGGTTAGATAAGGAACGCCTACTTGCAAGCCGAGCAATTGTTTCGTCATGAAAAAGTCTTTGTCAATTTTTATAATTTTAATTGAATAAAATGAACAGAAAAATTAATCTAACCAAGTGGTCATTTAGAATTAGTTGGAGTTCTTAAGAGTCTGTTGAATACGGTAATGAGGAGAATTTAATGAGAAAGGTTAAAAAATTATCGGCAGTTGTTTTTGCCTTCATTGCTTTATTTCAAATAGCCCTGAGCAGAGAGAATCAAACCGAGGTCCGCTGGGAGACAATTGCCAAAATCAGAGAAGAAGGGCTACAACACTCTCAAGTTATGGATATAGCGGGCTATATAGTTGATGTTCTTGGCGCCCGTCTCACCAACTCAGAGGCTATGAAAAAAGCTCAACTCTGGGCTGCTGCTAAAATGAAAGAAGTCGGTCTGGAGAAGGTGGTTGTAGAACCGTTCATGGATTACGGGGTCGCGTGGGATAATGAATATTTTTCTCTTCATATGCTGGAACCGGATTATCAACCGATGACCGGATTCCCTCTGACTCATACCCCTGGAACAAAGGGCAAGGTAGTCTGTCCGGTGGTGATTGGTGATATTAAGTTAAAATCACAGATGGCCCAGCTCAAAGGCAAATTAAAGGGGGCGGCAGTTTTAAGCAGTCCTCCACTGCCCATAACGCAGGCTGATTTGTCCCGCGGGGTAAACCGGCTGAGCGAGGAGGATTTGAAGAAATTAGAACAGGATGTTATACCACCGGCGCCACCCGCCCCTGCTCTTCCTAACCCGGATTTGCTCACTCAGGAAGAAAAAATCGCCTTTTTCAAGTCCGAAGGTGCGGTGGCTGTCTTTCAGTGTGAGGGCGGTAGGCCAGGTGTGGTGGTTGGTTATTCCCGGCCCGGCAGCGTTAA
>Ga0078972_1010215_pt1 | contig 17760 bp, 17 predicted proteins | sample YelNatPaOPGAMG01_FD_67568 | JGI IMG/M metagenome (GOLD analysis project Ga0078972, IMG submission 67568) | Hot spring thermophilic microbial communities from Obsidian Pool, Yellowstone National Park, USA - OP-RAMG-01 (SPADES assembly) (version 2) | ecosystem: Environmental > Aquatic > Thermal... | reverse complement strand
CCGAAACAGTTTCGACCGAGCCTTCGGAACGACCAATAAGAGTAAGTTTTTTATTGTTTTTGTCGTCTGAGAGTGTTGAATAATAGTGGATGGACAGTTGAACTGTATGCAGTCAGGAGACTGCTAACTAAGTACGACGTAGTTATGCTAAGCTCTACTAATATTCCTGAGAAAAATAATTAATTTTTTAATGGATTATTTTTAATGATATTTTGCGGTTTACTTTTGGTGAGATTTTACAACCGCCCTGCCTCTTGATGGGTATATAGCCCTGACAGGGTCGGTGGTGGTTTCTCAACGCTTAGCATCTCTCAGATGCTAAGCGTATGAATATTCGGTAAAATTTTCAAGCTGAAATTTATTCTTTGAAAGAAACTTATCAGGGGGTCAATATTACCGAAATATTCAACAAGAGAATGATCGAAAAAAAACTAAAAAAGGGCTTTTCCCTTTTGTTCTTCCTTTATTATCTGAAAGTAACCATCATCATTTAATTTGTAGGTTCTAAATGTTTCCAAACCATCAGCATTTTCATGCCAAATAATATATCCTTCTTTGGTAATTCTGGAATTAACTATAGTAAATGTGACTTTTTCATCTCTAGGACCCGCATCTCGTAATCCCCAAAATAAACAAACAACTGATAAAGCCTTCCCATCTTTTGAAAAGTTCCATAAATCATAAAAAGTTGTCTCAATATCGACAACTTTAATTATAAATGACTCATAACTAGAATTTAAGGAAACGCGACCTATGGCAATAATTTTAGAATAATAAAATAATTCTTTACCTCTATAACCATATTTAAAAGGTTCTTCAGGGTATAATCCATAATATTGTTTGACAGGTATTAGTTTTCCATTTTTATCAATAATTTGTGGTTTTTGGTTTTGACTTCGAATAATTATATCATTGGTTAACTTCCCATTTAGTGTGTCATTATCTGTTAGCTCCAAAAGATTCTCTATTGGCAGAGTTATCGTCCTGAATTTTTTCGCAAATTCATGGAACGTTACCTGAGAATAACAACCTTGAAAGTACACCAAAATTAATCCTGATAAAAGTAATGTTTTCATAGCTATAAATTTTTATTTGCATTTGCAATATACTTCAACATATTTAATTGTGACATCTTTTATATCACTCCACCTCCATAGATTGTCTTTTCCTTTTAAATCTTCTTCTATATTTGAGTTTGTATTGTAACCCCCACTTTCACAATTCTCTCGGGACATAAAATCTGTAACTTTTCCATAAGGGTCATCAATTATCAAACCCTCTTCCGTGATATTTTGCAATCTTACCAAATGTCCCTTACATGCTGGCCATACAGATATCATTATTGCACATCCAGATTGTAATTTTAGTAATACAAAATTTATTAGTCTTTCTTTTTCTATAGAAAAAGTATTGCCATAATCTTTTTTATCATAACAAGCTCCCATGAATTCAGCTAATTTTTGTCTTGCTATAGGTGTAGTTCTATCGCCATAATTATTATCTGCTCGTATTTGTTCAAGATAATCTTCAAATTGCATATTTGGATTCGGGCAGCTTATACCAAGATATTCAAGGCACATAGCTTCGGATGTTAAGTTACACATCCTGTCAGCAATGTATTGAGTCTGATTATTATTGCGTTGATTGTGATAGGGAACCTTTGCTTGAAGTTCTAAATATAATTCTTTTTTTTGGTTTTCATCTTTCAGCATCTCTATTTGTTCTCTTACTTCCTTAATCCTTTCAGGTGTTAAAACTGAATTATTTACAATAATTGCTTTAATTTCATCATATTCTTTGCCAAATAAATATTCCTTCAATTTGTCAATTTTTGAAAATTCATCATCAACAATAATTTTCAAAAGCTCTTCTTTATTCTTATAGTATACAATCCCCCTTTGCCAATCTATTGTTCCATCTGCTAACAAAAACTGTTGGTTATAATCAACATACTGGGTTGGATTGAAAGAATAATCTTTTGTATTGGGTTTGTAGATCAATCTAATTCGTTTATATTCAGTCCCTCCAATTTTAACCAAATTTGCAGTTAAAGTTCTTACATCTGTCTTTGTTTGTCCCTTAATTTTAATTTGATTTCCACTAATCCGTGCATTTCTGATGGTTTCAAGTATCTTTAATACATCATCACATTCATCAAACCATCCCATGCATGGCAAGCCCATCGCCCCCTCTTCCTCCTCCTCGGCCCAGGCAAACAGCATGGTTTGCGGGTCGTGGATATAGTCCCATTGGTATTTGTATAAGGCGGTGGCGGTGGTGTTGCTGGAGTAGTCCATCAGATTATCGGTTGTTCCCTGGGTTAAAGTTACAACATTTTTGGAGCTGAAGGTGTGGTACAGCCGGAAAACTCCGTGCCCCAGCTCATGCGCAGCTATCCGGGCTACCCCCTCGGCGCTTACGTTGTTCAAAAAGATAAACCGGCACTGTCCATTGATGGGCATGTAGCCCTGACGAGGGTCGGTGGTGGTTTCTCAAGCTGAAATCTATTCTTTGAAAGAAACTTATCAGGGGGGTCAATATTACCGAAATATTCATATTTGCCAAGCATTTAAGAAATGAATTGAGCAAGTCGAGTGAGGCTATAGCAGAATACAATAAATACAGGCGGATGACTATAACTGGCTTAGTTCTATATGTTGGGGGTGCTACAGGAGCAATAGCTCTTTCTTTCGTAACATTGAGTCCGATAGGTTTGTTATTGTCTTTGCCGGTTTTATATTATTCTATGGCATTAGTGCAAGAAGTTATTATTCATTACAACAAATCCATCTGGTTGTATAACCGCGATATGTTGGTAAATGGTTTAACTAAGATTAGAAAATAGCCTGTGTTAAACTCTGATTGGCTCTTGTGAAATGACATTTAAGACCAACATTTTAATTGTGGAAGAACGGCAAGTATGAAAAAATCTTTATCTCTAAGAAATTGTTATAAAATCAAGGGCGATAAAGATCTACACCTTACCGACCGGTGTCTTCTATAAATTATACATATTGGCCAGTCGTTGTTTAAAGGCTTCGTTGTTAGATACATTGATAAGTTCAATGATTCCCCGGATAATGTTTATGCGTTGCATGCGTTGTTCGGGGCTCATCATATCTTCATCGCGGAAAACGATTTTTTGTACTTTATATCCGGGCCCGTCGAGGGTGACGACAGCAGCTGCATTGTATCTATCGAAAATGAGTACCGACGGACGGTAACGTGCGTTATAGTTTTGAATGCTCTGAAGAACGCGACTTTTAATATATTCAATCTGTGCGTCTCCCAGATATTGGGCACCCAAAAGCAACTTAATCAGGTCGACTTTTGCCAGGGTGCGGTAATCCCCTTTTTTGAGTAGTTTTTTGTATTGGCGGTCGGTTGTGTGTAAAAAAGCCTGCAGATAACTTTCAGGGAGGCTTTCTATCTCGGTCAGCTGATTCTTTTTCTTTCTGATTTTATATTCTTTGATGGCGTAGCGGTGTTCAACAGGGATGTAGTACTTCCATCTGTGCGTCCGTTGCCATGTTTCGGTTACAGGATTGGGTTTCCATGTACTTTGCGGACGGAGGAAGATGGGGGCATCGAGCGTGAGTTGCCGGGTTTCAAGGGCAAACAACAGGCAATTGATGAAGTGTACCCAGCCACCCCCGATTTCTTCCCGAACGGCTCCCCAGAGTGATACTTTTCTGTTGCCGGCAGCGGATGGGTTAGCTGTGTAATCTTTTTTATTTCTGATCAATAATAGGCTATCGATGTAGTTGATGTCGAAGGTAACCGGATAAAAGATGAAGCGGGTAGGGCGGTCAAACGCTTCGTCGGGATTGGCCATGATCAGCTGATCAAAGTCGTACTGAAATATGGAATCGTTGCTCATTTGCAGGTAAATCTGGTAATCGCGTCCCCAGATTAATTGCTTTACCTCAATGGTTTGAGGTTGCGCAATTAACGTGGAGTGCAGACTGCCCACAAGTATCAATATCCCTAAACGTTTCAACATGCCGGATATATTGTCATGTCAATGCTGCCATCAGGCGTCGATACGGGCATATTTTGCATGCGATTCAATGAATTCGCGGCGGGGTTGTACTTCTTCACCCATGAGCATTGAAAATATGCGATCGGCTTCGGCTGCGCTTTCAATGGTTACCTGACGGAGTGTGCGGGTCTCGGGATTCATCGTGGTTTGCCATAGTTGTTCGGCGTTCATTTCCCCTAAACCTTTGTAACGCTGAACATGTACTTCCCCTTTTTCTTTGCTCAGTTCTTCGATGGCCCGTATGCGTTCTTCTTCGTTGTAACAATAGCGTTCGATTTTACCTTTTTTTACGAGGTACAACGGTGGAGTTGCAATATAAAGGTGTCCGTTTTTAATCAGGTCGTGCATGAAACGGAAGAAAAAGGTCATGATTAGGGTAGTAATATGGCTGCCGTCAACGTCGGCATCGGTCATGATGATAATTTTGTGATAACGGAGTTTTTCCAGATTCAAGGCCTTTGAGTCTTCCTCAGTACCAATGGATACGCCCAGCGCAGTGAAAATATTGCGTATTTCTTCGTTGTCGAATATTTTATGTTCCTGAGCTTTTTCAACATTCAGGATTTTTCCGCGCAGGGGCAGTATCGCCTGAAAACGTCGGTCGCGTCCCTGTTTGGCTGTTCCGCCTGCCGAGTCGCCCTCAACGAGGAATATTTCGCATATCTCGGGATTTTTTTCTGAGCAGTCGGCCAGCTTGCCAGGTAATCCCGACCCCGAGAGCACATTTTTACGCTGTACCATTTCCCGTGCTTTCCGGGCAGCATGTCGAGCCGTAGCAGCAAGAATTACTTTATTGACAATGGCTTTTGCATCTCTGGGGTTTTCTTCAAGGTATTGGGCCAGCTTTTCCGATACAGCAGCATCGACAGCCCCCATTACTTCGTTGTTCCCCAATTTGGTCTTGGTTTGCCCTTCAAACTGAGGTTCAGCAACCTTAATCGAAATGATGGCAGTGAGCCCTTCGCGAAAGTCGTCCCCACTGATTTCAAACTTGATATTTTTGAGTAATCCTTCCTTTTCGGCATAATTTTTCAGGGTACGGGTAAGCCCTCTGCGGAAGCCTGCCAGATGGGTTCCCCCTTCGATGGTATTGATGTTGTTAACGTACGAGAATACATTTTCGGAAAAAGAGGTATTGTAATGCATGGCAACTTCGATGGGTATGCCATTTTTTTCGGTGTCGATATAAATGCTCTTTTCGATGAGTTTTTCACGATTGGCGTCGATGTAGTCGACAAATTCGAGCAGACCCTTTTCCGAATAAAAGGTGGCCTGACGGTATTCTCCTGTTTCGTTTTTTTCCCGTTTATCTACCAGACGCAGTCGTACACCCTTATTGAGAAAGGCCAGTTCGCGCAGTCGTGCTTCAAGGATTTCGTAATTGAATTCGGTAGAAAGGGTGAAAATGGTAGGATCGGGTTTAAAGGTGATGATGGTTCCGGTTTTATCGCTATCGCCAACTTCCTGCACGGGTCCCAGAGGCTTTCCCTGACTGTACTCCTGAACATAACATTTACCCTGACGATGAATTTCAGCACGTAAATACGATGACAAGGCATTAACACACGATACTCCCACACCATGCAAGCCTCCTGAGACTTTATAGCTGTCCTTGTTGAACTTACCCCCCGCATGCAATACCGTGAGTACGACTTCCAGCGCCGATTTTTTTTCTTTTTCATGATAATCGACCGGAATGCCACGTCCATCATCGATTACCGTTATGGAGTTATCTTCATTGATGACTACTTCGATGTTCTTGCAAAAACCCGCTAATGCCTCGTCTATCGAGTTGTCTACAACTTCATAGACCAAGTGATGTAGCCCACGGGTACTGGTATCGCCAATGTACATCCCCGGACGCTTACGTACGGCCTCCAATCCTTCAAGTACCTGAATACTATCCGCACTGTAATTGTCCGCACCATTATTTTTCCCGTTCACATTCAAATTTTCTTGATTTTCCATAAACCATTTTTCTTTTTCCGTTACAAATATACGATTAATTATCCACCCAATCTATTTTACGCCTCTTACCTTTTTTTCCATTTTTATCAACATGCAATTAACAAGGGGGCATTTTTAACATCCCGTGGGCTTTCTTATCTTTTTTGAAAAAAACCAGCGACTCGAAAAAATAGTGTAACTTTGCAGCTGATGATTTATTTGGAATATGATTAGCAGACGACTTATCCGAACGAAGATTTTACAAATATTGTATGCTATTTCGCGAAAAGAAGATACTTCGTTGGCGTCGGCCGAGAAAGAGTTATTCTTTAGTTTGCAGAAAGCTTACGATCTTTACCACTTGATGTTACTTATCCCAGTTGAACTGAGCAAGGTGAATGAGTGGAAAATTGAAATTGCGCGCCAGAAATTACGTCCCACCTATGAGGACTTGCATCCCAACATGAGGTTTATTAACAATCGTTTGATTGACCTATTGAAAAGAAATAAGCAACTGAACCGCTATGTGAGTGAAAACAAGATTGGATGGGGAGGGTATGCCGAAATGTTTCGTTCGCTTTTCAATACGGTTCAGGAACGCGACTATTTTCAGGCTTATATGACCAGGGAGAAGATAGATTTCAAGGACGATGTGAAGGTAGTGACTACCATCCTTGAACAGGAGGTGCCTCATTGGGCTGATTTGGAGTCTGCCCTGGAAGAAATGAGTATTTTCTGGAATGATGATATTGATTTTGTGTTGGGCATGGCGCTGAAAACAATCAAAGGCATGCGTGAATCCGATACTCCCGATAAGCCACTATTGCCCATGTATAAAACCGAAGAAGATATTGAATTTGCTAAAAAACTAATTCGGAAGGCCATTCTCAATCGGGATGAATATTACGAGCTGATTCGGACGCATTCGCAAAACTGGGATTTTGATCGTATTGCCCTGATGGATCTTTTAATTATGCAACTGGCATTGGCCGAAATTATCGAATTTCAATCCATTCCGGTGAAGGTGTCGCTCAATGAGTATATCGAACTGGCGAAGATATACAGTACCGAAAACAGCAATAATTTTATCAATGGGGTGCTCGATCATGTGGTGAAAGATCTTAAAGCTCAGAACAAAATTATTAAAGTAGGTAAAGGACTTATAGAAACCTGAAAATTAGTATTAACTTTAAATGTGAAAAAGTATGTTAACAGTATTCTTACAGGCAACACAGCCTAATCCGCTTTCCGCCTTCTTACCCTTATTGCTCATCATCGTGGTATTTTACTTCTTTATGATCCGCCCCCAGATGAAGCGGCAAAAGGAACTTAAAAAATTCCGTGATGCCCTTAAAAAAGGCGATAAGGTGATTACCACAGGTGGAATTTATGGTAAAATCGTGGATATCGAGGATCATACCGTGCTGCTTGAAGTCGACAACAACGTGAAGATTCGTGTCGACAAAGTGGCAATCCTGAAGGATCCTACCGACGTTCAGTAAAAAAAGCAAAACATTACTGCACTGTGATTTACAGATTGAGTGCATGCCTGGTTGACTCTATACAGCCGGGCTTTGCTGTTTTTATAGGGATTTTTCCTTGGCAAAAAATGTAAATTCCCGCAGAATTTATCCTCAGGATTGATATTTTTACGAAATACGACTCAAGGGATTAGATATCAGTAGCTATCTGGTTACCTCGGTGGCAAATATTAGAGTAGACAAACGCATGAAACAAAAAAGTAAATAGGTACTTCGGCAGTCGGGAGACTGCCATTTACATGCGTCGAAGTCACAGACTCCGCCGAGCAGAGGCAAAAGGTCAGAAATCATTCTACCCCCTGGGGCTTGCATAACTCGTCTATTGCTGATTGACAATACCATCCGCCGAAAATTCGTTATAGGTTACACAGGTTCGAAAGAAAAAGTGTAATTTCGTGAAAATAATTGAATAGCCTTGCTACAGGCGATGTAATTAATGCCATGAAATTGATATTTAAGAAAAAAACGGTTCAGACTCCCAAAATTATATTGGCCCGTAAGGACTATAAACTTCGTCAGAAGGTTTTAAACTTCCTGTTTTTTTTGATGCTATCCACCATTTTCTGGTTGCTTCGCGTATTGGATAACGATTATACGACACAGATCAATGTGCCAGTGGAGTATGTCCCATACCGTTCGGATGTTGAAATGGTAGGAGATATCCCCAAGACACTTTCGTTGAATGTAACGGGGCAGGGTTATAACCTGGTCAAGAGAATTTTCACTGCCTCCCGTCATCCGGTGGTTCTGCAGGTGCTGGCGTTAAACTTGTGTCCGGTAGCGGAAAACAGTAATAACTATTATGCGCTTACCTATTACCTTAAAGAAAATGTTCAACGGCAGATAGGTCCCGATGTGCGGCTTAATTACATTTTGCCCGATACCCTCTGGTATACCTTTTCGCCGGTTGAAAGAAAAAAAGTGAAAGTGGTCCCCGACCTTAAAATTAAATTCGTGCGACAATACATGCTCGAAGGGGATTATATTGTTCAACCCGATTCGGTTGTGGTCATTGGTCCGCACGTAATACTGGATACCCTCAGGGCTTTGACTACCGAAGGAGCAACTTATATCGGCGTTTTTCGATCATTTACCCGTGTGCTCAAAATCAAGCCATTAGAAAATATTAGTTTTGATCCCAAAGAGGTGTCGGTAACCGTCCCGGTCGAAAAATTTACACAGGCCAGCATAAAGGTTCCTATTAAACCTATCAATGTCCCCGATAGTCTCCAACTGCTTTTATTTCCCCCTACCGTTACGGTCGATTATCTGGTGTCGCTCAAAAACTACAAGAATGTTAGGAGTTCTCATTTCCTCATTACTGCCGACTATTACGATTGTTTTTCGGCCGTGAGCAAGATAAGGGTGAAGATTGAACGTTATCCGTATATGCTTAAGCTGATCAATTACAGCCCCAAGAGTGTGGAATTTCTAATTGAGCACAAACCTGTTCTGCAGCCTGGAATAAAGGCCAACGCAAAAAATTCTCAGTCGGTTATTCGTTGAAAGACCGATATAAAATTGAATGTATGCTTAAAATTGGGTTAACGGGCGGCATCGGTTCGGGAAAAAGTACAGTAGCTGAAATTTTTAAGGTACTTGGAGTCCCTGTTTTTGTCGCCGACGAGGTTGCAAAAAGCCTGTTGAATGATGCCGAAGTGATTGATTTTTACCGTAAAACACTAGGTAACGAAATCATAGGGCCACAAGGGATTGATAAAAAAAAGACTGCAGCCATCCTTTTTCAGCAACCCCGGTTGGTGGAAAAAATAAATGCTTTTATCCACCCTCTGGTGGATCAACGTTTCGATGTATGGTGTGATCAGTACACGACTGTCCCCTATGTAATTAAGGAGTCAGCTATTCTGTTTGAAACCGGTTTGTACAAAAAGCTGGATTTTACCCTTTTGGTAACTGCTCCTGTTGATCTCCGTATTGATCGCCTTCGGACTGCACGTCATATGGATATTGCAGAAATAAACAAGCGCATGCAGCATCAATGGCCCGATGAGGAAAAAATAAAACTGGCCAGCTGGATTATTTATAACGATAACCAACATGCTGTGCTGCCTCAGGTATTGGATATTCATCAGCAAATTTTGTCGCTTACCGAAAAACAAAAAATGGGGACAAAACAGTGACAAGGGATACCGTGCAAATTATTTTTTATCGACTTAAATTATACAATTTTTGCTTGTTCTCAATTTTGAAAATTTTAAATTTACTGCCAACTCAATAAAAACTGAGACCTATGAAAAAACTTATATTTCTGCTTCTGGCGGCATGGTTTTCATGTCAGCTACCAATATCTGCCCAGCAGGTTCGTTTTGGCTTCATTGGAAATAGTATAACCATTGGGACGGGGCTCTCTTCCCCCACTACCGAATGTTATCCTGCCCAGATTGGTTTGATGCTTGCCCAGAAATATGGCGATACCTGTGAGGTACGTAATTTTGCTGTTTCGGGTCGAACCCTGCTTCGCAAGGGCGATTATCCCATCTGGAATGAACCCGATTTTCAGCGGGCGCTGAATTATGCACCGGATATTCTTTTTGTCTTACTTGGTACCAACGATTCTAAACCGCAAAACTGGGAACCCTATGGTAACGAATTCCTGACCAATTACCGGGCTATGCTCGATACTTTTCGCTGGCGTAATCCGCACGTAAAGTTTATTGTATGTCTACCTCCTCCTGCCTTCGGAATAGTCTGGGGAATCCGGGATTCTGTCATTAAAAATTATATCATTCCGCTGGTCGATAGTGTTGCAAAAATGTACGATGCTTTACTGGTCGATTTTTATACGCCGCTGATCGACAGTGCAGCTATGTTTCCCGACAAAATTCATCCTAATGCACATGGAGCAAAAGTAATGGCCCGTATAGCCTTCGATAAAATCGTTGCATCGGACATAATTCATCAGGTCGATACAGGATACACCTTTGTTACTTCATGCGAACCAAAACCCATGGGCGATTTACGCAGAGGAGATACACTTACCCTTACTTATACTACCCTTCGGGCCACTAAGGTTTATCTGAATGGCGAAGAAGTGCCGGTAAATGGCAGTGTGAAACTTGCCCCGCTTACCGATACCCGTTATGTTATCAAAGCCGTTGGCCCCCGCAATGACGATTCTATCGTTTTTGTGCAAAAAGTTTATATTCCTGTTTTAACCCGTATTCTTGCTGTGGCTACTAAAACTTCTTTCTTCCCGGGCGATACCATTATTATTTATGCGCGATATTTTGATCAGAAAAAAGTTCGCATGAACGATACCACATTTAATCTTACCTGGACCATCCGACAGGGTAAGGGACGTTTGTTCGGATCTGCCAACAACCAAATCAGTCTGGTGGCCGATAGTGCTGGCGAAATGATCGTTAATTGTCAGGCGGAAAATGGAGTGAGCTACGATCTCAAACTACTGGTGCGGACTCCGGTTGCTGTATCGGTACCATCGATCAAAGAACCGGAACTATATCCCAACCCGGTGGCGGATTATTTATTTATCAGAGCCAATGCAGCACAAAGCCAGTCTGTTTTAATTGCAATATATTCGATTGATGGAAAAATGAAATTATATTCCAACCGCACAATTTCAGGATCCGACAACATTATTAAACTTAACCTTAGCCAGCTTCCCGCCGGTGTATATTTGTGTAAAATCGTTCAGAACAGTCAGAGCTTTGTACATAAGTTCTATATAAGCAGATGATTAAGAATTTCTTCCTGCGATAATTGTAAACTTTCTTCGTTCCTGCTTGTTTATATTTATAACCAAACAACATGAATTATGAACAAGCGGGAATTTTTAAAATCCGGCCTTTTGGGGGTGGGGGCTGCATTGTTTTCCTCGTCTGTATTATCAGCAGCAATCCCTGCCTGTCGCAGGCAGGTATCCGATCATCCTGCCAATATTTTCGAACAGCCCCCCCTGGGTTATGCTTTTGATGCACTGGAACCATACATTGATGCAAGGACGATGGAAATTCATTATACCAAGCATCATGCAGCCTATACTAAAAATCTTAACGAACAATTGGCCAAACTGCCCGACCGTCATAAAAGTCTGATGGAAATTTTTGACCACATTACCCAATATCCGGTGTCGGTCAGAAATAACGGAGGAGGATATTTCAATCATAACCTTTTCTGGCAAATTATTGCGCCGGGAGGGGCAAAAGAACCGACAGGCGAGTTGAAGAGAGAATTGGAAAATAGCTTTGGCAGTCTCGATAATTTCAAAAAAGCTTTTACCGATAAGGCAATGGGGGTTTTTGGATCGGGATGGGCATGGTTGATCAAAACTCCATCGGGATTGAAAATTACCGCTACAGCCAATCAGGATAATCCCCTTATGGAAACAGAAAAAGATCGGGGAATGCCCATTCTCATGGTCGATGTGTGGGAACACGCCTATTATCTGAAATATCAAAATCGGCGACGTGAATATCTCGATGCTTTTTGGCAGGTGGTTAACTGGGATCAGGTGATGCAGTTTTATCGGTTGGAACGTTTTGTCTTGTAGAACTTTCCCGAATCAGCAGCTGGGGCATGAGAACAATCTTTTGGGGATGGGAAGTTCTGTGCGGATGTTCAATGGATTCGATAAGCAAACGGGCTGCATTTTCTCCCATCTCGTCGGCTCTTTGATCGATCGAACTCGTGCTGGGACTAATCAGGGCTGTGAAGGGCTCGTTGGCAAATCCTACTATCGATAATTGATGCGGTATGCTAATGCCAGCTTCTTTGGCGGCCAGCAGGGCACCCAAGGCCGAATAGTCGCTTGCTGCCAATATCCCGTCGGGTTTTTCGGGTGACTCAAATAATGATTTTGCGGCTTCATATCCTTTCTCCCGAGTTATCGCTGGTTCAATAACCTCGTATCGAATCGGGCCGTACTGTCCGATGGCCTCGAGAAAGCCTCTTTTGCGTTCCTCATAAATGTTGATGTATTGCGGCCCTCCCAGATGTATTAGGTATTTGCAGCCTTGATCCAGTAGGTGCTTGGTGGCCTCGTAAGCTGCCCGGTAATTATCGTTTACCACGCACGGGGTCGTTAGTTCTGGTCGGATACGGTCAAACTGTACTACCGGAATGCCCTCCTTGATGGCAGCTTCGAGATGACTCCCAGTGTTCGTCTGTGCCGATATCGAAATCATAATACCCGATACTCTGCTCTGTATCAATGTTCCTATGGCTTCGCATTCCTTCTCAAAATTCTCCTCACTCTGGCATATGACCAATCGGTAACCCTTCCTCCGACATTCCCTTTCTGCACCTGCTATTACATTGGATATAAAATCCCGGTTTATCCTGGGTACGATCATTCCCAGCGTTTTCCCCTTGCCGGTACGTAGGCTGGTGGCTATCAAATTAGGCTTGTATCCGACTTCCTCAGCTTTCTTTCGTACCAGCACTTTGGTCGATTCGCTTATTTTGGGATGATCGTTTAAGGCACGCGATACGGTCGATGCTGTCAAATTCAGCATACGTGCCAGATCATGTATGGTCACTTTTTTACTCATTCCCGATTTTGCCTGCAAAATTGATTCTTTTTGACAAAGATAAAAAAATAATGCAATCGATTGCATTATGGTAAAAAATGTTATTATTTTGCAGAAAAAAAGTAAAGCACATGTCAAAGGTTGTTACATTCGGAGAAATCATGTTACGCTTGGCTACACCCGGTTACCAGCGATTTACGCAGGCGCGTACGCTCGAGGTGAGTTTTGGGGGAGGTGAGGCCAATGTAGCGGTTGCCTTGGCTAATTTTGGTCAGGAGGTTAGCTATGTAACCTGTTTACCCCCGAACGATTGGGGTAAGGCAGCAGCTATGGAGCTTAAAAGGTACAATGTGGATGTCAGTCACATTCAGTGGTCGGGCGATCGCATGGGTATTTATTTCCTCGAAACCGGTGCCGTCATGCGTCCTTCAAAGGTTATTTATGATCGTGCTGGTTCGGCTATTGCTCAGGTTAAAACGGGTTCTATCCCCTGGGACGAGGTTTTTCAGAATACCGGATGGTTCCACTGGACCGGTATTACCCCTGCTATCTCCGAAAATGCTGCACTGGTGTGTAAAGAGGCAGTGGAAGCTGCAGTAAGTAAAGGGATTACCATATCGGTCGATTTGAATTACCGTAAAAATTTATGGAAATACGGCAAAAAGGCCTCGGAAGTAATGCCCGAACTTGTCCAGCACTGCGATGTCATTCTGGGAAATGAAGAGGATGCTGAGATGGTTTTTGGCATCAAACCCCAAGGGGTAGAGGTAGCCCAGGGAAAGATCGATGCTGCTACCTATCGGTATACAGCGGAACAATTGATGCAGCGTTTTCCCAAAGCCCGAAAAATAATTATTACCTTGCGGGGTTCGATCAATGCCAATCATAATACATGGTCGGGTGTGCTGTGGAACGGGAGAGATTTTTTTCAGGCTCCTACCTACCAGATTACCCATATCGTGGATAGGGTAGGAGGGGGCGATTCCTTCATGGCTGGACTGATATATGCCCTGCGTACTAAACCCGGCGATGATGCGTTTGCTCTTCATTTTGCTGTCGCTGCTTCAGCTCTCAAACATACTATTCCTGGCGATTTCAACCTGGTTACAGTCGATGAGGTGCTGAAACTAATGTCGGGCGATGCTTCGGGACGTGTAATGCGTTAATTTTTTGAATATGGCAAAATATCAACGAATTGAGGTGGTTCAAACCATACTGGACAATGGTATGGTGCCCTTGTTTTATCATTCCCGACCGGATGTCTGCAAAAATGTGCTCAGGATTACATACGAGGCAGGTATTCGGGTTTTTGAATTTACCAACCGGGGCGATTTTGCCCACGAGGTCTTTGCCGAATTGAACCATTATGCAGTCGAACAACTGCCCGGCATGATGCTGGGGGTAGGTTCGGTGGTCGATGCCCCTACTGCTGCTTTGTATTTGCAGCTTGGCGCCCATTTCATTGTGTCGCCGTTGCTTAATGAGGAGATGGCTCGTGTGTGCAACCGTCGCAAGGTACTCTGGATTCCCGGTTGTGGAACCCTATCGGAAATATCAAGGGCAGAAGAACTGGGGGCCGAGATCGTTAAAATATTCCCGGCCAAACAAATCGGTGGGCCTGCGTTTATTAAAAGTATTCTCGGACCTTGCCCTTGGACCCGAATTATGCCCTCGGGCGGGGTTGAAGTCGAAGAGGATAATCTCCGTCAATGGTTCACGGCTGGCGCTGCTTGTGTGGGTATGGGCTCAAACCTCTTCCCCCCTGATATCATCCGTGAAGGAAAGTGGGATGTCCTGAAAACTAAGCTTGAACAGGCTTATCAGCTGGTACAAAAAATTAAAAACGAAACACGATTGTCGTCGGGAAAATAAAATTTTAGCATACCATGGGTATTTCTGATAGGGCGACCTTGGTACCTGATTCTCCTGACGATAACCCTGTTTTACGGGTTGTTATGGATATTGTTAAACTTACTTTAATCATAGAATTATGAGCTACGTTGAAGAATTATTCGATGTTCGTAACCGGGTATACATTTTAACCGGTGGGGGCGGCGTGCTGGCAGGCGCTATAGGCGAAGGGCTGGCCAAAGCGGGGGCCAAAGTGGTGTTGCTTGATATACGACTGGCCAATGCTCAGGAACGTGCCGATAAAATCAATGCTGCCGGCGGAAAAGCGCTGGCTCTCGAATCGAATGTGCTGGATGTAAAGGTTTTGGAACAGACCCGTGATATCATCATTCAGCATTTTGGACGCATCGACGGACTTATCAATCTGGCTGGCGGAAATATGCCCGGGGCTACCATCAGTCCCCAGCAAACCATCTTTGACCTGCAAATACCTGATTTTGAAAAAGTGCTGGCACTGAATTTAAACGGAACCGTGTATCCGTCGCTTGTCTTTGGTAAAGTTATGGCCGAAAACCGTTCTGGGGTGATTATCAATATTTCCTCCATGGCTGCTTTCAGATCAATTACCCGGGTGGTAGGATATTCGGCCGCCAAAGCTGCCGTGAGCAATTTTACCCGATGGATGGCCATGGAAATGGCTTTTAAATTTGGCGACGGTATCCGTGTCAATGCTATTGCCCCGGGTTTCTTCATTGGCGACCAAAACAGAGCTTTGCTTATTAATCCCGATGGTACCTATACCGAACGCGGAAAAAAAGTCATAGCACAAACCCCTATGGGCCGTTTCGGAGAACCCGACGAACTGGTGGGCGCTGTAATTTTTCTCTGCAGCAATGCCTCAAAATTCGTTACTGGTGTTGTCCTTCCGGTCGACGGTGGTTTCGAAGTCTTTAGCGGTGTGTAATATTTTAAAATTTTAGCATATGCCTTTACTTCAGTCATGGCGTTGGTTTGGCCCCAACGACCCCATTAGCCTCCAGCAAATCAAAGCAGTTGGTGTCGAGGGTATTGTAACTTCCCTGCATCATATCCCTTACGGCGAGTTATGGACAGTGGAGGAAATCCTGCAACGAAAAGCTATGGTCGAACAGGCCGGTTTTACCTGGTGCGTGGTCGAAAGCGTACCGGTACACGAGGATATCAAAAAAAGAACCGGAAACTATAAGCTATACATCGAAAACTACAAGCAGACGCTGCGTAATTTGGGAAAATGCGGTATTACTACTGTATGTTACAATTTTATGCCGGCTTTCGACTGGTTGCGTACCAACCTGCAAAAACAGCTCCCCGATGGAACCTTTGTAAGCGAATTCCAAATGACCGCTATTGCTGCATTTGACTTGTTTGTACTCAAGCGTCGGGGCGCTGAAGAAAGCTATACGACCGAACAAATTCAACATGCGCAGGAATGGTTCAACCGACTTACCGATACCGAGCTAAATCAACTCATGCAAACCCTCCTGCTTAGCCTGCCGGGAACCGACAAACCTCTATCCCTCGAATTTATTCGGGCCTCTATCGATGAATACCGATTTATTTCTACCCAACAGTTTAAGGAAAACTTACTCCTTTTTATCCGCGAAATAGCTCCGGTAGCCGAGGAAGCCAATGTCAGGCTTGCCATCCATCCCGACGATCCGCCCCGTCCCGTATTTGGCCTTCCCCGGGTGGTAAGTAATATCAATGATTTACAGGATATCATCAATGCATATCCCTCCATCAATAATGGGATTACCCTCTGTACCGGTTCACTGGGGGCGGGTTATCACAATAATTGCTCAGCTATAGCCGAAGATCTTGCTCCCTATGTCCATTTTGCTCACCTGCGAAATGTAATCCGAGATGCAAATGGAAATTTTCAGGAGGTAGCGCTTTTCCATGGCGACGTAGATATTCCATCGGTTATGAAAGTGTTGGTTCTGGAGGAAGAAAAACGCAAAAAACAGGGACGTGCCGACTGGCAAATACCCCTGCGTCCCGACCATGGAAATCTTATGCTCGACGATATTGGACGAAAATATTACCCCGGATATTCCCTCTATGGACGAATGAAAAATATTGCCGAACTACGGGGGCTCGAGAAAGGAATACGATATGCTATGGGCATGTAAAAGAATAAGGGTTGCTCTTGCAACCCCTACCTTTTCATGAACATGAAAAACTTAAACACCACCTATGAATCGAAACTTTTCATTTCTGTACAAAGATAAAATATTTTTTTAAAAAAACATAGAAATTTCAATAAAAGTGTCAAAATGTCCTTTTGAAAAAAACAGTTTCCCTTTCCGTATTGACTTGTAACAAAAATCCTGTATATATTTGTGCCCAATTATAGGAGGGATTATTCTTTACGATCCTGGCATTATTCCTCAGCGTCCTTGTAATTAATTTTTGGGGCAGTAGGGGAGTATACCAATGAACGCAAAGGAGCAGCGTTGACTTGCTATTGCCCCAATGTGTAATTCTGTAACTATTTACCCCCTCACAACGCTTAGGGTGGAAATACTGAAAATTATTAATGCGTTGTAATTAAATAAAAATCAATAATAAAACTCGGATGAAACGAGCATGTTGACGATGTAAACACAACAAACGGATGAAAATTGTAAGCAACATGCGAGTTCCATCCGGCCGAGTGGCTAATAAAAGAAGTTGAGTATAACCAAATGGAAGTCAGTAACTTATAAATTATTTTCGGATGAAACCCCCATGATGCGTTGCCTCACAACAAACCAATGAAAATTTCAGGGGGGGCGAGTCAGAGATAGGAATATGTTTGTAACAAATTGATAGTAAGTTAATTAATTAA
>Ga0078972_1010214_pt1 | contig 17760 bp, 17 predicted proteins | sample YelNatPaOPGAMG01_FD_67568 | JGI IMG/M metagenome (GOLD analysis project Ga0078972, IMG submission 67568) | Hot spring thermophilic microbial communities from Obsidian Pool, Yellowstone National Park, USA - OP-RAMG-01 (SPADES assembly) (version 2) | ecosystem: Environmental > Aquatic > Thermal... | reverse complement strand
CCCCGGCGACGACACGCCGGTGGTCCCATCACTGGCAAACGGGTGGTCCCATGAGACTGGCTAAACCCTGGTCAAGGTGGTCCCATCATCGTGGCGGTCGACACTGCAGCCGCTCCCATACCGGCTCCGGGACGAGGACATGGCGCGCACGACTTGTCTTGGTTGTCGATTCGACACTCCTTTGCCGGTCACGTAGCTCCCTCAATTCCTCCGGATACTTCCGCTGTGCTGCCATGGCCTCATCCTCTCCGAGTGATGAGAGTCTCCAGCAAACCCAAGAAGGTCCAGATGTTCTCACCTAGTCACGGCAGCGTAATCGGGGTTGCGCCATTGTGCGCTGTGGTCATGGTGCTTGTTGCCCTTGGTTATTCGGTGAGGTCAAGCGCGGCACGCACTATCGATTCGGTGTCGATGCCGTGGTGGCGGTAGACGTCAGCGAGACCACCGGATTGACCGAACTTCGTGATTCCCAACGATGCGCTGCGCACTCGGTTGATTGTGGACAGGAATGACAGCGTGTGCGGATGACCGTCGAGGACAGTCACCATCGGCGCCGCCCGTTCGGCTGGAAAAATCTGGTCGAGGATCCACGACGGCGCGTCGGCGAGCCCGCGCTTAGCCTGGATCGCCTCGAACAGGCGCCCTGGGCTGGTGACGCAGATGACCTCGGCCGGAATCTCCAACTCCGCAAGGCGTTCTGCGGCGTGAAGAGTTTCGGTGATCATCGCACCCATTCCAACAAGGGTGACCGCCGGCCGCCGCGAACCCCGCAACACATAGGCCCCGGCTAACACGTGGCGGCGGCGCCGCTCCCGAGCGGCTGGATCGGTCGGCACCGCGGCCAGCGCCTGGTTGACCGGACGGGTAGAAAGCCGCAGATACGATGAGCTGCCGCCCGGGCGCCCCAGTCGTGAGATACTTTCCAGCAGAGTCCATTCCACCTCGATCGCGAAAGCAGGCTCATAGCTGACACACCCGGGCTGCTCGAGCCCGATCGAGGGAGTCTTGATGGATTGGTGAGCACCGCCTTCGGGGGCAAGGCTCACGCCGGATGGAGTGCCGATCAGGATGGATTGCCCACCAGCGTAGATCCCGTAGGACCAGGGCTCCAGCGCGCGTTCGACGAACGGGTCATACAGCACACCGATGGGGAATAATGGCTGGCCCCAACGGCTCCACGTCGCGCCCAGCTCACCCATCAGTCCGACCAGGTTGACTTCGGCGATCCCTAGTTCCATGTGCTGACCCGTCGGCTTTTCCCGCCAGTGCATGATCGTCTCGGCATCGTCGGCGAACCAGTCGTATCGCTCGGTCGGTGACCATACACCGACCTTGTTCAGCCATCCGGCCAGGTTGGTCGACGAGCTGACGTCGGGACTGACGGTGACGATGCGCCTGGCGGCCTCCGGCGCTTCCCGCGTAAGGTCCAGCAACGCGCGGCCCAGGGCGGCCTGCGTCGTCGACGTGCCCGATGGTGTGCGCCCGATGTCGGCGGGTACCGGTGGGGGCGCGGTGTGGGCACGCTCATCTCGGCGCAGACGCTCGGCTGCGGCGGTGCACAGGCGGCCAGGGAGCGTGTCGGGACCGAACGGTTGCCACGGGTGCTCGGGGTCCATGCCGAGACGCGCGGCCAGCTGGCCGAATTGTTCTACCGTCAGCAGTGACGAGTGATTTTGCGGATGGCCTTCTATGGGTAGGCCGTAGCCCTTGATGGTGTAGGCGATGATCACCGTGGGGCGGGTGTCGTCGATCTTCGCGTACGCGGCACGCAGCACGTCGAGGTCATGCCCGCCAAGGTTGCGGACCGCACGCACTAGCATGTCGTCGTCGAGTTCGGCGATCAAGCCAGCGACGGCTTCCGCCTCGGCGCCGGTGCCGGGCAACCGGGTACGCAGCTCGTCGGCGCCGCACCGCAGTAGCCGCTGGTATTCAGGGTTGGGCATCTGCAGAATCCGAGTCCGCAGCGCAGCACCTCCCGGGCGTGCGAAAAGGGTGTCGAGCAATTTGCCGAACGTGACGATGATGACTTGCCACCCGGCCGCGGAGAACATTCGCTCCAGGCGGCGCGCGGCGATATTAGGGACCACCCGATCCAGCGATTGCCGGTTCAGGTCGAGGATCCACACGATCTCCCCTAGTTCCCCGACCGACGAGTCCAATACCGCCTCCCATACCGCGCCCTCGTCCAACTCGGCGTCACCGAGCAGCGAGTATTGCCGCCCGGAGCCAGTGTCGCTGATGGCCGCGTTGACATAGCGTCGAGCGACCGCACCCCAAATCGGTGCCGTGGCACCAATTCCCACCGAACCGGTGGAGTAGTCCACCGGATCGGGATCTTTGGACCGGCTGGGATACGACTGCAACCCGCCGAATGCCCGCAACGTGGTCAGGTACTTCTCGTCGAGTTGGCCCAGCAGATAGTTGATCGCGTGCAGCACCGGCGATGCATGCGGTTTGACCGACACCCGATCGCCGGACTGCAGCTGTTCGAACCACAGCGAGGTCATGATCGACACCATCGAAGCGGATGAGGCCTGGTGCCCACCGACTTTCAATCCGGACGCATCGGGCCGCACCCGGTTTGCGTGATGGATGATCGCCGTCGACAGCCACAGCACGCGCTGCTCGATCTCGGTGAGCGGATCGACGGGCTCGCCTGATGTGGCCCGGTCGATCGGCGGGTTGAAAAGTGAGGCGGTCATGGCGACTTCCTGGGAACCCACCGCTGCCTACTTGGCAGACAGTGAAGTCAACATAGCATTGCTAGGTCAGGTTGACAATTGTCAACGTAAAATCTGAACAAAGTGCATAGGATAGGATTCTCGACACGTTATGAGGTGATCAATATGTCAAGCCGCAGCACCGCCGACGCGATCGATGCTCGTTTGTTGCGTGCCCTGACGGCAGACCCTCGGGCCACCACCGTAGCGCTGGCCGAAAAGATCGGCGTCTCGCGCAACACCGTGCAGGCGCGGCTGGGCCGCTGGGACGACAGCGAGGTATTGACATCGTTCGAACGTACGATCAACCCCAACTTCTTGGGATATCCCTTGCGCGCCTTCGTCTTGACGAACGTCAAGCAACGCATGCTCACCGAGGTCGCGAGCGCTCTGGCCCGCGTGCCAGAAGTCGTCGAAGTCCATGGACTCAGCGGCGTAGCCGACCTCTTGATTCAGGTAGTGGCGCGCGACGCCGACGATTTATATCGGGTGGCCGGACACATCCTCGGCATCAAGGGGGTCAAACGCACGAACACGGCATTGGTGATGCGCGATCTGGTCGATTTTAGGCTCACACCCTTGATTGATCGTTTGATCGATGATGCTGGCGTGCGTGGTTGAAGCGGTCAGCGGCGACGCAGGGTTTGTGACGGTGTTTCACCAACTTTCTGTCCGTAATAATGAGCGAATCGACCGAGATGGTTGAACCATTCTGAACACTACCCCGGATTTAGTTCCTAGTCGGTTGCGAGGGCCGGGGTTGGTTGGCTCGCTTGGGGTGAGGCGCCGGTGTGTCGCTGGCGCACAGCACGTCGGCATCGTCGGCGCTGTCCGCCCCACAGGCCATCGCGGCGATGACCGAGGTCGGTTTCCCGGTCGGGTTGACCGCCCCAGCGGCCACCCGAGTGGAGGGCAGGTCCACATGCTCGCTGAGCAGCTCCGAAAGACCAGGCTGTTCAACCAACTCCAGCACCGGCACCTATCCCGCGGCGACACCAGATTCGGTTCGTCGAATACCGCCAAGGACCGTAAAGGTATGCGATGATTGCGTCGAAAGTGCCTTCCACGATTCCGGACAAACGAGATCTCGACAACGTCAATTTTCCTAGCTCAGAAGGCATTTTGACTGTTCACACGCCGACGGGCGACGATCAGAGCATCGGCCCATCCACGGATTCAGGCTAAACAAATGTCCCGTATCGGGCCAGGACTGCTGATCGGCGCTGCCGCAGGAGCCGCGGGTACTACCACCCTCGATGCGATCACCTACCTGGACATGGCGATACGCGGCCGGCCCGCAAGCACGACTCCGCAACGGACCGTCGAGGCCCTGGCGACGCTCGTCCACGTCACGGTCCCGGGTACCGGTGATGTCCTGGCCAACCGGCTCACGGGCCTCGGTGCGCTGACTGGTTACACCGCCGGTGTCGGCATCGGGATCGTTCTTGGCCTGGCCTACGCGCTTGGCTGGCGACCTGGGCTACTGGGCGCCTGGCTTGCCGCCACGCTATTAGCCCTGATCGCTACCAACGCACCGATGACCATGCTCGGGGTGACCGACCCGCGAACCTGGGGGATCGTCGGTTGGATCAGCGATCTGATCCCCCACTGTGGGTACGGGGTAGTCACCGCCCTGGTGTTGTACTACCTCTACCGCCCACCGCGACGCTGACGAGACAATCCGAGATGACGGTTCCATCGGGAGCCGTAGTGCCCGCACCGGGCCGACGGTCGGCTCGCACATTCCGGCCGACCTCTAGAGGTATCGGCAGACCTGTTCGGCGGTGCAGGTGGCGGGTTCGGGTGTGGCTGCCTGGTTGCGTAGCTGGGTGATCGTGTCGCGAAGAGCGGCGAGCTTGCCGATCTGCTCGTCGAGGTCGGCGAGTCGGGCATCGAGAAGATCGCGGACATGCTCACAGGGGGACTGACCGCGGTCGCGGATCAGCAGGATCTGCCGGATCTGGGCGAGGGTGAGCCCGGCGGCCTTACCGCGGCGGATGAAATCGATCCTCGGGATGACCTCGGCTGAGTAGTCACGGTAACCGGCGGGTGTGCGCCCGGCTTCGGGGAGCAGGCCCTGCTCCTCGTAGAACCGCAGGGTCTTGGTGGTAGTGCCGACGGCGTCGGCCAGCTCGCCGATCCGCACTGTCCGCGCCTCCCGTGTGTCGTTGGGACTTGACCTTCACCTGTACTGGAAGGTCCATTCTGGCGCTCACGAACGGGTTATCCAAGCGATTCAGGAGAGCCAAGTGCAACAGATCATGCGCGTCATGACCGACAAAGTTGGCGTCGTGGGCACCGCGGTGTCCATGATGGCTTGCGCCATGTGTTTCCCGGCGCTGGGCGCTATCGGGGCCGCCATCGGGCTGGGATTTCTCTCCCGGTGGGAAGACGTCTTCATCAACGCGGTGCCGCTGTTCGCGGTGCTCGTCTTAATCGCCAACGGACTGGGGTGGTTCGCCCATCGGCAATGGCGTCGCAGCGCCTTGGGCATGGTGGGTCCGATCCTCGTCCTGATCGGGTGGGTTTCGTTCATGAGCGATGCCCTGACGCAGGGTGCGGCGCGAGTTGTGCTCTACGCGGGACTGGTGGTCATGATCGTCTTCGCGGTCGGGGACCTGGTCTCCTCACGCACCCGCCGCTGCGGGCCAGAAAACTGCGAACTGCCCGCGAAACACGGATGACGCCGATGAAACCCCTAGACCCGGTGGAACAGACGAGAGTCGATCTTGCGGTGGTCGGGTCGGGTGGGGCGGCGTTCGCCGCCGCGATCCGCGCCTCGACGCTGGGCAAGTCGGTGGCAATGATCGAGCGCGCCACGGTAGGCGGGACATGCGTGAACACCGGCTGCGTGCCGTCTAAGGCGCTGCTCGCCGCCGCCGAGGCCCGCCACGTGGCCCTCGACTCCACCCGCTTCCCCGGAATCAGCACCAACGCCGACCCAGTCGACATGCCCGGCCTCGTCACCGGAAAGCAGTCGCTGGTCGAGGCGCTGCGCGCAGAGAAATACCTCGACATCGCCGAGGACTACGGCTGGGCACTGCTGCGCGGGCAAGCCTCGTTCGACGGCACTCCGGACTCCCCGGTCCTGCGGGTCAGGGCCGAGGACGGCACCAGCAGACTCGTGGTGGCCGCGCACTACCTGATCGCGACCGGCTCGCACCCCACCATCCCCGCGATCGGCGGGCTCCCCCGGGTCGACTACCTCACCTCGACTACGGCGATGGAACTCAAGGAGCTCCCCGAGACGCTGCTGGTGCTCGGCGGTGGCTACGTCGGCTTGGAACAGGCCCAGCTGTTCGCGCGGCTGGGCACCACGGTCACCATGCTGGTGCGCTCCCGGTTGGCTTCCCGCGAGGAGCCCGAGGCGTCGCAGTCCCTGCTGGAGGTGTTCGCCGACGAGGGCATCCGGGTGGTCCGTCGGGCGATCGTCGACTCAGTGCGGACCGATCCGGCCACCGGACAGATAGTAGCGGTGGCGTCGGTGGCCGGCGCCCGGCAGGAGTTCACCGCCGAGCGGCTACTGGTGGCACTGGGCCGAACCCCGGTCACCGACGGACTCAACCTGGCTGCGGTGGACGTCAAAACCGGGGACGGCGGGCAGATTGTGGTCACCGATCAGCTCGCGACATCCAACCCGCGGATCTGGGCGGCCGGGGATGTCACCGGGCACCGCCAGTTCGTCTACGTCGCCGGCGCGCACGGCGCGGTGGTGGTCGACAACGCGTTCACCGGCGTGAACCGGTCGGTCGACTACACGCATCTGCCCCGCGTGACGTTCACCAGCCCCGCGCTGGGTGCGGTCGGGAGGACCGACGAGCAGGCCGTCGCGGCCGGAATTCGTTGTGACTGCCGGGTGCTGCCCCTAAATTATGTGCCCCGGGCGCTGGTCAACCGCGACACCCGCGGCTTCGTCAAGGTGGTCGCCGACGCCGACACCGGACGGATCCTCGGGATCACCGCGGTCGCCAAGGACGCCGGTGAACTCGCCGCGGCCGGGGTCTACATCCTTACCGCCGGCATGACCGTGCAGCAGGTTGCCGACAGCTGGGCCCCGTATCTGACCATGGCCGAAAGCATCAAGATCGCCTGCCAGTCCTACACCACCGACGTCTCCAGGCTGTCCTGCTGCGCATCCTAAACATCCTGGATACGGTTACTACCCGCCCGGACGTGGCAACTCGTGCTGGACTAGCGGTATTCACAATTTCGCCATGACTTGAGCTTTGGCCCAAGGATAATCCGCTTTTCCCGACGGTGAACGTTGTACGCGGGCGCAGAAGACAATCTCTTTAGGAAGTTTGTAACGGGCAATGTGCCGGGCCGCTTCGGCGACGATCTCGTCAGCATCGGCGTGGGCACCCTCAGCCAACTGGACCAGCGCGACGACTTCGCTTCCCCACCGACTACTGGGCCGACCCACCACGACGACGTCGTAGACCGCGGGGTGACGAGCGATGGCCGCCTCGACTTCTTCGGCGAAAATCTTCTCACCCCCCGAGTTGATAGTCACCGAATCGCGTCCCAGCAGCACGATTTGGCCGTCGACGTGCCAGCGGGCTCGGTCGCCAGGAACGGCATGCCGGATCCCTTCGATAACGGGAAAGGTCCGCGCTGTCTTGTCTGGATCTCCCAAGTACCCCAACGGTATTGAGCCCTGCTGAGCCAGCCAGCCGATCTCGTCGTCGCCCGGGCAAAGGATCCGGGTCATATCGGCACTCACCACCACCGCACCCGGATTCGGGGCGAAGAGTCCGGTCGGGCGCTGCACACGACTCGACGTCTGGCCCATTTGCGGACCCGTCTCAGAGGACCCGCCCGCGTCCAGGATCGTCACGTGCGGCAGCAGGTCGACGAATCGCTGTTTGACCGGCGCGCTGAGCGCCGCTCCGCCGGTCAGCAGCACCATCAGTGCCGACATGTCGTAGTCGCCTGACTCCAGTTCATCGAGCAACGGTCGACCGAAGGCGTCGCCGACAAACGACAGCGACACAACACGTTCTCGGCTCGCCAGCGCCAAGGCCTCCCGAGGATCGAAATGACTTGTTGTCGCGGGCATGACAAATGTCCGACCGCTGAGCAGGTTGATGAACGCCGCCCATTGTGCTGCTCCGTGCATGAGAGGTGCCACTGTCATCGAGCCCGGTCCCTCGGTTCGGGATCGCGCAACGATTTCGTCCAGGCTCTTCACCATTTCGCCCGAGCCAAAGATCCGTCCGCCCATGGCGTTCATGTAGATGTCGTGCTGACGCCACAGCACGGCCTTGGGCAATCCCGTGGTGCCGCCGGTGTAGAGCACGTAGAGATCGTCCGGAGAAAGCGCAAGATCGGGCGGCTCGTCAGGCATCGACGTCAGCAACTCTTCGTAGCGCACCGCGCCTGACAGCGGATCGATCCCGGACTCATCGTCGACATGGATCAGCGACATCGGCGGCAACCGGGTGAGCGCTTCTGCCAGCGTCGGACCGAACCGCGCGTGATACATCACCGCGTCCGCCCTGGCATTGCCGAGGAGGTAACTCAATTCGTTTGGCGTGTAACGATAGTTCACGTTGAACGGGGCAACTCGGGCTTTATAGGCGCCCAACATGCCCTCGAGGAACTCGTTGCAGTTGGCCATGTACAAGGCGAGGTGGCTTTGACCCGATTCATGTGCCGCTAATTCTGATCGTTCACGATGCGCGCCAAGCCCCCACGCATGCAGCGACCGGGCAAGCCGGTTTGTACGTTGGTCAATCTGCGCGAAGGTAAATCGCCGGTCTCCGAAGACGATGCAGTCCCGATCGGGGTTGGCCGCCGCTACTGCGACGAACACGTCGGCGAGGTTGAATTCCACTTGCCTGTCCTCAGATCAACTAGCTGGCACGTTAGTAGGCACGAGCCATGCCTCCACCTCGGCGGCCCGGGCAAGCGCTCTCCTCCAAAAGCAGCTCTACTGCGGACAGCACCGCTAGGTCACCGCGAGCGGGGGCTGTGACGCCGGCCAGTAAACGGCTGTCGTCTTTCCAGATGTCGACCTTCAGTGTTTCGCCCGGGAAGGCAACGCCGGCGAACCGCGCACCGTAGGATCGGACGGCGGCCACGTCAGCGTCCAGCATCGCATCGACCATGGCTTTACAGGTCATGGCATAGGTGCACAGACCGTGCAGGATAGGCTTCGGAAACCCGGCCGCAGCGGCGAATTCGGGATCCGAGTGCAGCGGATTGCGATCACCGCAGAGTCGGTACAGCAAGGCCTGCTGTGGTAGCACGGGTATTTCGATCTCTAAATCTGGCACCCGCTCAGGTCTCGCATCCGATGTCGATGGCCCTCGCGCCCCGCCGAACCCACCTTCGCCGCGGGCGAAGATCGAACTACGCCGCGTCCACAGCGGGGTGCCGTCTAATGCGGTCGCCGAGTTCTCGAGCACGATAACTGCGCCCTTGCCCTTGTCCCAAATCTCGACGATCCTGCTCAGGGCGCGGCCGCTGCCGCATGGCGGCAGCGGCGCGGGCACGCTGACCTGCTCGGACGCGTGTAATACTTTCGCTCGGTCGATCTCGATACCCGGCCAACTGAATTGCGGTGGTTCGGTCTGGTGAAACGATGCCGCCACACAGCAGAATGTCGGCAGAACCTGCGGGCCGTGGTCGATCACATAGCTCAACTCACGCGGGTTGATCGGGTCCGCCCCGGCTCCGACGGCTAAATTGTAGAGCTGCACGTCACTTGCGGTCCACGAGAATTCGATTGATCCCAACTCGGCGCCCAGCGCCACGTCCAGGTCGATCGGCATCTCAGTAAGCCTCGGAGATGTGCGGCGTGGCTTCCAGGTCGGCGGGCACGACCGTGGCGACGACGTACGGCCGCAGCTCGCGGCGGCGGTGCTTTTCCTGCTCGGGGGCGCAACTCATGCTCATGTCGGCCGCCTTCCGGTGAAAACGATGGCCACCCGCCAGCCGTGACCCCGCGCGCCAACAGTGGCCGGTTCGCCACCCGGTTGTAACACGTGCCAGTCGGGAGGTCCAGCGGTCGTTCGCCCCGACTGTGGCCTTATGGTGCTGATGTGTGTCAGAACCAGCCAGCGATCGGTATCGTCGAGCGCCGAGGTAGCCAAGAACTGGAGGTATTCATCCATTGACTCGCAGCACCAACCCGACCGATCTGTCGGGAAGAGTTGCAGTGGTGACGGGTGCAGCCGAGGGGTTGGGGCGCGCCGAGGCTCTCGGTTTGGCGCGCGCGGGGGCCACCGTTGTCGTCAACGACCTCGCCGCCGCGCTCGATGGCAGCGACGTCATCTACGAAATCACTGCGCTGGGGTCGAAGGCCGTCACAGTGGCCGGTGACATCAGTCAACGCGCCACCGCCGACGAACTCATCAGCTGCGCCGACGCGCTGGGTGGACTGGCCATCGTGGTGAACAACGCCGGGATTCTTCGCGACCGGATGTTGTTCAACATGTCCGACGAGGACTGGGATGCGGTGATCGCCGTGCACCTTCGCGGCCATTTCCTACTGACCCGCAACGCGGCCACCTATTGGCGTCAAAAAGCCAAGCAGGAAAAGCAGTTCAGCGGGCCGGTGTACGGGCGGATCATCAACACCTCGTCCGAGGCATTCCTGGTAGGACCGGTAGGTCAAGCCAACTACGCCGCGGCGAAGGCCGGAATCACTGCGCTGACCCTGTCGGCCGCGCGGGCGCTGGGCCAGTATGGGGTACGCGCCAACGTGATCTGTCCGCGGGCCCGCACCAGGCTGACAGCCGACATCTTCGGGGCCGCGCCCGAGCACGACGATGAGAAGATCGACCCGCTGTCGCCCGAGCACGTGGTTACCCTCGTCCAGTTCCTGGCGTCTCCGGCGTCCGACGCGGTCAACGGTCAGGTCTTCATCGTTTACGGTCCACGGGTGACGCTCTTGTCTGCGCCGACCGCCGAGCATCATTTCAGTGCCGGTGCGCCAGCCTGGGAGTTCGACGAACTCACCGCCACGCTGCACGACTACTTTGCTCGGCGGGATCCGCAGCTAGGCTTTGCGGCAACCGCTCTGATGGGTTCGTGATCGCTGCGTTCGCTCAGCTAAGCGGTTGTTCCACCGACCATGAACACTGTCTGACCATCGCCGTCAATCCGATACTGCTCAGTGCCGTGTTCGACGCGCGGGGTGTCGGCGCCCAGCGCGACAGCGATCTTGTTGCTGGCATTGCGCATCACGTCGAAGGTCAACTCGAGCGCCTCGCCCTGGGAAAAGTGCGCGCGCACTCCGGCGACCACGCGGCGGTCGATATGAGCGGGCGACCAAATCAACGCGTCCACATAGCGCAGCGCCACTTTCTGACGGTCGGTCAGCACCGTCGAGGTTTCGAAGCGAGCAATGTCGTCGTACAGCGTTTCCGACCCGCCGGCGTTCAGCGCCGTCGTTTCGCGTAACGACTTGCACAACCGGCAGTTGTGCTGAGCTGCCCCACGCAACCGGACCACCTCGGCGGTCAGCGGATCAAGCGCACGCATCCGGGCCACCGCCGGAAGAAAACTGTTGAACACCGCATCGGCTGGATCGGTGACACGATCCCACGACACCGGCTCGGAGACCCAGTTCAGGTACTGCTGGCCCACCCCGAGAGCTTCCAGCCCGGCGCGCACCCGCGGCACGAAATCCGCTACGTACATCTGCACCACGGTTGGAAAAGTATTGTCGTCCAACGCCGACGACAGCATTGAGCGCTGCTTGGCGCCGATCATCGACACGTCGGCGCTGAGCTGCTCGGCGAACTCGGCGACCACAGTCTCGGTCTCAGACTCTGGCCCGTCGACCGTCACCTCGGCCGGCAGCGGCGGCAGACCCAGCGTCTGCGCGCAGACATTGCGCACCAGGGCGCCTGTGCGGCCACCCGCCAGTGCTACCAACTGCGTCAACGCGCCAATGTCCACGGCAGAATTATTGCGCCTGGCTCACCGATGACATGTGAAAGTCGGGAATCCGCAGCGGCGGCATCGCCGCCCGGGTGGCCCAATCGGCCCATTCCCGCGGCAGCGTTACCTCGCTGCGGCCGGCCTCGGTGGCCCGCCGCAGCAGATCCAGCGGGCTTTCGTTGAACCGGAAGTTGTTGACCGCGGCAGTCACCTGCCCGTTCTCCACCAGGTAGACGCCGTCCCGGGTGAGCCCAGTCAACAGCAGCGTGGTGGGATCGACCTCGCGGATGTACCAGAGCGTGGTCAGCAGCAGGCCGCGCTCGGTGCCAGAGATCATCTCCTGAAGGGCGGCGTTGCCGCCGGTCATCAGCAGGTTGTCGGCGGCGACCGCGACGGGTGCGTCGAATTCGGCGGCGGCGGCCCGCGGGTAAGCCAGCGCGTTGATCACCCCGTCGCGGATCCAGTCCACCCGGGCGATGTCCATCCCGTTGTCGAACACCGACACCGTCTCTGACGAGGCGCTCGCCGCGACGAACGGCATGCACGGCAGGCCTGCTGCACAAGGGTCGGAGTACAGGGTTAGCGGCAGATCGGTGAGCCGCTCGCCCACCCGGGCCCCGCCGCCGGGCGCCGACAGCGCGGTGCGACCCTCCTGCGCGCCACGCCCGCTCATCGTCCAGCCCAGGTAGATCATCATGTCGGCCACCGTCGACGGCGGCATGATCGTCTCGTAGCGACCCGCGGGTAGCTCGACAGTCCGCCCCGCCCAATCCAGCCGCGTCGACAACTGCTGCAGCAGCAGGTCTGTCGGCACATCAGCGAAATCCGGCGTGCCGAGGCCCGCCCAGGCACTAGCGGTGCCGCGTTTGGCATTAATCTCCACCGAACCGGTGGGCTGGGTATAACGTCGGCGCACACCCGTCGACGTCGCCACCCACGTCGTCTCCATAACGTGATGCGCGAACCCGTACAGCCGGTCGGCGCACCGGAAGCCCCGGCTGAGCTCGGCCGCGACACCGGCGAATACCTCCACCCCGGTAACGGGCACCGTCGCGTCCCAGTCGTCGGGCAGGCCGGTGCCGGTGAGCAGCGGCGCGGCGTCGCGGGCCTCCGGCGCCGCAGCAGCTGCCTCCGCCGAGGCCGCGACCAGACTGGCGATCAGCGACGGATCGGCCTCGGCGGAGCGCCGTGCGCCGACACGGGCGGCATCACCGTGGCGAGCAACCGAAATCACGGTCGTGCTGCGGCTCGTGGATACCCCGTTGGTGGTCATCGAGTTGTTCGCCCAGCGCAGCGACGCCTCGGTGCGGTCGGTGACCAGCACGATGGTCTCGTCGGTTAGCGCCGCGTCCAACGCCATGTCTATTACCTGCGCGGCGGGGATCATCGGCCGGCCTCGGTACGGGTGTTGAGCACGTTGATGCCGCGGAACAACGCCGACGGACAGCCGTGGCTGACGGCGGCAACCTGCCCGGGCTGGGCCTTCCCGCAGTTAAACGCCCCGCCCAACCGCCACGTGGAGCGCCCGCCGACGGCTTCCATCGCATTCCAAAAATCGATCGTGGCGGCCTGGTAGGCGACGTCGCGCAGCTGACCGTCCACCTGACCATCCCGAATGCGGAAGAACCTCTGCCCGGTGAATTGAAAGTTGTACCGCTGCATATCGATTGACCAGGATTTGTCGCCGACGATGTAAATGCCGTCATCGACCCTGCCGATCAGATCGGCGGTCGACAGCTCGTGCGGGCCGGGCTGCAGTGACACATTGGCCATCCGCTGAATCGGAACGTGATGCGGCGAGTCCGCATAGGCGCAGCCGTTGGACCGCGGCTGTCCAAGCCGCGGTGCGAAGACCCGATCCAGCTGGTAGCCGACGAAGATCCCGTCGCGCACCAGATCCCAGCTCTGAGCGGCCACCCCTTCGTCGTCATACCCGACGCTGGCCAAACCGTATTCGACGGTGCGGTCAGCGGTCACGTTCATCACCGGTGCGCCGTAGCGCAGGCTGCCCAGCTTGTCCGGCGTGGCGAACGAGGTGCCGGCGTAGGCGGCCTCGTATCCGATAGCACGGTCGTATTCGGTTGCGTGCCCGATGGATTCGTGAATGGTCAGCCATAAATTGGTCGGATCGATCACGAGGTCGGTTGGCCCGGGTGCCACACTGGGCGCCCGCATCTTTTCGGCCAGCAGCGACGGCATCTCGGCCAGCTCGTCACTCCAGTTCCACACGTCGTCGCCGGCGAGCACCTCCCAACCGCGCGCGGTGGGCGGGGCCAAAGTTCGCATGGTGTCGAACCCGCCCGATGCTGCGTCCACGCTGACCGCCTCGAGGCCCGGCATCAGTCGCACCCGCTGCTGGGTGATCGTCGACCCGAAGGTGTCGGCGTAGAAGGTCTGTTCCTTGACCGCCGTCAGCCAGGCCGACACATGATCGACGCCGTCGGCGGCGAGCAGCCGGCCGGAGTAATCCTCGAGCACGGCGATCTTCTCGGCAGCAGACACGGTGAATGGGTCGATCCGGTAGCTCGATACCCAGGTAGCGTCGGCGTACACCGGCTCGGGCGCAAGCTCGATACGTTCGGCGTTCAGCGCAGCCAGCCCGGTGGCCACCTGCACGGCCCGCCGCGCAGTGTCGGCGGCGACCGGCGCAGACAGCTCCGCGTGCGATGCAAAGCCCCAGGTGCCGTCAACAATCACCCGTACGGCTAGGCCGACCTCGCGGCCCACGACCGAAGTCTCCAGCTTGCCGTCCCGCAGCCGGATGATCTCGTTGGTGATGCGGTGAACCCGCAGGTCGGCGTGGCCGGCCCCGGCTGCGGTGGCCGCGGCCAGCGCAGCGTCGGCGAGCTGGTGGCTGGGCAGCTGCAGGAAATCGGCGTCAATCGCGCGGTCGGGTGTCACCGATCTACCGTAACGAGCGGTTTTAATATCTTCATGCCTATGGTGCCGCGACGATCCGCCGCGCTGGGGTACGTGCTGCTCGCCCCGAGCTTGTTCGGAGTGGTGACGTTTTTGTTGCTGCCGATATTCGTCGTGGCGTGGCTGAGCCTGCGCCGCTGGGATCTGCTGGGACCGATCGAGTATGTTGGACTGGACAATTGGCGCTCGGTGCTGACCGATCCGATTTTCGGCAACTCGCTGGTGGTGACCCTGACGTTTGTGGCGATCGTGGTCCCGGCGCAGACGATTTTGGGTCTGTTGGCGGCAGCGTTGCTGGCACGCGAATTGCCGGGCAGCGGGGCGTTCCGCACGCTCTACGTGCTGCCCTGGATCTGCGCCCCGCTGGCCATCGCGGTGTTGTGGCGGTGGATCCTGGCGCCGACCGACGGGGCGGTCAGCACGGTCTTGGGGCATCGCATCGAGTGGCTTACCGACCCCGGGCTGGCGCTGCCGGTGGTATCAGCCGTGATCGTGTGGACCAACGTCGGCTATGTCGCGCTGTTCTTCGTGGCGGGCATGCTGGCAATCCCAGCCGAGCTCCATGCCGCGGCCCGTACTGACGGTGCATCCGCCTGGCAGCGGTTTTGGCGCATCACGTTACCGATGCTGCGGCCGACGATGTTTTTTGTCCTGGTAACCGGGATCATCAGTGCCTCGCAGGTTTTCGACACCGTGTATGCGTTGACCGGCGGAGGTCCCGCTGGCCGCACCGATTTGGTCGCGCACCGGATCTATGCCGAGGCATTCGAAGCGGCGGCGATCGGTCGTGCCGCGGTGATGGCCCTAGTTTTGTTCGTAATTCTGGTCGTGGTAACCGTGGTCCAGCATTTGTACTTCCGGCGCAGGATCAGCTATGCGCTCACGTAGCGCAGTCCCGGTGTATGCCGGCCTGACAGTGGGCGCAGTAGTCACGTTGGCACCGTTTCTCCTCGGATTGTTGACGTCGTTTACTTCGGAGTTTCAGTTTGCGACAGGCACCCCTCTTTCCTGGCCTCGGCCGCCCACACTGGCAAACTACGCCGAGTTGGGCAGCGCCGGTTTTGGCAGGGCGCTGGCGGTGACTGCAGTGATGACTTCGATGATTCTGCTTGGGCAACTGGGTTTTTCGGTGCTGGCCGCCTACTCGTTCGCGCGATTGCGATTCCCCGGCCGGGATGCGCTGTTCTGGGTCTACGTCGCAACGTTGATGGTGCCGGCCACCGTGACCGTGGTGCCGCTATATCTGATGATGGCTCAGGTTGGCCTGCGCAACACGTTCTGGGCGCTAGTGCTGCCGTTCGTGTTCGGTTCTCCGTACGCCATCTTTTTGCTGCGCGATTATTTTCGCTCAATTCCCGATGACTTGATCAACGCCGCCCGCCTCGACGGCGCCAACACTCTCGACGTGATCGTGCACGTAGTTGTGCCGTCGAGCCGGCCGGTGCTGGTAACGCTGACGTTGATCACCGTTGTTTCACAATGGAACAATTTCATGTGGCCGCTGGTAATCACCAGCGGAGACAAGTGGCGGGTGCTAACGGTGGCTACGGCCGCACTCCAGTCGCGGTACAACGCACAGTGGACGCTCGTAATGGCCGCTACGACGGTGGCGATCGTGCCGCTGATCGTGCTGTTTTTGTTGTTCCAGCGGCACATTGCCCGCTCGATCGTGTTGACAGGGCTCAAATGAGTCGGTGGAACACGTGGCCCCTGGCACAATTGCGGTGCAGTAACCGATGACCCGGCCCCGGTATTCCACACTGGTCGCTGACGCGATGGTGCTGCTTGCCGTGCTCCTAGCTGCTACGGCAGTGCTGCTGGACCGCTTGGTCGCGCCGCGCGCCGGCAAGACAGTGGTGACGGTAAGACTGTGGGACGAGCAGGTCGCCGCGGCCTACCGGCAGTCGTTTGCGGCTTTCACCCGTGCCTATCCTGACATCGAGGTGCGGACCAATGTGGTGGCGTATTCCACCTACTTCGACACGCTGCGCACCGACGTGGCCGGCGGCAGTGCGGACGACGTCTTCTGGCTGTCCAACGCCTATCTGGCCGGGTATGCCGACAGCGGACGCCTGATGCACATCGAGGAGTCCGCATCGGACTGGGAGCCATCGGTGGTCGACCAGTTCACCCGTGACGGAGTGCTTTGGGGCGTACCGCAACTGACCGACGCCGGCATCGCGGTGTACTACAACGCGGAGCTGCTGGCCGCGGCCGGCGTCGATCCTGGTCGGTTGACGGAGCTGCGGTGGAGTCTGCAGGGCGATGACACTCTGCGGCCGTTACTGGCCCGGCTGACTATCGACGCCAACGGACGCGCCGCCGGCACACCGGGTTTTGACCCTCGCCGGGTGCGGCAGTGGGGATACAACGCGGCCAACGACCCGCAGGGTATCTACCTGAACTACATCGGCTCCGCCGGCGGTGTTTTTCAGAAGGACGACCGGTTCGCCTTCGACAACCCTGGCGCGCGCACCGCGTTCAGTTACTTGGTCGCCCTGATCAACGACGACCACGTCGCGCCGCCGGCGTCGGATACCAACAATAACGGTGACTTTTGCGCAAACCAGTTCTTGGCCGGCAAGATGGCGCTATTTCAGTCTGGCACTTACAATCTTGCGCAGGTGGCCGAGCGGGCAAGATTCCACTGGGGTGTCGCGATGCTGCCGACCGGCCCCAAAGGCCGGGTCAGCGTCACCAACGGCATTGCAGCTGCAGGTAATTCGGCATCACCGCACCCCGATGCGGTGCGCAGGGTACTGGCCTGGATGGGCAGCAGGCAGGGCAACGAGTACTTGGGCCGTCGTGGCAGTGCCATCCCGGCAGTGCTCTCGGCGCAGCCAGTGTACTTCGACTACTGGGCGGGCAAAGGTATCGACGTAACACCGTTTTTCGCAGTGCTCAACGGGCCGCGTATCCCGGCGCCGGGTGGAGTCGGTTTCGCCGCGGGGTATCAGGCCATCAAACCCTACTTCGACGAGATGTTCCTCGGGCGCAGCGATGTGGCGGCAACCTTGCACGCGGCACAGGTAGCAGGCAACGCCGCCGCCCGCCGTTAGCCAGTCGGATCGGAGGCCGGCACTATCATTTCTGCTGCCAATTCGGCTCGCGCGGCGCACGGGCCACGGGCGCGGGACCTGGAGTCGCCACGGCAGTTGGAGCGCCTGCGCTAGGCTTCAAGGCGGACCACGCGCTGCTGGGGCACAGGGGGGCCAGCGGCGGGGGGGGG
>Ga0078972_1010213_pt1 | contig 17764 bp, 16 predicted proteins | sample YelNatPaOPGAMG01_FD_67568 | JGI IMG/M metagenome (GOLD analysis project Ga0078972, IMG submission 67568) | Hot spring thermophilic microbial communities from Obsidian Pool, Yellowstone National Park, USA - OP-RAMG-01 (SPADES assembly) (version 2) | ecosystem: Environmental > Aquatic > Thermal... | reverse complement strand
GATCAAGAAGGCGCTTTCAATGGAATCTGGGCGAAAATATGCCCAAGTCAAGGGCAACAAAGGAGCCGCCTATGGATGGGCGCGGATAACAATCAAGGCGCCCCCACCAAACGAATGCGACGACTGGCACCCACTCAACGTGTAACGAACTCCGAGGCAAGATCAAGGGAAGGGTTTGTGAGATCCACAAGAAGGCTGCTATACCAAGAGATTGGCACATGTTATGATGAAATGGGGTATGAGCCCAATTGGAGCATTGTCGCGTTAGAATTGGAGGAAAAGGGAATGAGCCTTGCCCTCGAGGGAAGGAAGAGACCGGACATGAAGCAGAGGAAGGTAAAATGCCCTAAGTGTGGCGCCGAGATCGATCACCTCAAAGTAATAGCCGAGAACCTTGGCACGCTGAGGATAGAGGGCGGGGAGGCAACATATGAATGGGCCTCCGACATATACGGCGGCTCTATCATCGGTACTAAGTTCAAATGTCCTGAATGCTACGAGGTTCTCTTCACAGACCAATGTGCGGCTGAGGGCTTTCTGCTTGGCATTTAACCTTTTTTCTCTATTTTAAATTACAATGGATCGTCTATCTGCTCCTCCCTACTGGGAACTTGACCAGCTCTGGTTTCTTGTTCATTTCCCTCAAAATGATCTCTGTCAAGTCGCTCATTGACCTGACTAGCTTTGACGGCGGGTAGGGGTAAAGCACGGTAACGTTTATCCAGCTCGCCTCGGGCGTGAAGATTACACGTGGTCCCGCCTTTATAACATCCACGAACATCTTTGGGCAGTTGCCGGATTTACAGAGCTCCAGCATCTTCTCTACTTCAGGGCGAATGTAATCCTCAACGCACTTCACCACGATCTCCCTGACAGTATTTAGGTCGCTCTCATATGCGAGGTTGAATGTCACGGAACCTACCCTCACTGGTGAGAGGCGACTTCCGTAAACTGCCACGATCTCTGAGAGTACCATGGAGTTAGGGATTGTCATTAGCCTGCCAGTGACGGACCAAAATGATGACTCGTCGCCTATCTCTACTAAGGTTGTCATCAGGTATCCTATATCGATGACAATGCCTCTAACATCCCCAATCTTAACGCTGTCACCAATCATGTAGGTCTTCCGGACGTTGATGTAAACCCATGCAAAGAAGTTGGAAAGGACTGGGGAGAGCGAATAAGAGAGTATGAGGCCTATGACGCCGAAAGACGTGACAAATATTAGCAGCTCTTTGAATATAAAGGAGATTATCGCCGCTATGGCGAGTAGGATGAAGATGACCCTGACGAGCCTGCCTATCGATACTCTGGAGTGCGTGTCTTCTATTTTTGATATAAGCAGAATGTATACCAGTTCCGCGAGGATGAGGGAGACCAGTAAGATCAGCCCTGAGAGGATCGATTCTATCGCATATTGCCCATAAGGTATGGACTCTAGGTCTGGAAGAAATATCAGGTAAAATGCCGAAATCAGGCTTGCCAAGGAGATATAGGTCAACAGGGTGCGTTTCGACAGTCCGGTGGCAGAGACTAACATCTTCCCTCGCCTCATTCTTATGACCACTGCTATGAAACGGGCAAGTCGAATGAACCTGAGCGACCTGAGACCGGCGCCAATCAGTGCAAAACTCTCTAAGTATACAAATGCGTATGCTGGCACCATTGCCAAGAGGTCTACCCAGTGGAACTTGAGGTATCCAAGCTTGTTCTTCTCGAACTTGAGCTCTGTGGCAAAGTCAGCTGCAAAGACGACGCATATCGCAAAATCCACGATGTAGATGACCTGAGTCCAAAAGGGGCTTAATTGAACAGTGAAGTCAATCACTAGTAACGCTATGGACACTGCTGCTAGTGCTGCCATCCCGACCTCTGATAAAGCTCTGATTCTACTCGCCATCAGATTGCCACTCACAAAACCTTATGCAAATCATGGTGGCTTTTTAGTTTTCCGTTAGCGAGTCTTCTTTGGTCTTGCTGGATTTTTATCTAAAGAAAGAGAGTGAGGCTTCAGCACAAAAATATGGGTTTAAGCTCTATGAACCGTTTGGGCTACAAATCTTTGCGCCACAACGCATTACCGCACAAGGTATTGTTGTGACATAAATAAGCGCATGTGTTATTTCAATTGGAATGTCCGGTTTTATGGAATAGGTAATTTAATGAAATTTCGCACCCAAAAGGAATAAATTTCTGCTACGCTCTCTTTTTCCACGGGGCCCGTAGCTTAGACCGGCTATAGCGACAGGCTCATAACCTGTTGGTCGAGGGTTCAAATCCCTCCGGGCCCACCACCATTCATACAAAATACCAAGACGCAACTAAAATGAGCTATTAATTATATTTCTACAAGTAGCCTCTGTCATTCTTCAATCCTCAGCCTCACTAAAATTTGATGGTAGCCCTTCCTGAAGGGCATGGATCCCTCCTGCGGTACTAAAAAATGATTTCTCGGCGAAAAAAGAGGAGAGGTAGAAAGAAAAAGAATAGGAGGTCCTTTTATAATCAAAACCATTAATAAAAATTGGAAGTGGCTGAATTGATACCGATTAACAAGCCAATTCTTGGACATGAAGAGATAGAAGCAGTTATGCGAGTTCTTGAGAGTGGAGTTCTTACCAACGCGTCGGCTGAAGGAGGACCTCTTGTTAAGGTCTTTGAGGAAGAACTGGCAAAATTCATGAGAGCAAAAGATGCCGTAGTAGTGAACTCTGGCACGGCAGCCCTGCTAGTGTCCCTTTTAGCAATGAACGTAAAACCAGGAGACGAAGTTGTGGTCCCTTCATTCACCTTTGCAGCTACGGCTGGCGCCGTCCTTCTGGCGGGCGCAAGACCTGTATTCGTGGACATAGATTTGAGGACTTACAATATGCATCCAGACGCCTTTAGAAAAGCCATTACAAATAGAACGAAAGTGGTCATACCGGTCGATCTATATGGTCTGCCGGCAGAGATGGACGAGATAAGAGAAGAGGCTGAGAAGCACGGAATAGCGGTCATAGAGGACGCGTGCCAGTCACAGGGAGCATCCTACAAGGGGAGGATGGCTGGTACACTTGGAGATGCAGGATGTCTGAGCTTCTACCCAGGGAAGGTCATGACGACAGGTGAGGGTGGAGCCATAATAACCGACGATGAAGAGCTTGCGGAAAAAATGAGGATGATAAGGACGCACGGGCAGAGGATCGGCTACGATTCAATATTGTTAGGTGGCAACTTCAGGATGCCTGAGATAGAGGCTGCCATAGGAATAGTCCAGCTCAAGAAGTTGCCCGCTTTCCTTGAGAAGAGGGCAAGGAATGCGCGGATGCTAATGGAAAGGTTGAGCGGGAAAGGGCTCTTCCTGCCCGAGGTCCCACAGAATTGCGTTCATAACTGGTATCTTTTCACAGTTAGGTTTTCAAGTGAAAAGGAGAGGGAAGCTGTGAGGGAGAGGATGCGGAGGGAGGGCATCGGAGCGACTGTCTACTATCCTACTCCTGTTCACAGGTTGCCCTTTTATGATTCCCTAGGCTATGGGAGAGTTGACCTACCAAACAGTGAGCTTGCCTCCAAGACGGTGTTGTCCTTGCCTGTAAACCCATTAGTCGAGGAAAGGGACATTGATAGGATGTCAGATATTATATCCCAAACCCTCAGATCGGTCTAACCGGCATGACACAAAAAAGCAATAATGCGCCCCACAAGACAACCCGGTTTTGAATTAAGCCCTACCAGTCAGGACCGCTGCCAATTTTTTGGACATCGCAATTATTGTAAGGATCGGAGGTATCCCCAGAGGACCTGGGATAATGCTAGCATCACAAACATACAAAGACTCAAGGATAGGAGAAAAGTCCTTAGCTAAGGACACACACGTCCCGCCAGGATGAGCTCCCCTTGGGTATGTGGATACTATGGTCTCCGGGCTAACGCCAGCGCTGATCAAAATCTCCTCAGCCTCTCTTCTGCCCCTCTCAAGTAGATCTACGTCCCTGTTAGATAGCCCCTTTATTACTCGCCCCTCCTCAACAACGCCAGTGGGCTCGTCTGCGATCTTAACCATAATGCCTAATATATCAACAGGACGTGCCCTTATTCCCTTGCTTGAGAGGTACGGGACCAAGAAACTGGAGTAATGGGGCGAGAGAAGGTAACCGTCCCTTTTAATGAAGAGCGCCATGTTTAGCTCCCTATTGAGACCAACCCCCTCAAAGAGGCCGCCCACGGTTATGAATGTATCCACATAAAGACCCGTGCCCACATCCTGCACACCAGACCTCATCAATATCCTAGGGGTTTCCACAGCTCCGGCGGAGAGGACTACCGTATCGGCCCTGAATTCCCGACCGTCAGCGGTCTCGACTCCGATGGCCCTCCCACCAGAGATTATTACTCTCCTGACGTGGGTCTCCGTCAGAACTTGTGCCCCGCTAATCTCGGCACGTCGGACATATTTACTTGCATCCCACTTGGCATTTTGTGGGCACCCCAAGGGACACATGCCGCAAGACCTACACTTGGCGAAATCAATAGCCTTGGGCATAACCTTCCAGTCCTTAGACACAAGCAAGAGAGTCCTCGTCCCCTTCCCCATATGGGATTCCGGCACTAGAGTCGCTCCCAGCTCGCTCTCCGATTCACTGTAATATTCACTGAGCGAACCATACGTGCCCCTAACTGCATTTCCCATGGAGACCAATGTGGTGCCGCCGAGGCAAATGGTCTGCCATACTTCCACACCTGAGGGGATTATCCTGTAGGTCTCGGAAGCTTGCCCAGCTGGGACCGCCCTCCCTCCTTCAATGATCAGCACCCTCTTTCCATAGACCGCTAACTCCTTCGCTATCGTTGCCCCGCCTGCTCCTGAGCCCACAACAATGAAGTCAAACATTCTCATCACCTGGCAGTCGGACCGCCTCATCTGGGCATTCCACGTATGGTATGGCTGCCAGCGCGCCTATCAGCCCCCTCCTGCCTCTGATCTCTTTTAGTGCAACTCCGCAACTTGACGCTACCTCCAGCGCCTCATCTAATGAGACCATCCTCAACTTTGCGTTCTTTGCAAATCTCGTGAGGCGCTCATCGACCATGATCCCTTGTAGGAGAGCCATGCCCGTCTCGTTAGATAGAGTGGACTCTTCCAGCCTCTTTCTGAATGCGTCCACCACCAAATTCTTCTGATGCGGGAGAACTGCGAAGGAGACGGATACAGAGACGCAGTTCTGTGTTTTGAATGGGTTCTGGGGGTAAAGCTGTACAATGGCGTGCTCCAAATAGTCTGCGCCTATTTCGGCTGAAAGGTTATAAGCGATCTCATTTACGAGTGACCATGTCGCTCCCTCGTCCTTCCTGTCAGTATCATCGACCCCAATTATCAGCTTCTCCTTCCTTGGGAGGGTTATAGTGGCTCTGCCAAGCTTGCTGCCGCCGCCCCAGTCCTCAACCTCCACACTCTCTACGCCTTCTGCCATAGCTCTTGTCAGCGCTGCCACTCCAGCGCCGGCGAGACCTGAATAGGTGACCTTCACTTTTGCCCCCTCTACAACGACAGACTCTATAGATGCAGGTCTGTAGCTGGGTGTTAATTTTGAGGGGACATTTAGGGGGGGCTGGCGAATTTTGTAGAATATTCTGGCTCCTTCCCTCTTCGACCAAAAGACACAGGGGCTGTTTTTGGTGTAGTGATAGAGTGACCATGCTGAACCGCCGAGGCATGTCCCTCGTGCGTGTTCCTCAACAAGTTCAACGACCCCAGACCTTTCTTCCACCAAAGCCACCACTTTCTTGTGGGGAGAAGCCCACTTCTTTGTTGAGAGGAGTCTATGTAGGTCGTCCCTGCTCAAGAGGTCCATATGGGATCATTTTACTTTGCAATCATCGCCTATTTATCTTCTAATATTCTTGGCTTCGAGAGATCAACACCCGCACTCCTTGGTATTGGCACCTCAATGAGAACTGGCTCGCGTATTGTCTGCAGGGCTTTCTCAAGATCGGCGGGATCAGATACAAGAAGACCCTCTATCCCGTAGGCGTCTGCCAGCTTTAGGTAGTCGGGGGGAGCGGAGTAGTCGACCCCATATGACTTCTGGTAAGCCACCTCTTGAAGCTGCCTGATTAGACCCAGGGATTTGTTGTTGAAGACGCAAATCCCTATCGCTAGGTTGTTTTCCTTTATTGTGGAGAGTTCTGAAGAGGACATCTGGAAACCACCATCCCCCATCACGGCGATGACTTTGCGATGAGGGTCCGCCATCTTGACCCCGATGGCAGCGGGAAGGGAGTAACCCATTGCGGAGAGATTTCCAGAGAATATGAGCTGCCTCGGGCGTTTAACTTTCAAGGCTTGCATGATCCAGATCGTGTGCTGACCTATGTCGACCGTGAATGTTGCTTCGGAGAGTCGGGCCAAGGCATGCGCATAACCTTTAGCAGTCTCATTTGCACCACTTTGGGTCTCAGGCAGGGCCACATCTCTATTGACTTTACTATGAAATCTGTTTCTGAACTTGGGGATTAGGGCCTCCATAAAGAGAGATACGTCACTCTTGACCCTAACGGTTGCCAATGGTGAGAAGTTGCCCTCTTCTACGTCGACTTGAACGATTTTGCAATTCAATCTTAGATCGCCTATGGTCAGATTGGTGAGCCTACAACCTAGTGCAAGAAGTAGGTCGCATTCGGAAAGGGCTCGGTTCGCCGAGGGGGTGCCTCGCCTTCCAGAAGGACCAAGGGACAACGGGTGATCCTCTGGTATGATCCCTCTACCCATCATGGATGTCGCCACTTGTGCACCTATAGCCTCGGCAAATCGAATGATCAATTCGGAGGCGTTGGAAAGTACCGCGCCCCATCCAGCCAATATTACTTGGTGGGCGGACTCTCGGATCAGTTCAGCGACAAGCTCTATGCTCTTGGCATCAGGAGGTAGTGTAGGTATCGTAGGCAAGTATCCTTTGTCCTTGGAAGGCTTCTTTTGTATGTCGCCAGGTATTCCTACATAAGAGGGTCCTGGACACCCCTCTAAAGAGGAGACGTAGGCTCTGCAGACCGTGTCGTACGCTTCTGAAGGGTCAGATATGATAGCAGCAAATTTTGTCAAGGGGGAAAAGACGGCTCTTAAGTCTAGGTCCTCGATCCAACCCCTCCCGTGCTCGTATGTTGGGACGTGCCCAGTTATGGCAAGTACGGGGGAGTGATCCTTGAATGGAACGGCGATCCCTGACGCTATGTTGACGGCCCCGGGTCCAGCCGTGCCTAGGCACAGTCCAGCTCTTCCCGAGGCCCTAGCATAACCATCCGCGGCATAGGCTGCGTGCTGTTCGTGCCTCACAAGAATGTGCCTTATATTTGAGGCTGAAAGGGCATTGTAGAGGGGCAGGGACCACATGCCGGGCATACCGAATGCAAGGTCGAAACCGAGCCTCTCAAGAGCCTTCACCACAACATCAGCGGTCTTGGTTTCGTTCAAGATCATGCGACACCTTCTTCTTGTAGTATTCCACTAGCCCTCCTGATTTCAGGATCTCCTGGAGGAAAACAGGGAGGGGGGAGGTCTTGAGTGTGCCCCTTTTTGTATGCACTTCGCCATTCTCAAGGTCGATCTCTATAAAATCTCCTTCGTCCACCGCGCCACTTATACCACGGCACTCTATCAGCGGAAGACCGTTGTTTATCCCGTTTCTGAAGAAGATCCTGGCAAAGGACTCTGCTACAACTGCGGAAATTCCTGCCCACTTTATGGCGAGAACTGCCTGCTCCCTGCTCGAGCCGCAGCCAAAATTCTTACCTGCGACAATTATGTCGCCAGGTCTCACCTTTGAACTGAAGGAAGGGTCCAGCCCCTCCAGCACATGTTTCGGCCAGATGGTTTTGTCAACGGACCTGAGGTACTTTGCTGGTATTATCACGTCGGTGTCAATATCGTCACCAAACTTCCATACCCTGCCCTTTATCATTGGAGGTACCTCCTTGGATCGGCGATTCGGCCCTCCACTGCAGAGGCCGCAACTGTCTGGGGGGAGGCAAGGTAAACGGAAGAAGACCTGGCGCCCATTCTACCAATAAAGTTCCTGTTGGAAGTAGACACGCACACCTCATTCTCGCCCAACACTCCCATGTGAACCCCCAGGCAAGGACCGCATCCAACGACTCCTATTACTGCTCCTGCCTCTAAGAAGATGTCTATGAGCCCTTCTCTTTGGGCTTTAACGTATGTGGATTTTGAGGCAGGTATCACTATCAACCTTGTGTCCCTGTGTACCTTCTTTCCTTTCAATATCTTAGCAGCTTCAAAGAGGTCCTCATATCTACCATTTGTACATGAGCCCAAAAATGCTTGGTCTATCGGCTGCCCTTCGATCTCTGATACCGATTTGACATTCGCGACGCTACCAGGGCATGCAACTTTCGGTTCCAAAGAGGACACATCCAAATCCAAGGACTCGTCCACCTCGTCGGTTCTGAAAACCTCACCACCCCTGCCTAAGAACTCTATAGTCTTCTCATCCGCCTCTATGAAGCCCGTCTTGGCTCCCATCTCCACAGCCATATTTGCCATGGTCATCCTAGATGATTGTGACATTGACTTAACAGCCCCCCCTGCGAACTCTATAGCCTTGTAAGTGGCTCCATCTGTCCCAATAATTCTAACTATCTCAAGGATTAGATCTTTCGAAGAGACCCCCTTACTTAGACGCCCATCACATTTAACATATAGGGTCTCCGGAACTTTGAGCCAAGTCTTGCCCGTTGCAAGGATATATGCCAAGTCTGTAGCACCCATACCTGTTGAGAATAGACCGAACGCTCCAAGTGTGCAGCTATGAGAATCTGCTCCTACAACAATCATTCCTGGACCAACATAGCCTTTTTCGGGTATTACTTGGTGGCAGATTCCCTCCCCTAGGTCATGGAATTTGGTGATTCCTTGCTCCTTTGCAAATCTTCTCACTTTGGCCTGTAGCGTTGCAGCTTGGTCACTATAAGGTGGAACAGAATGGTCAAAAACGATTCCAACACGCTCAGGATCAAATATGCGCTTGACCCCCATCTCACCAAGTGCATCAATAATCAGGGGTCCTGTTCCATCATGGAAGTATGCAAAGTCCACCGGAACTTCAACAAAATCCCCTGCGCTGACCTTGCGCCCTAAAGATTTTGATATGATCTTCTCCACCGCAGTGCTAACCAATTTAATGCCCTCAAACCATTCAAGGTTAGAGGAATATTTTTATTTGTCGCCAAATGCGGCTCTATCCCCGGTCAATATTATCAACAAAAGTACTCCAATTTCATTTTCTTAAGATTTAGGACCCCCCTACCAAATTAATGATTTACTGATTTTTCTTCAACCCTTCAAGGAGCGTTTCCTTTAACACCCATAGTCATTTTAATTAGCTTTTATTAATAAAAACATAAATGGGAGATCCGCTTGAAGATTAGTGAACCCTTTCAACCAGACCCGAAGATGAAAACCCTCTACTTCACATACCTTGCCTTGATAATAGTGCCCCTTTTTGTATTGGGTCTTTGTGCTACTTCTTATATGCTCCTCATAAATGAGGTAACAGTTGCTACAATCTTTGCAATTTTCTACTTCCTTCCACTCATAGTTATAACGATCTTTGTTAGTTATTGGATCCCAAAATACTGTCGGTCTATCAAATATCTCTTGACAGAAAACGAAGTCAGAGTGGAAAGAGGAGTATGGTGGAAGATGCGCCATGCCGTGCCTTTCTCTAGGATAATGAGCATCGACACGATCCAAGGGCCGCTATCGAGACATTTTGGGATTGGAACTTTGGACATTTACACTGCTGGTTATACCGGGCGGGCTGGCGGGGGTAGTGGACCAAGTGTCAGGAGGGCCGAGGCGTCTATAATGTTCGTGCCAAACTTCTTAGAGTTAAGGGAAGAAATATTGAACATCGTGAAGGGCAGGTCCCTTTTTGGTGCTTCTGGGACTCTCTCTGAGGTCTTGGGTCAGCAAATTTTAGAAGAATTGAAAGAGATCCGAAAATTGTTGAGCTCAAGGCTTTCCTGATAAAACCGAAAAATACAGAGGACAAATTACAGACTTCTTTTGAGACATAATGGTGTCCATTTAGATTTATAAGACGGTCAGCAGATGCCCTTTCAATTTCGGGTAATAAACATAATCTAACCTAAATCAAATAGACCTAAACCTTCAAATTTCTCCCTGACTTCCATAATCAACAAAACTCAATTTAAGATGATTTTCAAATTTTACTTTTACACGAGAGAGCACTCGCAAACACTATGGGGAGAAAGTAACTTACCTTAGCCCTTGAAGTATCCACGTAAACTTTTGGCAACCCGGATGCGTATGCCCCAAAACTATCGATATTTGCAACCAGAACCAGTGAACGGAATATTATGTTCCCAATTATTCCATCAGGCGCCAATAGAATGGACGCACCCGATTTTATCGCCCTCTCAATCTCTATACCGAAGTTCTCTACTTCCAATCCCATCTCCCTTATTCTTTGCGTTAACGAGATGGAAAATGAAAGAATTTTATCCACTTTGGGGCTACGACCAACATCCTCTAGCCTCCCCCCAGATATTACACCAACTCTGTAATCCATGCCCAAAAGTTCTGCAATCTCTTTTCCCTTAGCAGCAAAAGTCAATAGATCTTCAATGGTGTCGCCCTCATCTATTCCAACTGGCGCAAGCATAACAGGCCTTCCTTGTATCTCCATCAATGTTATGCGGTAAAGGTTATTACAATTGAATGCTGACCGAAGGCCAGAAAGCATGGTGTTTGCACTCAAATTTCCCCTTACAGCGGCATCAACAACCCCTTCCTTTAGCATATTCACCATGAAGCGCTCGGGGCACTCTGAAATTAATAGTGGGACCTCTTCAGCGATCTCTGGCGGGCGCGAGTCGCACACCGAAACTAATATTGGATCCGCATAACCTTCTCTCTTAGCAAAAAGGGCTGAATTCATCACTCTCCCCGATGAAGAGATTTCAGGGTTCAAACCTATCGCAACTTTGGCTCTATTTGCCAGAGCTAAAGAGTATATGCTGGGACGAATTCTATTTTCAACCATCCCTTGCTCTCTCCGCAAGAACTCTCTTTGCGAAATTTATCAGCCCGCCGTTGTCAATGAGCTCTGACCCTATAGGCAACGTCTTAAGGCGCTTAACGATCTCTGCCAATTCTTCCTCTGTAACTTGCATTCCACATGCTGCTAATTTCTCCCTAACACTCTCTGTTCCTGAATGTCGTCCAAAGACCAATTTACGCTCCTGTCCGACGAGCTGTGGATCGTAGGCTTCGTATGTAAATGGGTGTTTCATGACGGCAGCAACGTGTATTCCTGACTCGTGCCTGAAAGCGTTCGCCCCAACAACCGCCTTGTTCACAGGGATCGGAACTCCCGAGAACCTGGAGACCATAAGTGAGAGCTCACGCAGGAGCTCTGTCCTGAGCTCTAAATCCACACCATAAAGCGCATAAAGTGCCATTACTACCTCCTCTAAAGCGGCATTACCGCATCTCTCCCCGATACCGTTCACAGAGACTGAAATAGCGTCAACACCTGCCTCGTAGGCTGCTAGAGAATTTGCGACCGCGAGACCAAAATCGTCGTGGCAATGAACAGAGAGCTCTAAATCAAATAATTTTCTGATCGATTGCACAAGGTATGCCATTCCCTTGGGTCTGATGCATCCTGTTGTATCTGCTATCCCTAACCTGTCGGCCCCTCTATCTTTGGCTGCCGTATAAAGAGCTGTCAATGAGTTTAATGAGGTTCTGGTGGCATCCTCTGCTGACAATTGTACAAAGAGCCCATGATCCTTGGCATACTCCACCGATGCACCTGCCTGACTAATTGCCGTAGACAAGTCCATCTTTAACTTGTACTTTAAATGGAGTTCTGAAACCGCCAAAAATATTATAACGCCATCCACGTCTGCCCTCAAGGCAGCATCAATGTCTTTCTGCTTCGAGCGGCAAAGGCAAAGTATGTCTGCATTTAGCCTCTCTGATGAAACGGCACGAACTGCATCCTCATCATATGGGGATATCACAGGGAAGCCTGCCTCTATAGCATGCACCCCGACCTCATCCAACTTCCTGGCGATCTCAACTTTTTGTTCTTTAGTAAATTTAACACCAGGAGTCTGTTCCCCATCTCTCAGTGTTGTGTCGTATATCTTTACCTTCCTATTCTCCTGATGTATAAAATTGTAGGGACTTGTAAAGTACCTCAAGGTAGACACTTTCACAAATGTTCTTCTAAAGAGTTGATACAACAGTAGAATTAATATTTATCTCAGAAAAGTTTGTGTCCACAATATTTATCCACACGGTCTAATAAATTGAAGACAAGTGTCGGGGGGCTTTATTTGCAAATTTTGGTTACGGGAGGTGCGGGGTTCATAGGGACCAAACTTGTAGAAGAGCTCATAAAGAGAGGGGCTCTTGTTAAGATCTTTGATGATCTATCTTCTGGTAGGATGTCAAACATATCCCATTTGATAAAGACAGGGGCAGTAGAGTTTATTAAAGGAGATGTTCGGGATTTTCCAGCAGTAAGAGAGGCGGTAAGCGGTTGTGATATAGTATATCATCTGGCAGCACAATCTCTGGTCCCCTTCTCTATGGAAAGACCCGACGTAGACATGGAAATTAACATAAAAGGCACACTCAATGTACTGATGGCTGCAAAAGAGTTCGGTAGTAAAGTCGTCTTTACATCTTCATCTACCGTTTATGGAAATGTCGCCAGAACCCCGACCCCTGAGGACGAAGTTTTAATTCCCTATTCTTTTTATGGACTGTCAAAGATGGCGGCTGAACACTACTGTAGGATTTTCAGCGAACAATTTAATGTTCCAACGGTAATCCTTCGACTCTTTAATGTATACGGTCCAAGGAACACAAAGGGTCTGATGATTGATCTTTATCGGAAACTATTGAGAGATCAAAAGAGACTCGAATTACTGGGAACTGGCAACCAGTGCAAGGATTACTTGTACATTGACGATGCGGTAGAAGCCCTGCTTCTTGCGCCAGAAAAATCGGCATGCGCGGGCGACACTTACAACATTGGTTCTGGAGAGTCTTACACAGTGTTCCAAATAGCAGAATTCATGCTAGAACTCTTAGGTTTGGAAGGCGTTGAAATCTTCGCAAGAGGTGGCAAGGCTTGGTTGGGCGATGTGGAATTAACCAGACCTGACGTATCGAAAGCTGAAAGAGAGCTTGGCTGGAAAGCAAAAACCGGCATTAAAGAAGGACTCGCTAGGACAATTGTGTGGTTCGAAGAAAAATTAGGGAGGATTCCGAGTGCAAAAACTTTCACTAGAATGCTGATTTGAGGATAACGCTTTCTCATACGTTTGTTAATGGGAATATGGTGCCAAAATATCCATCCATGCGCCCGCTTATGTTCTATTATAAATACTAAAAATTTATTAAAAATTTAAAAAATTTAAAAATAAATATTGTATATACAAATAATGAAATGCGAAAATACTGGATCTATTTTTTATATTTATATTTGAGAAGCAAAAATATGCCCAGGATCATTGTTGCCAACCAGAACATTAGATCTAGGGAAAGCATCAAAGGTTAAGGATATTTTATGCTTACATATCGCAAATTATAATGAGCTATGAGCGTAAAGTACTCAACTGTGAGAGTTTCAGCGGCGACGAAGAAGAGGCTTGAAGATCTGAAGATAAGTAACATGGTCAGAAACCACAATTTATCCCAAAAAATTCTCAATACCTCATGGGGGAAGTTCCTCCAGATGCTCGAGTACAAGGCTGAGAGGGCTGGTACTCGAGTGTTTAGGGTGAACCCGAGGGGAACATCAGAAGGGCTGAGCTCTGAAGACCCATTCAGGGACTATACCTCGGCAAATAGAATAAAGATGAGGGGAAGGGAAAGCCCTGATCCGCCTGCTGAGAAGAGACCTCTACGGGGACTCATCCATGTCCCCGCAAGCCTCATCGTTGAAGCAGGAAGCCCCTTGCGATAGCGAGGGGTAGTTCACAAATTGCCATTTGACTGGATAAAACTTGGGTTCTTGGTCTTCAAAGCTTTTTTGAGGGGAGGCTTGCCATGATGATAAGCTCTCTTCGGGGAAGTAGAGTGCGGACTGTCTTCCCCGCGTACTTTCGATAACGTTAAAAAGCGCATGCGCCAAAAATAGTAACGGCGGTTGGTATTTCCAAATCCCTCAAGATCATAGGTATCCTGACAGCAATTTCGGTGGTAGTTTTCGTAGCCTCGATAGCAGCTGTCGCATACACCCTCCTGCAGTCTGCGCCCACAATCTCCATCGGGGCACCGTCCCAGAACATCACCGGCAGCCTCCTCGAGGTCTCCATCCCAGTCAGCTTGAGCAACAAAGGGGTCCTCGCACTCTCAGACATTTTTGTGACTCTCACCCTGAAGACCAGCAACGGGACGCCCCTCCTGGAGGTGAGTAGCAACAGGCTGACGCTGCCTCCTGGTGGTTCTGGCACACTCTATGTGAGGGCGACCATCAATGCCTCGGCGATTTCCCCAGAAATCATGATGTCCATAATGACCGAGGATCAGGAGTTTCCCGTGACCGCCTCGCTGAAGGGCTCAGTTCAGCCTTTCCTGAACGTCGCTGTGTCAGCCAACGACACTCTGAAGTGGGGCGCTCCCTATAAGAACCTGCAGATGCAGGAGCCAACTTTCGAGGCTTATAATGCGACTCACCTCCTCATACACATCCCTGTGTCATTCAAAAACAACTCCACGTTGTTCTCAGTCTCCGGGGGCGGGTCCGTAAAGGTTGTGGATGAGTATGGGAGGGAGGTCGGCTACGGGTGGACTTACATAGACGCAAAACCGGGCAGGGAGTACAGCGGTACCATAGATCTGTACTTAGAGTCCCCGTGGGTAGGGCAACCTGAGCTGCTCACAGAGAGGCTACAGGAGAACTACACAGTAATGGTGAATCTGCCGGCGCCGATCTTCGGTGAGTTGAGCCGGACCGAGAATGTGGTTATGGATTGGGGCACACCCATAGAGAGCCCGCTGCTTGGGGGGTTCTCAGTCGTGCCCCAAAACGGGACTCATTCCAGGATATTCATACCACTCACATTCAGGGACGGGTCGAGACTGCCGCTCGTCGGAACCCTGAGTGGGACCCTCTATGACTTGAGGGGGGAAGTGGTCGGCACGATCGACGATGCGCAGCTCGAGGTCCAGCCGGGTCAGACCTTCTCGGTGACTCTGATGGGTTACATAACGAACGCGGCAGCCTCACAGCAGAGCCTGAACGTGCTAATCAGACTGGATACACCCTACGGGACGTTTGAGAAGGGGGTTCCCATAAGTGCCAAGACTCCTTGACCTTGAGATCGGGACTGGTTGGCTCGTCCTGCGCATAGTAGCAGGGGTGCTCCTCTCAGCCGTGGTTTTCTTCTTCCTCAGCTACGTTCCATCAAACCTCCCTCTCCTGATCAGCAAGTTCATGCCCCCAGACCTCCCGGACGCTTTGGGGCAGATAGTCTCATCACTCGTACACCCATTCCTCCCATTTTTGGGCGCGATCGTCTCGGCGTCAGTATTTTTGGAGGTCCTATTCAGGAAGACCAAGGCTTACGGTCCGGCACTCATCTTTGCTGGGTTGGCATCCACGCTGTACGTGTATTTTGCGTTCCAGGGCGGGATCATAACGGTGGTCCTACCAAGGGAGTTCACCATGGAGGTCCAGGTGGTGGCATCCCTGGATATAACACCAATAATGGTCCTCTGCATGCTCCCGACCCTCCTCACTGTGCTCAGGGGGGCAGTAATGTCCTTCTCGCGGAAGCGTTAAGGCGCTATCGGCATAATATCCGGAGACTCATTTTCTCATTAAGAGAAAGTCTGTCCAATGGACTAATCTCGTCAAGTCCACACTTGTTATGGCTCCTTTCGGAAGTGACCTGCTACAATAAAATTCGAAAATTTGTAGCTTCTCCCGTACTTTGAAGTGCTAGGCTTTGGCTGGTCGAGTGGAATGGATGAAAGGTCGAGACCCATCAGATGATATTATTTAACTTGGTCATTTACCTGTATAGTGATTTTTTTGTCAACTATCAAGTAAACTTATAAGGAAGAATATATATAGCAAAACCATCAATTAAAAAATGATGGTGGCTATGAAGACACCTTATATAAACAAAAAAGGAGTCTCTCCGATAATAGCAACGCTTCTGTTGATAGTCATTGCGGTGGCAGCTGCCGTTGTGACCTATTCGTTCGTGATGGGAATCATTGGAACATCAACGACTACTAATACCGGCCTGCAATCGAAAATTCTTATTGAGGCTGTGACGACAAATTCAACAAGTTCGCCTTTTAACGTCACTTCAGTCGTCGTTAGGAATGTGGGTACCATACCTGTAAATATTACCTCGGTATATCTTTGTAAAGCTGATGGCACTGTATATACTAATGGAACAAATACCAGTGTCAGTCTATCAATCGATAGCGGTCAAACTGGAACTTTAATCAATCCTCTTCCGGTTAATAGTAATGGTTTTACTGTTGATAAAAACACCGACTTCTTCATAAAAGTCTTCACTTCCGATGGCAGCTCTGCGGTCTCTACGCAATTCACAATTAAGAAGCAATAGGACCCTCTTTCTCATTTTTTTAAACATTACAAGGACCCCATCCGTAAGATTAGAGCAGTTACAGATCTTTTGGCGAGAAAGCCTACGGTTTTAACCGTGGGATGAATTGCCACTAGATTTATATTTCTTATAATTATCAGTACTTTTTTGGATGTGGTCTGGATGTCCCAAGGCTCGAATAAGGCTCCGGACCGAACTTAGCGGGACGGGTTCGAGCACAGATAAAACCATTAAATATAGGCTACCTCCATAAAGGTAGCATTAACTGGGTGGTGGCTTTTAAACACCCATTGCAGATAGCCCCTGAGCAGTGAGGGATGAATGTTGAAATAGTTGTGTCCCTGAGCGCTGAAGGGGCTATGTGCAAGAATCTCCCGGCTTCAGCCATGGAGAGTGTCAAATAATTATCTGAACACGCTAAAGATTGGTGCCCAGAAAACCCCCATAGTTGGGGGATGAATGAGCTCTAAATATCCTTCTCAGGTAGACATCTGTAGTGGCTGGCGTGCTCGCTGCCCTCAGATACCGCCTCTACCGTCCCTACGCGGATTGGCAAGCCTTTGGGGTGAAGTGGTAAGCTCCCAGCTTAAGCCATAGAGAGGACGTCACACGACTCAACTACTCCTCAATAGACTTACAAAATCAGCATTGACCAGATTCAAAGTCAGATAAGGGGCGCCCGTCCACCTGCTGTAAAGCACAGTTACTGTGTAGACCCCGCCTGGCGAAACGTCCGCCTCAAGATACCCTGCACCACTATTCCAGCCAGTGTCTGCCCCAATCTCTTTCACTATTACCCTGCAATCCTCGTTAACATACCAATTTATGTACATCTTTGTACCAAGCGCAACCACGCGCGTTGTGGCATTGAACCCAACTTGCGTGTAGGGTCCAAATATTGGATCGTTTTCTGCCGCCCCCCACGAAAAGGTTATACTAAGGCTCTGCCAGTAACTGTTCCCCAGCTTTGTATCGAACACTTGTCTCGCAGAAAGGTTGTACCACTGGACGTACCACCTCCCAGCATCCATTATATCCTCCTCGGACAGCTCTCCTCCGCCTTCGCCTTCGCCAATCGTCTGTGTCCCGGAGAAGACATTGCCTCTGCTCGTTACAACCTTCGACAGTATCATTC
>Ga0078972_1010212_pt1 | contig 17764 bp, 18 predicted proteins | sample YelNatPaOPGAMG01_FD_67568 | JGI IMG/M metagenome (GOLD analysis project Ga0078972, IMG submission 67568) | Hot spring thermophilic microbial communities from Obsidian Pool, Yellowstone National Park, USA - OP-RAMG-01 (SPADES assembly) (version 2) | ecosystem: Environmental > Aquatic > Thermal... | reverse complement strand
GAAAAATGGAAGAACTTAGAACGATGCGAAACTCTTTAGTCGAAAAGATGCGTGAACATAAGAGGTTGCGAGACGAATATAGAGAGCAGGCAAAGGCGCTTATTGCAACCAAGAAGAAACAGAAAGATAAGATGCGTGATGTGCTTCCGAAAGATATTGCAAGCAAAGATAAGGGGGGGAAGAAATTATATCCTACGATAGAAAGGGAACTTGAAGCCGCGAAAGCAGAACTAAAGATGCTCGAGTTAAAGCAGCAGACCGATGGCACGCTTACTCCCGCAAAGGAGAAAGAACTGCTCGAGAGAATAAAGAGTACAAGCGAGAATATAAGGAGGCTTGAGAAGTTAGCGTCTGAGCAGACAGTCATTATAGAAGAGACAAAAGCAATAGATGCAGATATAAACATATTGTTTGCATCATCTAACGAAGAACACGAAAAGGTCTTAAAACTATCAGAAGAATCACAAAAAGTGCATGAACAGTATGTAGCCTTATCGAAAGAGGTTTCTCACCTTATAGAAGAAGCAAATAAGAAACATCAGGAATTCCTCAAGATAAAAGCAAAGGCAAATGAGATTCATGCTAAGGCAATGGAGTTTAGAGAAAAGGTCATTTCTATAAGGAAAGAGGAGAGTTTATCGAGAGATGAGTTGAAAAAGGAGTTGGAAGAACTTCGGAAAAATGCAAGAAAAGAAGAAGATAAAGAAGCAGTTGAGAAGGTTGCTGAGGATGCTCTCGAAGTTCTGTTGAAAAAAGGTAAGATTGAATTGTAAATACGGGGAGTGTTTGTATGAAAGCAGTGATTTTGGCAGGCGGTGAAGGAACAAGGTTAAGACCTTTGACAGAAAAAAGGCCCAAGCCGCTAATTCCCATAGGTGGCAGTTCTTGTGTTGAGTATGTGATTAATTCGCTTGTCGAGGCGGGAGTTAAGCAGATAATAATTACGACTGCTTACATGTCTGACAAGTTAATAAGGAGCATAGGGGCAGGTAACAAGTTCAATACTTCGATAGTCTATTCTTTCGAGGATACGCCTGCTGGGACCGCAGGGGCGGTAAAGAATATTGAAGGTTTCATAGATTCTACTTTTATCGTTGCAAGTGGAGATATCCTTGCAGATGTCGATATTAAATCTCTTATAGAGTTCCATAAATCAAAAGGTGCAAAAGCAACCATGGCACTTACCACTGTGCAGAATCCAACGGAATTTGGTATTGTTGGTATAGATGAAAATGGACGTGTGGTAAGGTTTTTAGAGAAGCCAAAAAAGGAAGATGTTTTTTCAAATCTTGTGAATGCAGGCGTGTATGTTCTCGAACCTGAAGTATTGCAACTTATACCAAAAAACGAGAAATACGATTTCTCAAAACAGGTATTTCCAAAGATGCTTGAATCCGGCTTGGAGATTTATGGAAAAAGGATAGAGGGTTTATGGATGGATATTGGAAGACCTGCAGACATGATAAAGGCAAATTTGGAGATGGTGAAAAGAACAGGGAAGGAGATACATGTACCTGGGGCGAAGGTAACAGGGATAGTTGTGTTAGGTAAAAATACAAAGATAGAGCATGGAGTAAGGATAATAGGACCTTGCTACATAGGCGATAATGTAACAGTAAGTAAAGGGACAATCTTGGATTCTTGCGTGATATCAAAAAATACAGTTATAGACAAAGGGGTATTGATAAAAAATTCAGTGATAATGGAAGGATGCAAGATTGGTTGGCAATCTGAAATAAGGGGTTCGATAATATCAGAAAGATGCACAATTGAGGAGGACGTGAAGATAAATCAAAGCATAATTGGAGACAATACTACCATACGCATACATAGCGAAGTCTCTGACATTTCGATATCTTCTGATACCGTAATAACAGAAAGTCCAATCGTTGGGTGAGTTTTTGAAAGTTCGCTTGCTTGCATACACGCCTGATGCAGAAACACTCTGTGCAGCCGCAGGGCATTCCTGCTACTCATCCAAGAGCGCAGGCGATATATTAGATAAGATTTCTAAAGAGGAATGTAAAGAAAAACTCGAGAAAATCATCGGCTTGGGTCATCTTTCTGTAATAGAGCATGCTAGTTTTACTTTCTCGCTAGAGGGAGTATCAAGAGTGCTTACTCATCAACTTGTAAGGCATAGGATTGCATCTTTTTCTCAACAAAGCCAAAGATATGTGGTTCTTGAAAAACCAGATTACGTAGTCCCAGATAAGATTAAATCAAATGAAGAATGCGAAAAGATTTACAAAAAAACGATGGAAAATATCTGGAAGGCATACAATAAACTTATCTCTTTAGGCATAAATGCAGAAGATGCAAGGTATCTTCTTCCAAACGCCACAAAGACGAACATAGTAGTAACCATGAACGCAAGAGAACTTATGCACTTCTTTAGATTGCGGACATGCAACCGAGCACAATGGGAAACTCGTGAGGCTGCAAATCTAATGTTAAAGGAAGTAAAAAGAATCGCACCAAATATATTTGGAAAAGCAGGACCACCATGCGAAGTAGGACCCTGTCCAGAAGGAAAAAAAAGTTGCGGAAGAGATAAAGGTAAAAAGATATGAATATATCGAAATTCGATATATCGGATTCAGATACTTTTAAATCTTCTTCTTTTCTGCCTTTGTAATTACCTCTGTGCCATCTTCTCCAATATACACCATATCCTCTATTCTTACTCCACCAATTCCAGGCAAGTATATGCCAGGCTCTATGGTAAAGACCTCTCCTAAAGAAACTTTCCCTTCAGAAGTGGGGGCTATTCTCGGTGATTCATGGACCTCAAGACCAATCCCATGCCCTGTTGAATGAACAAAATATCTTCCGTATCCTGATTCGTTTATCACTTTTCTTGCTGCTTCGTCTATTTCCTTATACTCTGCTCCTATTCTTGCTGCACATATTGCTTTCTTATTTGCCTCGAGAACTATGTTGTATATCTCCTTTAATTTTTTTGGAATCTTTCCTATTGTAAATGTACGAGTTACATCTGAACAGTATCCCTTATAACATGCTCCATAATCTACTATTACCGTCTCTCCGTTCTTTATTTTCTTTGGTGAGTTATCATGATGTGAATATGCAGAATTTTTTCCCGATGCAACTATCGCAGGGAAGGATACAGATTCTATCCCTTGCTTCCTCATGTAGTTCTCAAGTTTTCTTGCAACATCATTCTCTTTCTCTCCTTCGATTAACAACCTGTTTTTAAGATAATCGTAAGCACTATCGGATATCGATACTGCTTTCTTTATTCTTTCAATCTCCTCTTTATCTTTTTGCAATCTCATCTTTTCAATCGCATCGTATTCCTCTATCTCAAATCCATCTATGTTTTCCTTCATATCGAATATAACCTTCTTTACATTCAAATCTGTAAGAACCTTTTTTAAAAGTTCGCTCTTTTTCTTTCCATCTGAAGGAATTAACGGATAGTCTCCAAATATTTTGATGTTCTTAATAGGAAGCATGTCTTTTGCCCTGAATTCTTCAAGACAGGGAGTTATTGCAACAGGCTCTTCTTTCAATGGAATTACTACATAAGATACTATTCCAAAACTTGCAGGATGATATGGCGTTTCTGATAATGCTAGGTATCTCATATTACCTTCAATCTTGGAGACATACGCATCTGCGCTCTTCTCCTCAAGTATCTTCTTGACTTTCGACCAACGACTTCTGTAATCTATCTTTCCCATCATAGCACCGAGCCAGAATTAGGTTATTCGAAGATTAACTTATCGATTCTTCTTACAAAAACTCAATTCGGATTTCTTGTCATTTCTTCTCTACCTTGAGGTTCAGTATATCTTCGACTGATAAATCTCTTATATCATCAGCAGAACGCATTTCAGATTTTGGCTTGGGCATCATTCTCATATGCTCTTCGAGATATTGCACACGCTCGCTCTCTAAATCTTCGTTTTTCTTAAAATCTAATATGAGTATAGGTTTTTCTTCTTTTGGCGTATCTACTCTTTTATGCCCTATTAGGTCAGGAGTATCATCAGTAATCGCAACTTGGCTCTTACATTTCTGCATATCGAACAAATCTTTTTGCAGTTCAATTTGTTTGCTTTCTTTACCATCTTGAGAAATTTTCATGCCATTTTCTTTACCTTCTTCTTTCTCAATCTTCGATTTAGAATCCATGAGCATGCTATCCATTTTTCTTATACTTTTACGAATTTGAATAATAACGAAGAACAAAACTCCCAACGCAATACATACCGCCAAGATAGATAAAACAATCGGTAAAAACCTAATTACATTTACAGTGCTATCGTCAAAAGCATTCTTAGGGTCAAGCCCATACCTGAGTTCTGAACTGTCGTCCAAGCCACCAGCATCAGAATCTTTAGAGTTCGGATTTAAACCTATCTCAACCTCGTATGAATCTGATAGACCGTCTGAATCTGAATCATACAAAAGAGGGTCTGAGCCTATAATAAGCACCTCGTCTCCATCTTTAAGTCCATCACCATCAGAATCTGCATGATTCGCAGATGTCCGGTATTTTATCTCGTCAAGGTCATTCAAGTTATCCAAATCTGTATCGAAACTTAGAGGGTCTGTTAAAATCTCATCAGAATCTAAAATTCCATCACCATCTGTATCTTTTACCCTCGGATTGGTCCCACGAGAAATTTCAATCATATCTTCCAAGCCGTCGTAGTCTGTATCGTTTGAAAGAGGATTAGTAAGGTAGGTAAGGACCTCTGCACAGTCGTTAATACCATCGAAATCAGTATCTATATTTTTAGGATTTGTTTTTGCAATGTTTACCTCGTAACCATCATCTAAACCGTCCCTGTCAGTATCCTTTTCGTTCGGATTTGTCCCAGAAAGAAATTCGTAAATGTTAGTCAGATTATCTTTATCAGGGTCGAGTGGTGCATCGTTCTCCTCAGGGTCAAGACGGTTAGCAATCTCCCAAGAATCGTCCATTCCATCAGCATCGTTATCTTCTGCTCTGCAAGACATGCTCGATATCAGGTTGAATGTTAATAGAAAAATAACTAGTCCACCTATAGATAATCGATATGAACATAAGTTACATAACTTTTTAGCCTTACACATTCTCATACTATCAAAATCGACATATTAACTAAAATGCTTTGTTGTGCTCTATACAGATTGAGATTTGTCTTCCCCCAGCTCCTAACATGTATTCAGGACATTTCCCTGCAAATCTTTACCAGTTGTTATACTCTCCCTACACTTATTCAATACTGTCTTGATATCCACAATTTATCATAGTTTCCTATATCTACCACAACCTTGCATATCCATCTTATCTGCTTGTCTGTTAACTTTCTATTCTATCCCTTATCATCTACGAAATATTTTCTGTGCTCTTCTCTCTTTTACTCGCCTACAATTTGTACTATTACCTCTCTTTTTCTTGGCCTAATATCAAGTTCTACAAGAACTATCTGTTGCCAAGTCCCTAACGATAATCTGCCATCTATTATAGGAACGCTAAGGCTTGGACCTAAAAATGAGGCTCTTACATGCGAATGACCATTCCCATCATGCCAGGCGCGCTCATGCGCATATTCTATCCTTTTCGGAAAGAGCCGTTCAAGTGCATTCGGAAAATCCTCAAGAAGTCCAGGCTCGTATTCTATTGTAGTTATCGCAGCAGTCGCCCCAGGCACAAAAACGCACGCAATCCCATTCTTTACATTTGCTCGTGTAACTTCGTCCTGTACCCCCGAAGTTATGTCTAAAATGTCTCTCTCACCTTTCGTGTTAAGAGATAACCTGCCCGTCTTTATCTTCGTGCTCAAATTTACAACCCCTGGTTCTACCCTTAGTTCTTTACTTGCTCGCCTTTACTACCTTTCTTTTTATCTTAACAATCTTATGTGCTTTCTGCATCTCATTCTCTTTTTCATCCTCTTTCTTTATCTTTTCATGCGAGGGTTTTGATTCTCCCTCTTCATCGTAAGTCTCTCCAAATTCTGTCTCCCTTTCATTTTCATCTTTTAATTCTATCCCTTCATTCGCAATCTTCTCACGAAGTTTCTCCATCGCTTCTTCTCTTAGGTCAACTCCATCTATACATTTCTGCACTAATTCTATTAATGCCTCTCTTGATTTTTCTATCGCTTCATTTGTTCTATATTCTTTGTTGAACCTCTCTATTCTATCCTTTGCTTCAAAATAGGAAATCACATCGTTAAGTACATTCTCCATATCTCTTACAGTAGCTGAAATTTCAAACATATCCTCAAAGTCTAATTTCTGTCTCTTTTCATACGAACGAAGTATGCGGATGTGCCTCATCATTTCGTCCATCCAATCTTCTATGTTCGCTTCCATTTTCACATAATATATCGCATCTCCAATCAAAACATCTCTTAGCATGTTCTTCTCACGCGGTGTAAGACTTCTGTTCTCCTTTAAGGCATCAATTACCTTTTTTCCTTTTTCGGTCCTATCATAGGCAGTATATGCATCGACAGTAGCAGAAAACTCGTTCACATCAAATGCTATCTTTGCAAGTTTCAAATACGAGGGATTCTTCAACCCCTTCTCCAGCATTTCTGTTACTTCTTTTAATCTCTCGACAACTTCGTTCATCGAATCACTCATCTCTCCATATTGCATTACTATTTCTTAACAGTTTACACAATCGGTTATATTCTTTTTTACCAAGAAGAACATCTATTCTATTCATAAATTTAAGTTGAGATAGATGAGATATCTTTCTTCCTTCTTCGATATCTTTTACAGGATACGCAAGACCACCTAATAGTATGTTCTCAAGCACTCTCGCATTCCCCTTTGGAAGACAACTTTTTCTCCTTGCTTGAACTATTGCATCCATAACCTTTCTCTCACAGAGACCTTCGCATTTTCTGCAGTAGGTACATAGCCAAATATCCTCTTTTTCTCTATTTTCTCTATATTTTTTATCTCTATCTTTCCCATTTCCTTTTATATCACTTAACAGGGATGCACACGCTGACTTGCCTACTCTCTTATACACTACACAAACACCTATACACTTCATACATTCATAACATTTCATACTCTTTCCTCTTTAATCCAAGTAGTTTAGCATCCAAGCCAACTGAAACTCCTATTATTTGGGTTATGAAAAACGTCGGTATTCCTTCTATTTCCTTTCCATATCTATCGAATAACAAATGACAATTCCCACATGCGTCCACCATGATATCCGCACCTCCTTTCCTTGCTGAACTCATTTTTTCCTTACCAATCTTAAATGCCATCTTTTCATCTTGCATAAGCAAACTAGACCCGCAACAATCCTCTTCACATTCGTAATCTACAACTTTTGCACCCGTAATCTCTACAAGTTCTTTCATTATTTTATACGAATAGATACTACTTCCATCTCTTCCTCCATGAAATACCTGACAAGGATACGAAATTGCGCATTTCAATTTCAATTCTCTCTTACGCATCTCTTCTATCCTTTTCCTATTCTCGTATAGCAATTCCAAAATATGCAAGATAGATATCTTACCTTTATATTCCAAGCCTAAATTCATTAGTCGATTGTTTACCTTCTTCCTTATCTTAGAATCTATAAGAATAGTCCTTGCACGCCTAAACGCATTTGTGCACGCACCGCACAAGGTAAGCATTTTCGTATCTTCGTTCATATCACTTTCAACTTTCGCCATGTTATACGCAGGAAGAGCAACCCACTTTTCTGTTGCATCCTCAAGCAAAGAACCACAACAACACATATCTTCTATATCTTTAATTTCCAAGCCTAAACAAGCAAGCAAACTCCTTGCCGATTCCTCATACTCATGCATCTGATAAAGAACTATACAACCCGGATACAATGCATATTTCATTCTCATAAAAGAACGCTTATCTTCGATAATAAATTTGCTATATACTATCTATTCTATTATCATCTTTTACATAATTTTTATTGCATAATATCTATTACACAATCTAAAAGGTGTTCCAAATCAAGGTGCCCCAATTCAATTTAAATCAATTCCCACTTGAAATTATCTACTGCTTGCTTTCCTGATAACTTATGAGTAATCATAAACGAAATATAACTCTTTTCTTCGGGCACAATCTCCTTTATCTCAGGTTTAACACACTTTATCAAAGAATGCAGAGGCTCTTTATTCTGATGTGTATTGAATATCTTTGGCAGGCTTGGATGTCCACACAAAAACCTTGTCATCTCTATTACTCCTTTACCATCAGGCACAAAGAACACAGTGAAAGGTACCATATGCTCACATTTTGCACAATATGCTATGTCTATATCATCTACCCTCTTCAAACACGATTGCACATATCCTACAGTACCATCTTCATAGCATTCTACTAACTCTGCAAATTCATCCCCATTGACTAATCTATCTCCAAGCATGAAGCACGCTATCTTCCTTTTTTTTGATTGGGTATCTTTCTTTGCTTCATACATCTTTACTATGTTTGTATGATAACAATGATTATCTAAGCATAGTTTTGGCATGCTTATTATAAGAATGCGCTCATCTTCGATAAATACCTCTGAATGATATGATTGACTCAACTCCTGATACCTTCCACAACAATTTTTACACACAAGTTTAACCTTAAGAGGACATTTCATCGTTATTCCTTCAGCCACTACTCTCTGGCAAACGCCACATTTTTCCATTCCACATCCCCTTTTTAATATCCCTAATGCAATTCGTAACACATTTACAATTTCTATTACCAAATGGACTTTCCACAATAAATTGGTTACTTATCTCTACTCCTCTTCATCACGAACAATTCTATCTATCTCTCTAATTTTCTTCTTTTCTTTCTCTTTTGCCAACTTCGCTGCATAAGGGATTAGGTCTTCAAGCAACCTGTCAATCCCTTCCCTAGTCGATGCTGATATCTTATATCTTTCTTTTGAAAATTTCTTCTCCATTCTGTTCTTCTTTGCAAGGTCGTACTTGTTCTCAACTTCATAGATAGGTATATCTCCAAATTTCATCTTAATCTCTTTTAACAAATTCAACTGTTTCTCCATCGCATACCCACAAGTCTCAGTTGGGTCCAGCATAAACACAATCACATCTGCAAGATGCTTTAATGCAATCACTGCCATTTTTTCAATCTTATTCCTTTCCTCAATAGGTCTGTCTAGCAATCCAGGTGTATCTATAACCTGGTATTTCCTGTTATCTATCTTAAAATGCCCAACCAAAATCCCTTTTGTAGTGAATGGATATGGTGCAATATCAGGCTCTGCACTCGAAATTGCCTTTACAAGCATCGACTTACCTACATTCGGATACCCTGCAACAACTATCGTAACTTCGCTTAGGTCTATCGCAGGTATCTCATGCATTGTACGTCTTGCATTATCTAAAAATAATAACTCCTTCCCAATCTGTTTTACAACTGAGGCTATTCGCCCATACGCCGCACGCTGCTTACTTGCTATAAACTTCTCTGACTTTGATCTGTTTATCTGACTCTTGTTTGCTTTCGCTATGCGGGATACAGTTCTCGCACACCAATCAAGCGCTCCAAGCGATTTTTTCAACTTCTCCAAGCCGATTAGAATGTCAATCAATTCTGCATAAAATTCAGGCAGTCTTTCTAAACTCGGAAACTTTTCAATATAATTTTCCAATGTACTTACTATCGTTTGAGATACAGAATCTATCTTTGCTGAGGTTGTCTTTCTTATACGAAATATCCTTACCTTATCTTCAACCTCGACTTTTGCACCTCTTTTGAATGCCTTATCAAGTAACTCATCTGCAGTAAGGACCTTAGGTATGCAGAACCCTTTCTTATATTCGTTATCTTCTCCGTATAATCTTTTATACAATTCTTTGTCTCCTTCTTCTAAAAATGCATCACCCAAGCCAACATTACCCAAGCCGATACTATTATTCTCACTATTATCCTCAACTTTATTCTTCTCGATATTTTCTCTCCTCTCCTTTTTATTACTCTTTTTCACTCTCCCTCCCCCTCTCACTCTATATTTTATTATCCATTTTATTATCCAAAATTAGAGCAACTTTAATATGAAAACGATAATTTCATTCTTCTCCGTCTATACATTCCTCATCTGTTTTCTTAACTTTTTTTCTTTGTTCTCTTATTGCGCCATCGATTGTCATTTCTCCTTCGGCGACTTTTTTGGCAAGTTCTTTTGAGATAGTCATCATACCTTTGCTTCGAATCCTTGACTGCCGCTGAATATCTTTTAATTCCCATCTTGTAGGATTTATGCTATATTTTTCTCTAACAATTTTTCCATCTACCATCGCTATAGAGATCGCTGCTTTAATGTCTGGATAATCTGTCCTTTCTGTAGTTGAAGTTTCATCTACCATCTCTATCCGCACCCTTAAATCCAGCAAGGTGTTTATTATTCTATTTCTATGTGTGGGGTCTCCATGCCCTATTTTTATTATCCGTCTTTCTGATGGAAATGCCGAGATTAGATTCCTTACTATACCTTTTACATCTTCGGGTGTTAATGCTTGCACTGTCTCTACTACTTCACCATCACCGACTACAGCAATACCAGGCCTTTTGCCAGGGTCTATCCCTATAACAAGCCTACGAAACTTTGTTTTCCCTGCAAGAAGCATCTTTGCTTCATTAACTGCTTCTGATATCGGTTTATTCGAACTTATTACAACTTTCGGTTTAAAGTATACTTTATCTTCTTCCTCTTCCGTGGTTATTACTACACCTACTTTTGCAGGTATATCTTCTTTGAATTGCAGGCTTTCGAATGCTATTTCGTGCTCCTTCATATATTCTATTAAATCATGATAAACTGAAAAGTTCTCAGTTAATATCCCCACAACTTTCATTCGCATTACATAATAACATGAATTCTATATATTATTATCCAGTCTTATTGCATAGTCTTATTGCATTCTCACTCGTTCACTCTTAGAATTGTACATGAGGAACACAGAATGCCGTAGAGCAGAGAATGCCAAAAGTTTGATATTACTATATCACCTTAGAATAAGAGGTGCATATATGCTTGACCCCACTCAGTCATATCGTAATATGTTACAGGAAGTAGATAATTCTTCGAATTTTGATGAATGTATGAATGTTTTTTTAAAATATTCTGCAGATGAAAGAAAGAAAAAAATTCAGAGTATCCTTCGACAGTTAGAAAATTTTATACAGAAATCCAAAAAGAACTCAGAAGTCATCTCCAATTCTTTATTTGCACTTATTCGCTCGGGAAGAAAACATTCTTACGAAGTAATTGATGTTAAAGAAGAAATCAATTTTATGTGTGCGGATTTAGTAGTCAAATACTCTGATGGTTCTTTATGTAATGTGAGAATGTTCGAAGAAAATGGCTGGAAGGTAGGTTCAGAGCAAAATACGATTAAACCAGAATTTGAAAAAAATTCTATTATTAACTATCCTGCCAAAAGAAAAGAAATCGAAATCCTTACAGTCGAAAAATCTTATTGTGGAATGAAAAATGAATTAAAATCTGCGCTAAAACTCCATGATTTTATTCGAATATTGCAGAAATATGCAAGTAGAGATATGAACTATAAAGTAATGAGAACAGTTCAATATTTAGAAACTACAACTTGGAATCTTCTTGAATTAACCAATTCTTATCCAAAAAAAGATGTTCTTCAACAAAATCTGGAAAGGATTGCATTCGTTATTTTGAGGAACTCGCCACCATTCTCTCCAGAAACTCTTGAATTTACAATAACGAGCAGAAAAGGACATGAGTCTAACGGGAGTGTAGAAATTTGCTATGCTCTTTTCTATACTTCCTCAGGTAAGTACGGTTTTGCAAAGTTTGTCTTAGAAGACGGTTCCTGGAGGCTTGATTCCGAATATATCGAAAACGAGGAGGACTTATATAATTTAGGGATGGATGAAGCCTCTGGAAAAGATATGAAAAACGAAGTTCTTTCGCAGTACAAAAAAATAAAAGAGAAATTTGCAAACGTAAAGACGCTCGAAGAATTCTTTTCTTATCTGACTGAATATGTATGCCACTCAAAATTGAAAGACTTAGAATTAATGAAGAACGCTATCGAAAAACAAAAGAAAGCAGACCCGGGGATGTATAAAGAAATAGAAAGAAAAGTCCTTCTAGAATTAACTAAAGCATACAACGAATATGTTTTTGAGCATGACACGGTAGATGTGCAAATAGATGGAATCCGTGCAAAGTTAATACTCTCAAAGAAAGGCATAAATAAGATACTGATAGCTTCTATGGTTTATGAAGACGGTACATGGAAATTGGAGGATGAAAATTTCAAAACAACAAATTCTGAAAATACAACAAATTCTGGAAATAATCAAAACCATGAAATCAAAACCTACGATACTATAACCAAAGAAGATGCGCCTCCCTATTCTGAAGTTCCTGAATTGAAAATCGACCAGGAACATCTAAAGAACGAAATTATGAGATTGCAAACCGAATATCAGGAGAATGTGCAAAGAATAGTTGAAAAAATGCAAAAAGAGGCTCAAGAAGGGAAAGATATCACACATTATCAGGCAGAACTTCAGAGGCTTGGTGAAGAGTTGTCAAGAAAATGCCAAGATTTAAGCAACCAATATGTAAAAAGTGCAAATAAGAAATGTTAAAATAAAAAATACTAAAATTACTTTTTCTCTTTTTCAGTTTCGTTCTTTTCTTCCACTTTATCCTCTATGGTTCCTTCGCCTAGTTGTTCTAATTCTTCGTTTTCGATGTCTTCTATGGTTTCATCTATAACTTCAATCAATGCATCACGTTCTTTTGGAGGTAAACTCGATAGAGTTACATAGATAAGGTCCGGAAGTCTCTCTTTTATCGCATTCGTTATACCTACGTTCATCGGACATTCCTCATCAACCATTCTATCGAGCATATCGTCTATAATCGCACCAACTATTATTTCAGTTAATCTCGGAATAAACAACTCTTCAACAACCTCTCTTACTGAGGTCTTTGCGGCTCTTATCAGAATTTTTCCTATTTTCCTTGCAATCCGTCTTGCAATAAGCGACGAGATGCCTAATACTGCTCTACCAATCAAGAAACCACCATATCTCCATCGTCTTCCAAACTCAAAAAGGTATCTATCAATAAGGTATATATCAATGTAACAATCATATCAATATAATAAATCGTGTCAATATAATCATAGAATAGACCAACTTTTTCTCAACTCTGCAAAGACTTAATATTTCGTATATTATTGCGCCATCAGATGGTAAAAATGGATTTCCATGGCAGAGATATAATATCAATCAAGGACTTATCACGAAGAGAGATAGATACAATCATCAGCACTGCTAAAAAGATGGTGCCTTATGCAAAAGGAGAGAAAAAATCAAAAATCATGGACGGAAAAATCCTTGCAACCTTATTTTTCGAACCTTCTACAAGAACCCGGCTGTCGTTCGAGAGTGCGATGCACCGGCTTGGAGGTAGTGTAATCTCAGTTGCAGAACCTATGAGTACCTCAAAAGCAAAAGGCGAATCTCTCGCAGATACCATAGTAATGGCTGATGGATATTCTGATGTAATTGTTCTTCGTCATCCTCATGAAGGTGCGTCTAGGCTTGCTTCTGAATATGCAAAAAAACCAGTAATAAATGCAGGTGATGGTTCAGGTCAGCACCCTACTCAATGTCTTTTAGATTTATATACAATAAAAGACCTCAAAGGGAATATCGAACGAAACAATGTTGTTCTTCTTGGCGATTTAAAATATGGCAGAACTGCGCATTCACTCTCGCATGCTCTTGCTAAATACGGCGCAAGTATAACGCTGGTAGCTCCCCCAAGCCTTCAGATGCCTAAACATATTCTAGATGCCGTAAAAGACGAAGGCGCAGAGGTATCACAAACAGCATCTATCGAAGATGCAATCAAAGATGCCGATGTCCTTTATGTAACAAGGATACAAAAAGAACGTTTTCCAGACCCTGCGGAATATGCAAAAGTTGCAAATTCATACAGAATTGATGCAAAATTACTGGAAAAGGCGAAGAAAACCCTAATAGTCATGCATCCTCTTCCTAGGGTAGATGAGATTTCGCCTGAAGTCGATAAAACACCGCATGCGGCGTATTTCAAGCAGGCATTTAATGGTGTGCCCGTAAGAATGGCTCTTCTTGCACTCGTTTCAGGCGCAATTCATTGAGGTGAGAAAATGAAGAAAAAGATGCTCTCTACAAAAAAGTTAGAACCACTCCTTCGTGAACGTGGTCTTGTCCTTGAAAAATCTCCAGAAGGTGGGATATCTCTTACACCTTTATACATAGGAAGGAAGATTCACGAATATGACGCAGATACAATCGACCAAAAGATATTCGAATCTCTACTCTTTGCACACAATTTAAAACTAAAAATGAAGAATGGAGAACCGATAATAGAAGAAGAATAAGAGATATTTAAGAGGGTAATTCCATGAAAGAATTAAGAGTTACACCGATAAAGAATGGGACCGTAATAGACCATATTACCTGTGGCGCTGCCATGCAGGTTTTGAAAATCATAGGCGTCCCTGATAAGAAGTTAAACTCACCTGTTTCAGTCCTTATGCATGTACAAAGCAAACGTGCAAAATGGAAAGACATCGTTAAGGTCGAAGATAGAGAACTTAACCCACAAGAGATGAACAAAATTGCTCTAGTTGCTCCTAACGCAACCATAAACATTATACGAAACTACAAAGTAGTTAAGAAATACTCTGTAGAACTTCCAGATACCATAAAGGGGATTGTAAAATGCGAAAATCCGAACTGCATATCTAACCAGAAAGAACCCGTGGAACCTACATTCGACGTATTGCAAAAGAATCCTCCAAGCCTTAGATGTCACTATTGCGAGAGAAAATTAGAGAACATTTTTTCAAATATTTTGTAAATATTTTGTAGTTATTTTTGCGACATCCTACAATTATTAATTTTTATTTTTATCTAAGACTTCAATTATAGTTCCTTCGAGAACTTCCATATGCTTTTCCCAGGAATAATTCTGAACAACATGTTTTCTGCATTTCTCTCTCATCTTTTCTTTCAGTCTTTCGTCTGATAAAAACTTTAGTACTTTTTCTGCCATGTCTTCTATTCTATATGGTTCTGCTAAGAATCCATTTTCTCCATCGATAATACTCTCTTTCGGACCTGCAGCGTTCCATGCTATCGGGACTGTCCCGCAACTCATTGCTTCTATAGGTCCAAGCCCAAAATCTTCTTCGGGTGGACTGTACACATATACATCAGCCTGATTATACAAAGATACAAGTTCATAATCTGTTATCTCATTTGTTAGTATCACATTTTTTTCTAAGTTTAAATCTTTAATCCTCTTTTCGAGAAAAGGAGTGTAAAAATCGTTTTTCTTGCCTGTTATCACAAGCGAAGACTCAGGATATGTCTTAACAACGAACTTCATCATGTCAACCAACCAATCAAGTTTCTTATGTGCCTCATGCCTATTCGTAGTTAGTATAAAAGGTCTGCCAATCCTAAATTTATCAACAACCCCTTTAGTATCTTCTTCCGGATACCTCTTAAATTTATCAACATCGACGCAGGGATTGCATATCTTTACATCATCTCTTCCAAATATAGTTTCGAGTTCTTTAGATATTTTCTTTGATACAGTTAACACTGCATCTGCTTCTCTAACTGCTTTTTTATCTATCTTTTTAAAATGCGATATTTTTGAAAATAACCCAGTTGGCACAGACCTATCTTTATCCCAATTGTCCTTTACATTCAAATCGACTTCACGAGGATATAATTCTCTTGATATACCTTGCGCATAATATATGTAAGGCACGCCATACCTCTTTTTTGCTCGATACCCAAGCCAGATCGATGGTTGATGGTTGCATATTAGCAAATCATAATTCGAGAATTTTCTTGGATTTATAGAATTGTATATGTATGCAGCAAGATGGTTCACGCTTCTTCTTATCTTTGGAAAAGGTATGTCATAAAAAAATCTTTTTACCTTAAGTTTTCTCATCAATTCGGGAAAACACTTCTCTTTGTCGTACATGGTGCAAAATACAGTTACATCATTTTTATCTGATAACTTGAATGCCTGCATAAGTGGCATCCGCTCTATTCCACCAGAGGTAAGAAAAGTAGAATGAAGGATTCCAAGATGCTTACCACTAAGGCTTCTTCCTGATAAATTCAGAAAATCACCTTAACGCATCTGCTTTCGTTTCCTTCTTATACACACTCCCAGGGTCGTCATCTAAATCGTATGCTTTATGTGCAAGACAATATACAACCGCCGGCTTGGCACTTATTACTGTTCTATCAGCACTGACAGGCACCTTGACTGGCTTCTCGGGAACTTTCCTACCTACCACTTCATCGATTACATTCATAAAATCCTGCGCACAACTGTCCCAATCGAATCTCTTTCCCCAAGATACCGCCGCTCTTGCCATTCTTTCTCTTTCTTCTTTATTAACAACTAGGCGAGCAAGTGCTTTTCCTAATGCTTCTGATGTCTCTTCTCGGACTAAAATCCCAGTCTCCCCGTCTCTTACCGAATTCCTTAGCCCAGGGACATCAAACGCAACAACAGGAGTGCCACATGCATTTGCCTCTATCACTGCAATACCCCATCCTTCCTTACTTGAAGGTGCTGCAAATACCCAAGATTCTTGAAGTAGTTTACATTTTTCTTCTTCGCTAATGTATCCTTTCATGATTACTTTAGATTCAAGCCCGAGTTCCCTGATTGTATTCCTTATGTCATCCTCGGCATCTCCCTTCCCTGCAATTACCAATCTTGCTTTTGATGCCATTTCATTATCTAGTTGTTCAAGCATTTTCCCAAACGCTTCCACGAGCATATTTAATCTCTTGTATTTCTTCAGTCTGCCTACTGAAACTATAAGAGGATACTTTGCCTTATTTTCAAATGCAGGGCATAGTTTTGAGGATACTCCATTGTATACGATTCTTATATTCTTTGGATTTATGCCCATGGAGATTGCTTCCTCTCTGGTAGTTTCAGAAACTGCAATTACCTTGTTACCCATATATGCAAGAGGAATGGCACGCTCTAATATGTATGCTAAAGAAGCATGCGGAAAGGATACTTCCTTGAAGAATATCTCTTTCATGAAATGATGAACGACTAATATCTTTGGCACACCTGAAAATAAAGGCGAAAAGAATGGTATGCCATTATTGCAATCTATGATTAAATCGTATTTACCAAAGAATTTACCTAGGTAATCTGTAACTGCATGTATGTACAAAGTGAACTCATTTCCCCTTCTAATCATATATACCCCATCGATCATCTGTGGAGCATTTTCTGAACCTTTGTAATCTCCGCAATATAGAGTTACAGAGTGCCCTTTTGCCACAAGCCTTTTTGAAATCTCATGTATAAACTGTTCTGCACCGCCTGCTTTTGGATGAGTAATATCACGCCAATTAAATGCTAAGATTCTCATTTGGCAACACTCTCGCTATTATTGGTTGAAAAACATCAAATCCAAGCCTATACTTGGATTGCTCAACTTTGCAATTCCATACATAATATCTCTATCCATTTCTCTTTTTATTATTCTAAATTATACCAAGCAAGCCGTAGTGCCCTCGTATATTATATACTTTTTGCAATGAATAAAAATTTGTCCTGTCCTGAAATTAGTTCCTCTCGAAAAATCGAGGTCATGTTGAAACCACCTCTTTTGCATCTTTTTTAGAGAGAGTAAGAAATTGTGGAGAGAATTTTTCGATGAGTTGAATGTGT
>Ga0078972_1010211_pt1 | contig 17766 bp, 16 predicted proteins | sample YelNatPaOPGAMG01_FD_67568 | JGI IMG/M metagenome (GOLD analysis project Ga0078972, IMG submission 67568) | Hot spring thermophilic microbial communities from Obsidian Pool, Yellowstone National Park, USA - OP-RAMG-01 (SPADES assembly) (version 2) | ecosystem: Environmental > Aquatic > Thermal... | reverse complement strand
CCGGGGCGGGCCGAAAGGCCCGCCCCGGCCCGCCGATGGTTCTATCCCGACGGGAAACCCGGAATCTCGGCTACGCCTTTCACGGGAGAGCCGGAGCGGGTTCCCGCATCATCGCCGAATCTTCTCCGGCAAAATATACGGATAAGGCCGTCTTATCAGGTGGTGCAGGGCGCGATCCACTTTTCGGAAGGCCAGGTAGGTCCGCCAGATCCAGGCATCCTGCCGGTAGTATCTTCGCACTTCCTCCACCGTAAGAGGCGGGAAATCCCCTTCCACCAGCGGCCCGTTGACGACTTCCAGCACTAACGGGATGAGGTCCGGGCGCTGTTCCTTGTAGAAGTTGGCCACCAGGTCCATCACCACCTGCCGAAAATCGTAATAGCGAGTCATCACGTCCGGCAGGAAGAGCCAGCGGATCAGCCAGACCAGGAACGAGGGCGCACTCCGCAGGAACAGTTCGGGGTTCAACTGCTCCTGCCCTCTGATCCGCATCAGGGGCGTACTGGTGTCAAAGTACGCCAGTTGGATGTCCGGACCGGGCCCGGAATGGGGATCAAACTCCGCCATCGCCCAGTTAGAAATCTGTCCGTCTATCCCTACTTCCCGCTCTCCCCGATGGAGACGGTTGAACCTGAAGACCTTCCGTAACTCGGTGACCACCTGAACCACCAGCCGTCGCACCCCTTCCGGAGTCAGAATGTGAAGGGCCCGGTGGCCGATGGAATCGGCGGGAAATTTCTTCTGGAAGATGTAGACGATCCAGCGCCCCCTGTGCTCCAGTCGGGCCGTCTCAGACGGTACAACGTTCAGCCCGGCCTCCCGGAGGGTGTGGACATACGCATCGTGCAGGGCCTGGTAGGCGATGGCCTCTTCTTCGGAGTAGAACATCGGGAAACGCTTGCACGCTACCCCTTCATACCCGGTAATTTCCAGGGTGGTTCCGATTTCGCCGTAGCCCAGGACTCGGGCCGGGATGGGGCTTCGCTCCGGGAAGCGGGGATTCAGGCCGGCTTCAAACTCCTTCAGAAACTCCAGGGGTACAGCCATCGGGCTCATAATGATCCACCTGCGAATGCGGCGAGGACGCTCAACGTCCGGTCTACTCGCTCCACAATCTCCTCTGCCAGTGCGCGGTCTATGGTCAAAGGTGGGAGGAACTGGACGACGCGTGGGTCGTGGTAGGCGTAGACGCAGAGCAACCCGTTCTCGTAGGCGAAACGGGAGAAGAGGGGCCCATAGGCTTCGTGGGCCAGTTCTATCCCCATCATCATCCCCAACTGACGTAATCCGGTCAGGACCTGCGGGTATCTTCGCCGGAGGCCGTCAAAACTGGAGGCGAAGAAGGCCGCCAGTTCCTGCACGTGCTCCAGAAATGCCGGGTCGGAGGAGATTTCCAGCACCTTCAGCGCCACCGGGCAGCCGATCTCGGCTCCACCGAAGGTGGAGATATGGATGAAGGGGTCGGGGTGGAAAACGACTTCCAGTTTCTCCCGGAAGCAGGTGGCCGTGATGGGATAGAGCCCGCCGGAAAGCCCTTTGCCGATGACCATAATGTCCGGAATGACTCCGAAATGTTCCACCCCCCACAGGAGGCCGGTTCGGCCCAGGCCGGTCTGGACTTCGTCTATGATGAGCAGGGCGCTGGCCTGGTCGCAAATTTCCCGCACGCCCGGGAGGTAGTCCGGCTCAGGGACCAGGATGCCGGCGGTAGCGGGGACGGTTTCCAGGATGACGGCGGCGGTTTCGCTGTCCACTGCCGCTTGGAGGGCGGTTAAATCCCCGAAGGGGACCTGGACGAATCCGGGGGGCATCGGTCCGAAGGGGGCACGGAACTTCTCGTCCCCGGCGGCCAGGGCAAACCCGGTATGGCCGTGGTAGCCGCGCCGGGCCGATATGATTTTGGGGCGTTGGGTATACGCGCGGGCGATCTTGATGGCCAGGTCTATCGCTTCCCCTCCGCTCACTCCGAAAACGGTGTAGGTGAGATCGCCGGGGGTGTGTTCGGCCAGGCGCTGGGCCAGGAGAGCCCGCTGTTCACTGAGCAGATGGTGGTTGCCGATGTCCAGTTCCTGGAGGCTCTGGATGAGCGTTTCCACCAGCACAGGGTTCCGATGGCCCAGGTTAAAGACGCCGCCGTTGCAGTGGCAATCTATCACGCGCTTCTCGCCGCTGATGTCCCACAGATAGGGCCCTTCGCGGCGACCCATCACGAAGTCTATGCCTGCTTGCTGGAAGAAGCGCACTTTGCCCGAGGAGACGTGGCGGGCAAAGAGGGCCACAATTTCGTCCTTCGGACGGGACCCGATGTGAGGGAAGGTTCCTGCTGCCATTTTATCCTCCGAAACGGAGTTGTCCATCTGGCTCCTCCCACAGACAGGGTAGGGCTTGATGAAAAGGTGCGGACTGCCTTTATTATACCCTGAAAACCTGTTTGTCAAGGGGAAGGCGTGGTGGTTGTCATGATTCTTTCTGATATGAATGCTTACTCTTTCCCCAGAACTATCTGATTGATTTTGATTGTAACTTGACTTTTCGCGCAGATTGGATTATAATAAGAGCGGGTGAGGACCATGCAGGCGGCCCGTCAAGAGCAAATTTTGCATATTTTGAGCGAGCGGTCCTTCGTTACCGCCGAGGAACTGGCCCGGCTGACCGGTGCCTCGCTGCCCACGGTCCGCCGGGACCTGCGGATTCTGGCGGAGGAAGGGTTGATCCTCCGCACCCGTGGAGGGGCTTCCCTGGGGACTCCCGGGATCGGGCACGAGATTCCATATTTGACCCGGGCTCGGGCCCAGTTGCTGGAGAAACGAGCCATCGCCCGAGCGGCCGTAGAGTTTGTTCGCGAAGGGGATGTGTTGGCTCTGGATGTGGGGACTTCCACCCTGGAACTGGCCCGCCTTCTGCGGTCCCACCGAAACCTTACCGTGTTCACCGCCTCTGTTCCCATTGCCCAGATTCTGGCCAACAGCGAGGTGGCCGTCTTTTTGCTGGGCGGGCAACTCCGTAAGAAGGAACTCTCCATTGTGGGCCCTCTGGCCCTGCGGATGGCTTCACAATTTTATTATGACCGGTTCTTTATGGGAGTGGCGGGTCTCCATCCGGAGGCCGGATGCACGGATTTCAGTCTGGATGATGTGGAGGTCAAGAAAATCTTTCTGGAACGATCCCGTGAGGTCATTGTCCTGGCGGATCATACCAAGATTGGGCGCATCTCGTTTACTGCGATTTGCCCGATTCAACAGGTCCATCGGATCATCACAGACGCAGGGGCAGACCCGGACCAGATTGCCCGGTTCCAGGACCTGGGCATATCGGTGCAGGTGGTGACGGTGGGAGAGAAAATTTAAAAAATCCCTCTTGATTCCATTCACAAAGGAGCGTTCCCGATGTCCTGGCTATCCGACCTCTTCGGAGTTTCCCGACCGGTTATCGGAATGGTCCATCTTCCGGCCCTTCCGGGCTGTCCGCTCTACGACGTGACAACCGGGATGAAGGGCATCCTGGAGCGGGCGCGGCGGGACCTGGATGCTCTCCAGGAAGGAGGCGTTGATGGGGTCATGTTCTGTAACGAGAACGATCGCCCCTACACGCTGCGGGCGGACCCGGCGACGATTGCGGCGATGGCGGCCGTCGTAGGAGAACTGCGCCCCGCGATCCGGCGGCCGTTTGGGATTGATATTCTCTGGGATCCCATCGCCGCTCTGGCCGTGGCCCATGCCACCGGAGCCTCTTTCGTCCGGGAGGTGTTTACCGGAGTCTATGCCAGCGATATGGGGCTCTGGAACCCCTCGGCTGGAGAAGCCCTGCGCTACCGGCGGGCTATCGGTGCGGAGGGGGTGCGGGTACTCTTCAACATCAACGCGGAGTTCGCCGCTCCGGTGGGGAATCGTCCTCTGGCGGAAGTGGCTCGCTCAGTGACCTTCTCCAGCATGCCGGATGGAATTTGCGTCTCCGGCCCGATGACGGGGGTTTCCGTCCGCGTGGAGGACCTGCGGGCCGTGAAGGAGGTAGTGGGTTCCCTCCCTGTTTTCATCAACACAGGGGCGCGCCATGACAATCTGGCAGACCTGCTGCCCTTTGCCGACGGGGTGATCGTCGGCTCCAGTCTGAAGGTGAATGGCATCACCTGGAATCCGGTGGATCCGGAGCGAGTCCGGTCGTTTATGGCGATTGTGCGTCAGATTCGGGGAGAGTAGGAAAATGGCACGGGTCGTGGTGGAGGGTCTAACCAAGCAGTTCGGGCGGGTGGTAGCCGTGCAAGATTTCTCCCTGGAAGTGGGGGATGGGGAATTGGTCTCTTTGTTGGGCCCTTCCGGGTGTGGAAAGACGACGGTCCTGCGGTCCATTGCGGGCTTTGAGCGTCCCGATGCCGGTCGGATTCTGGTGGATGGGGAGGTGTTGAATGATGTGCCCCCGGAGCACCGGGGGATCGGGATGGTCTTTCAGACATATGCCCTGTTTCCCCACATGACCGTTGCCGAAAACATTGCCTTCCCACTGATGATCCGGGGGCGTCCAAAGGCGGAACAGGAACAGACGGTGCGTGAGATGGTGGCCTTGGTCCACCTGGAGGGCACAGAAAATCGCTACCCGCATCAGCTGTCGGGTGGGCAGCGGCAGCGAGTCGCATTGGCCCGGGCCCTGGCGATGCGCCCGCGGGTCCTCCTGCTGGATGAGCCCCTCTCCGCGCTGGATGCCAAAATCCGGGAGGAACTGCGGGGAGAGATTCGCCGCATTCAGAAAACCCTCGGCACCACAACCCTATATGTGACGCACGATCAGGAAGAAGCGCTGGTTCTCTCCGACCGGGTGGTGGTAATGAATATGGGGCGCATTGAGCAGGTCGGCACCCCTCTGGAAATCTACAATGCGCCCCGAACCCCTTTTGTCGCTTCCTTCGTGGGAATGATGAACCTTCTCTCCGGGCAGATGGCAGAGGAGAACGTATTCCGCTGGAGAGAACACCGTTTCTCTCTTCACCCGGAGATTCGCCTCCGGCCTGGAGAGGAGACTTACCTGGCGATCCGGCCAGAGCGTTTGAAGGTCATCACCTCGCCAGAATTCATTCCCCCTGGCTGGAATGCTTTTTCGGGCCAGATCGAATGGGTTACCTTCCTGGGGCCCATTGGGCGCCTTTCGGTGCGCAGCGAGGGCGAGGTCTTCCTGGCGGATATGCCGTCGGATGAAGCGATGCGGTTCCCCGGGGGGGCTTCCGTATGGCTTTCTTTCGCTCCGGAATCGGCACAGGTGATACCCAAAGGAGAAAACGGATGAGCCTTTTCGGCTTTAAGGGAACGGATCCGGGTACTCCGCTGGAGAAGTGGCTGCCGGCTCTTCGGGAAGCAGGATTTTCCTGGGTAGAAATCCGGGCCCCCGAAGCACCGGATGCCGAATGGGAAGAGCGATTGCGGGAGTGGCACCGGGATGGATGGGCCTTCGCCGTGCACGCCCGGTTCTTTGGCATTAATCTCTCCAGCCCGAACCCCCGGGTGCGGAAGGCGGCGGTGGAGGTTGCCCTGGAAGACCTGGCTTTTGCCGGACGGATTGGAGCCCAGCGGCTGAATCTCCACGCTGGAGATGTGAACTGGTACGATGTTCCACCGCCGGACCACCCGGCCTATGGCTGGATGATGGAAGCGCTGAACCATCTGCGGGAGCGGCATCTGGCGGCAGCCGCTCAGTCGGTGGCCGAAATTGCTCAGGCGGCTCAGCGACAGGGGATAGAGATTGTTGTGGAAAATTTGTATAAGCCGTGGGACCTGCTGTGTACCCCTCAGGAAGTCCGGGAATTCCTGGCCGGTGCCGACAGGTGGGTGGGATTCACACTGGACACCGGTCATGCGAGGGTGGCCGGATGGTCCCCGACCGCCTTTCTGCAGGAACTCAACGGCCGGATCCGTCACTTCCATATCCACTGGAACGATGGGGCTTTTGATACCCATGATTTTCCAGACCCTTCTATCCCCGATCTGGCGGAGTTCCTGCGAACGGTGGCGGAGTGCTGTCCCTCTGCGACGCTCCTGGTGGAAATCGCCCCGGATTCGCTGGAGAAAGTGGAGCGCTTCCTGGGGTGGCCCGCTCAGGTCCGCGCGGTGATGGAGAGCCCCGAGAGGTGATGATGAAAGGAGGTGGATATGGGTCCAGGGACAAGAAGGTCCGTTTAAAGATGGTGCTCCTGAGCCCCGAAAGGGGCCTCGCAAGGTAGGAACTCAGACAGTCTCTTCCAAAAATCTCAAGGAGGTGCGTCATGCGGAAGGTGTGGTTGCCTTTTCTGATCGTTCTGCTGGTCAGCGCCTGTGCGCCGAAGGTGACGCCGACTCCCGTTCCACCCACTGCCCCGCCGACTCCGGTTCCCCCCACGGCCACGCCGATGCCGCCTACTCCGACTCCGACCCTGGAGGAGATGTCCTATGAAGAGCGGGTCGCTTTTCTGGCGGAAAAGGCGAAGACAGAAGAGGGAGTGATTAACTCCTATGGAATGCCGGAGATCTGGGCGAACTACGGCGGCATCTTTGGGGAATTCCAGAAGCGCTTCGGCATTGTCCAGCAGGACATTGATATGGGCAGTTCGGTGGTGTTATCCCGGATGACCGAGGAGAACGCCAGCAAGAACGATATAGCGGACCTCAAACCCTCCTTCGCGGCGGAACTGGCCAAACGGGGCCTCACCGCGGACTACAGGGTCTCTTGCTGGGACCAACTTCCCGAAGGGCAGAAAGGGCAGGATCCCAGCACCGGGTCCGTCTGGTATGCAGCCTACAAGGGGACGCTGGGCTGGATTGTGAACACCAACCTCGTCAAAACGGTCCCGCGGGCGTGGAAGGACCTGGAGAACCCCGAGTATGCCAACATGATTGCCTATCTGGACCCCCGGGCCACCGGCACCGGCGTCAACACGGTGGAGGCCGCGTCCTATGCGGTGAGCGGGGACCCATATAACTACCAGGCCGGTGCGGAGTTTCTGGGCCGCCTGCACAAAATGGGTCTCATCGCCACGGTGGACCCCAAAGTGACCGTGGACAAATTCCAGCGGGGCGAGGTCGGAATCCTGATCAACTTTGACTATAACCTGCTGAAGTGGAAGGAGGAACTGGGGGTGCCCAGCGAGGTGGTGATTCCGTCGGATGGGACCATTGCCAGCGGCGGCGGCGTGGTCATCGCCAAGAACGCACCGCATCCCTACACGGCCCGCCTGTTTATGGAGTTCCTCCTCTGCGGTGACGGTCAGAGCCTCTATGCCCAGGCTTTCGTGACCCCTATGCGGATGGGCGTGGAACTCCCGCCGGAAGTGGCGGCCAAGTTCCCGCCGAAAGAGGCCTACGCGAACGTGGCGCTGATTGACTACACCAAGGATGCCGCGATCTCGGAGGACCTGAAGAAGGCGTGGGCAGAGGCGACGGGGGCCCAGTAACCCCGATCACGGGTGAGGGAAGGGGAGATTTTCTCCCCTTCCCTCATCAGCCATTATGGGGGACCGACATGCCCGACGGGAAACCAACGATGGCCGCATCCCGGCAGATCCGGGGACCAGTTCGCTCTTTTGCCCGTTTCATCTCCCTGGAGTTTCTGCTGCTGATTCCCTTTCTGGTCTTCCTGGGCCTGTTTGAGGTTTATCCGATTCTGAATATGGCTTTCCGGAGCCTGTTTGACCTGGAGGGGAATTTCACCCTCCAGAACTACATCAATGCCTTTACGAAACCTCAATTTCAGATAGCGATCCGGAACAGTTTGCTGTTCGCTACGGCGGCCAGCCTGGTAGGGGGAATCGGGGGGACATTCGTGGCCGCCGTGGCGGTTCGGCTGCCCGCGCGGTGGCGCAACCTGTTACTTTCCCTGTACGCGCTGCCGATGACCCTCTCGGGGTTGGTGGTGGCCTTCGCTTTCATTGTTTTGCTGGGCCGCAACGGTGTCCTGAACCTTCTGGTCCGACGCGCCTTTGGCCTCCCGCCGACGGTCTACTTCAACCTTTATGATTGGCCGGGCATTGTGATGGTGTATGCCTTCTTCCAGATTCCCCTGATGACCCTGAGCATGGCTGCGGTCTTTGAGAATCTGGACCCCAACCTGGTGGAGGCAGCCCGAAACCTGGGGGCCCGTCCCTGGCAGGTCTGGCGCCACGTGGTGATCCCCGTTCTCCTTCCGGGATTCCTGGCCGGAATGAGCATCCAGTTCGCCGGGATGATGGGGGCCTTTGGCACGGTCCTGGCTCTGGTGGGGATGGCTAAAAACCTGCTCTCCCTGCAGATTTATTCCCATAGTTCTGAATCCACCTACAACCTGCCCCAGGCGGGTGCACTGGCGGTTGTGCTCATTGCCATAACGGCCGCCGGATTGGCTCTGCTGGGCTGGAGTGCCCGGCGTCTTGCCCGGAGGGGGACATGATCCGCCGGATCCTCTTCGTTCTCCTGGTGCTGTATATTGTGGTTCCCTTGCTGATGCCGGTCATCTTCTCTTTCAGCGTCTTCTGGCAGGATATTCTGCCGCAGGGGTTCACGCTGGACTGGTACCGGGCGATTCTCAGCCGTCCGGCCAACTACCGGGCGTTGCTGGTCTCGTTGACGGTCGCCAGCGGGGCAGTTCTGCTCAACGTGTTGATCACGGTGCCAGCGGCATATGTTCTGAACCGGGCAGGACCGGGCTGGGGACAGCGGTTGCGGGAAGGCGCAACCATTCTGCCTCTCCTGTTTCCGCCCCTGATTGTGGGTACAGCGCTCCTGCAGGCCTTCGCTCGCCCGCCGCTGGCCCTGACTGGCACTCTCTGGATGGTCATCATTGCCCATGCGATCCTGGGCTTTCCTTTTATACTCCGGATTGTCCTGGCCACTTTCCAGACCATTGACGAACGGACTCTCAGCGAGGCGGCTGCCAGCCTGGGAGCCACTTTCTGGCAGCGAATGCGCTACGTTCTGATCCCCAACGTGATGCCCGGCATCCTTTCCGGCGCCCTGCTGGTGTTTGCTATCAGTATGGGGGAGTTTGAGGTCACCTCTATGGTGGCCGGATTCACCGCTCAGACCCTCCCCCTGCGGCTCTTCCAGCAAATCCGGAATGATATGCGGATCGCTTCGGCGATCACTGCCTTCCTGATTTACGTTTCTTTCCTCTCCTTTCTGCTGATGACCTATCTGGGTGCGCGAGCGCGCCGCCTGCGCGCATAATCTATCCCAACTTTTTCAACTCAGGAGGTGCAAAATGTTTCGCTTCATTGGACGTCTGCTAATGGCGCTGGCGCTGATCGGCCTGGGGTTGGCAGGGTGCCGCCCGGCCACCCCGGCGCCGGTCACCCTCACTATCATCATGGAACAGGTGCCGGACACCGATGTCATCCAAAAACTCCTCCCCGACTTTGAGAAAGAGAACCCTGGCATCCGGGTAACCATTGACGCCATGCCCTACGATGCCATGCGGGATAAAATCCTGGCTTCGTTTATGGCCCCCAAGGCGACCTACGATGTCATCATCGTAGATAACCCCTGGATGGACGAGTTCGTGGCCGGGAACTTCCTGGAGCCCCTGGATAGCCGCATTCAGACCACCCCGGATTACGACTTTGAGGACTTCGTCCGTCCGGTGCGGGAGATCGGCGTGGTGGGCGGCAAGGTCTACGGTGTCCCCTTCTACAACTACGCGCTGGGTCTGATCGTCCGTCAGGATCTCTTTGACGACCCCGCTTATCGGGAGGCCTACCAGAAAGCATATGGCCAGCCCCTGGCTCCCCCGACCACTCTGGAAGAGTACGTCCGCATCGCTCAGTTCTTTAAAGAGCAAAGCGGAGGGAAAATCTACGGAGCGGCGATGCAGCCCCAGCGGGGCTACAAGGTCTTTGAGGAATGGAAGAACTGGCTGTATGCCGCCGGCGGCAACCTGATGGACGAGGGGGGCAACGTGATTCTGGACCGGCCGGAGGCGGTGCAGGCCCTGAACCTGTACATTAAGATGTACCAGACGGTTGCGCCTCCCAATTCGCTGAACTGGGGTTTTGACGAAGCCCTGCGGAGTATGGCGGCGGGCGAGTCGGCCACCATGATGAGTTATAACTGGATGCTACCGACCCTGAACAACCCCCAGGGACCCGCCGGTGCGCTGGCGGGCAAGTTTGCCCTGTACGAGGTTCCCGGTGGAAAGGCGGTTCTCGGAGCGTGGCACTGGGCAATCCCCCACAACGCGCCCAACAAGGATGCCTCCTGGCGTTTTATCTCCTGGATCACCTCTAAGGCAGTGGAAAAACAACGGGTGATTCTGGGCGGCGCGCCGGTGCGGGTCAGCGCGATGAAAGACCCAGAGGTCTGGCAGAAGGGCTTCGGTCAGGCCTACTATGAGACCGTGCTGAAGATTCTGGAGGATGCCGAACCCCTGGCCCGGGGGCCCAAAGCGGAAGAGATCATCCAGGTGGTGGGCACGGAACTGAATGCCGCTGTCGCCGGTGAGAAGACCGCGGAGCAGGCCCTCAAAGACGCGGCCGATCAGGTCCGGAAGATTCAGGGGCAGTGAGAAGACCCATGAGCCAGCGGGACCGTGCCCTGGGACGTCGGCTGCTCTTCCCCCTTCTGGTGCTGCTGGCCCTGGTCCAGGGTTATCCCATTGCCTTCGCCGCTTACATTTCCTTCCACAACTATCAGTTAACAGCCCTGGACCAGGTCCGTTGGGTGGGGCTGGCCCAGTATCAGGGGTTGCTGGATAATCCTTCCTATTGGACCGCCACCCGGAATACGCTGGTTTTCGTCGGCGGGGCGGTGATCCTGGAACTCCTCCTGGGTTTGGCCCTGGCCCTCCTGCTGCACTGGCCGGTCCCTGGGCAGAACGCCTTCCGGGCCATCATCCTGATGCCGATGTTTATCACCCCCATCGCCGTGGGGTTGATGTTCCGGTTCCTGCTCAATTCCCAACTGGGGATCATCCCTGCTCTCCTGCGGCCTCTGGGCCTGGATGTGGACTGGTTCGGCCCTCGTCTGGCTCTGGTTTCGCTCATCCTGATTGACGTCTGGCAGTGGACGCCCTTGATGGTGCTTTTCTTGCTGGCCGGGCTGGAGGCGTTGCCCACGGAGCCCTTTGAGGCGGCCCGGGTGGACGGCGCCTCCAGCCTCCAGATTCTCCGTCACCTCACCCTGCCCCTGTTGCGGCCCGTCATCCTGGCGGCGGTGCTGATCCGGATGCTGGATGCGTTCCGGGTGTTTGAGTACGTCTACGCCATCACCCGCGGCGGGCCTGGGGAGCGGACGGAGACCATTCTCTTCCACATTTACCGGGTCGGCTTTCTCTACTTTCGGCTGGGCGAAGCAGCGGCGATGTCCTTTACACTGGCGGCCGTGATCCTGATCCTGGTGGTCATCCTCTTCTACATTCTCCGCCGTCAGGAGGCCTGGGCATGACCCCCCTTCTTCGCTTCCGGGTAGCTGCATTCCCCGCCTGGCGGGTCTGGACCCGCCGGCATTGGGGAACAGGGGGCCGTCTGCTGCTTCTGGGGATCAGCGTTTTCGTCGTCCTCTTCCCCTTTCTCTGGGTGCTGGCCGCTTCCCTGAAGCCTCCCACCGAGATCAACCGTCCCACCCTTTGGGGGTTCACGCCCACCGGGGCCATCTGGGCGGAGGTCTGGTTAGGCTCTCCCTTTGCCCGGTATTTCCTGAACAGCCTCCTGGTTGGCGGGATCACGGTGGGGATTTCTCTGGCGGTGGGAACGCCAGCGGCCTACGCGTTCTCGCGCTTCCGTACGGGGGGCACAGGGCTACGTTTTCTCATACTGGCTGCCCAGATGTTGCCCCCGGCCCTGTTCATCATTCCCTTCTTCCTGATGGCGTACCATACCGGCCTGCTGGATACGGTGTGGGCGGTGGCGGCAGCGCATCTCACGTTCATTGCTCCTCTGGTCACCTGGTTCCTCATCGGCTTTTTTGAGGACGTCCCCTGGGACCTGGAGGAGCAGGCGATGGTAGATGGCTGCACTCGCTGGCGGGCATTCCTGCGGGTAGTGCTGCCAGCGGCCCGCCCGGGGCTGGGAGCGGCCGGGCTCTTCGCCCTCATTATGTCCTGGAACGAGATGTTTTACGCTCTGATGCTGGCGGGAGGGCACTCCAAGACACTTCCCGTAGCCATCGCGGGCTACTGGACGTTCCGGGGGGTAGACCTGGGGAAAATGTCCGTTGCGATTCTTTCGGCTGTCCTGCCCGTCCTGGTGGTCTCTTTCTTCGTCCAGCGTTTTCTGATCCGGGGCCTGGGAGGCGGCGCTCTGAAGGGATAGGAGGCAGAATGTCTCGCTGGGTGCTGGGATTGGACGTGGGCACCACTGGAGTGAAAGGGGCCCTGATCGGCCCGGGAGGAGAGCGGATTGCGGAGGCCACGGCCTTTCACGACCTCCGCTCGCCGTATCCAGGATGGGCGGAAGAGGACCCGGCCGAATGGTGGCAGGGGGTACGGGCTGTCTGCCGCCAGTTGCTTCAGGGACGAAGTCCCCGCGAAATCGCCGCAGTGGGGTGTAGCGGGATGGTCCCGGCGCTGGTGCTTCTGGACCTGGAGGGCCGGGTTCTGCGCCCGTCCATCCAGCAGAACGACGCCCGGGCGGTGGAGGAGATTGACATCCTGCGCCGGACACTGGACCAGGAGCATCTGTTCGCCGTTACCGGGGGCTACACCAACCAGCAGCACGTCGGGCCTCGCCTGATGTGGATCCAGCGCCATGAGCCGGAGGTGTGGCGTCAGACTCGCTGGGTGATGGGCTCGTATGATTACATCGTCTACCGGCTGACCGGTCGGCGCTCGCTGGAAATCAACTGGGCAGTGGAGAGTGGCCTCTTCAACATTTATCGGAGGGAGTGGGACACGGACCTCCTCAACGCCAGTGGCCTGCATGCCGACCTCTTTCCGCCGGTCCATTTCCCCTCGGAGGTGGTGGGGGAGGTCACTCCTGCGGCAGCGGAGGAGACCGGGCTGGCCCCGAGGACACCGGTGATCGCGGGAAGCGCCGACCATGTGGCCTCCGCTCTGGCGGCTGGCCTTCGGGAGAACGGGGACCTCTTGATTAAGTTCGGTGGGGCGGGGGACATCCTGTACTGTCTGGATCGCCTGGAAACGCATCCCCAACTTTACATTGATTTTCACGACATCCCCGGGCACTATCTCCTCAATGGGTGTATGGCGGCCTCCGGCTCTCTGGTGAAATGGTTTGTGGTAGACGTGTTGGGCTGGGAGGCCGTCGGGGAAAGTTACCGACGGCTGGATGAGGCGGCTGCCCGGGTGCCGCCGGCCTCGGAAGGGCTGATCGTGCTGCCGTATTTCCTGGGGGAGAAGACTCCCATCTTTGATGCCCAGGCGCGCGGCATCTTTTTCGGTCTCACGCTCAGCCATAGCCGGGCACATCTGTTCAGAGCCATCCTGGAGGCGGTTATCTACGGTTTCCAGCACCATGTGGAGGTCCTGACGGCTCGCGGCTATCCTATCCGTCGGGTGGTCGCTACCGATGGCGGGGTGCGCAGCGGCCTCTGGCGTCAGATCGCCGCCGACGTTTTGGGCCTCCCGGTTGCCTCTTTCCCTGATCATCCTGGCTCCGCGCTGGGGGTTGCCTTTGTCGCCGGGATGGCGGCCGGCCTCTTTCATGACTGGGCGGAGATAGAGGCCTTTGTCGGTCCGGCTCTCTGGAATCAGCCGGACCCGGAGGCCCATCGGCGCTACCAGGAGGCTTATCGTCTCTATCGTCGTCTTTACGAGACGCTGAAACCGCTCTTCCCGCAGGCGGCTGTGCTGGCGCCGTCTTCTGGCTCGCCTGCATAAGGAAAGAGGGTTGGTAACTATTCAGTGTTGACTGAAGGGCCACGCCGAGCCCTCGGGGCGAGGCCGGCACGAAGTGCCCAGGGAGGACGATTTTCAATCGGCGTGAATGGTTACGAGGGTTGATTCTAATCCAATCTCTGGAGGTGGATCATGGGACGTCTGGATGGACAGGTTGCCGTTGTCACCGGAGCGGGGACAGGGATCGGCGAGGCGATTGCCCGAACCCTGGCCCGAGAAGGGGCCTTTGTGGCGGTCACGGACATCCGTGAGGAGGAGGCCCGCCGGGTTGCCGGGGAGATTTGTCAGGCCGGAGGCACTGCCCAGGCATGGCAACTGGATGTCACCCGCAAGGCCGACAATGAGGCCGTGATGAATGCCGTGGTGGCCCGGTGGGGGCGTCTGGACATTGTCTGTCCGAACGCCGGGGTCTCCACGATGAACTGGGCCAAAGACCTCACCGAGGAAGAGTGGGATTACAATTTCAACGTGAATACGAAAGGTGTCTTCTTCACCTGTCAGGCGGCCATTCCCCATATGATCCGCCAGGGTGGCGGCCGGATTATCATCACCGCCTCTATGGCGGGCCATCGCGCGGTGCCCTTGCTGGCCCATTATGCGGCATCCAAGTGGGCTGTGATCGGTTTCGGTCTCAGCCTGGCCGTTGAGGTTGGCAGGTATAACATCAAAGTGAACCTGGTTTGCCCGGGCTTTGTGCGCACCTCTATGCAGGAACGGGAGGTCCGTTGGGAAGGGCAGTTGCGTGGGATGGAGCCGGAGGCCGTGCTGGCGGAGTATGTGAGCAAGACGCCTTTGGGTCGCATCCAGGAGCCTCAGGATGTGGCCAATGCGGTTCTGCTTCTCTGTCTGCCGGAGGCTGACTTCATCACCGGTGCCGTACTGGATGTAACGGGAGGCTCTCATCTCACCTGATCGGACGGCCTGGCCAGGTAGGGGGTCAAGGCTGGGTGGAATGAAGGTCCACCCAGTCTGTTTTTTAGCGGCCATGAACCAGGGAGACGGTTATGGAAGGGTACACGGTGTGGCTGGAGCCGGTAGGAATCGCACTGGGTATCGGATTGCTGATTGGGCTGGAACGGGAATGGGCCCACAAGGATGTGGGATTGCGCACGTTCGCTTTGATGTCTCTGGCGGGCTGTTTGGGGTGGTTGATCCACCCAGTCGTGGCGTTCCTGGTTTTGGGAGGGGCCATCGTGATGATCGGCCTGTTGAATCTGCGTGGGCTGCTGGTGGACCGCACCCTGGAAATGACGACGTCGGTAGCACTGGTGGTGACCCTGCTGCTGGGGATGATCGTGGCCCAGGGACACGGGTTGGTGGCCGCGGCTGTTGCTGTGCTGGTGACGATGTTGCTGGCCTGGAAGACAGAACTGGTGCGGTTTACCGTGGGGTTATCGCTGGAAGAGTTGAGGTCCATCGTGCTCTTCGGGGTGCTGACACTGGTTATCTATCCCCTGTTGCCTCAGGAGTTGCCAGCCCGCCTGGACCCGTTGGGCCTGTTGAACCTGCGGGCTGCATGGATGGTCGTGGTGATCCTTTCCGCGATTGGACTGGTCAATTACGCGCTGCTTCGGCTGTACGGGGCTCGGGGAGTTCACTTTACAGGTATTCTGGGGGGACTGGTCAACAGTACGGCGACGGTAGGAGAGCTGGCGCGACGGTGTCAGGAGGGAACCAGTGAAACCGTTCTGGAGGGAATGCTGCTGGCGAACATCGCGATGGTAGCCCGAAATGGATTCATCGCGGCGATTTTCGTTCCCGGGATACTGACGCATGGCTGGATAGCGGTCCTCCTGATGGGAAGCGCCCTCGGTTTACAGGCATTGAAGATGATGCTTCGGAACCATCCAAAGAAAGCGGTCGTGATCCAACTGGCGTTCCCTTTTTCCCTCCGGCAGAGTCTGATGTTCGGGGGGATTTACCTGTTGATCCGGAGTGCAACGATTGCCGCGGAAGAGTTCCTGGGGCCTCGGGGATTCCTGGGGGTGATGTTTCTGGGAGGGTTGGTCAGCAGTGCATCCACGGCTGCCGCAGCAGCGACTCTGGCAGGGCAGGGACGGATTCCGGTGACTACAGCGGGTATGGGGATTGTGCTGGCTTCCATAGCCAGTCTGCTGTTTCACATCCCCATTGCCTGGCTGGGGGGTCTGCGGCGGGACGCGTTGAAGAAATTGACAATTCTTTCTCTTCTGGTTGCTCTCCTGGGCGGGATAGGCATGTATGTGGAATTTGTCCTGTCCCACGCAGGATGAATCCCCCTGGTCATCCGCAGGGACAGGCCCCCTCTGCTACGCTCTCCAAACTCCAGATTGACAAATTCCCGTTCAGTGGTATTATTGTTGACAGTTGACAGTCAACAAAATGAAGCCGCAGCCAGGCTATTGGTGCAATTCTGATGAAAGTGCCCTTCCTGAAGCGAGAGAATCTGCGGGATGCGGTTATCCGGCTGATAGAAGAAGCGCTCCTGATGGGGGAACTGTCCCCCGGTAGCCGCATCGTGGAGGCCGAACTGGCCCGGCAGGCCGGCATCAGCCGGGGGCCGGTGCGGGAGGCCATCCAGCAACTGGTCGGTGAGGGCGTCCTGGTTCAGTATCCCTCGCGGGGCACCTTTGTCGTCCAGTGGACACCCCAGGCTGTGGAGGAAGCGTACACCCTGCGGGCCGTCCTGGAGCGCCTGGCTATCCAGGAGGCGGCGAAGCGGGCCACGCCGGAAGATATTGCGCAATTGCAGGCCATTGTGGATGAAATGGCCGTCCGCGCCCGGGATGGGGACAACCGCGCTCTGGTTCGCCTGGATGTGCGCTTCCACGAGCAACTCTACGCCCTTTCCGGCCACTCGCTCCTGCAGGAGGTGCTGGCCCGACTGCGGCGGCGGCTCTACGCCCTGATGGGGATGGATGAAGGGTATATGCTTCACAAAGACGAGATGGCCCGGGACCATCAGCGCATTGTGGATGCCCTGAGGACAGGCGACGCCGCGCTGGCCGGTGAGGTGATCAGCGCTCATATTCTGGCCGTCGGCGCGGAGGTGGTGGAGCAGGTCCGGCAGCGGACGGGGGAATCCGATGAGATGGGTCATTGAACTCCCCTACGGTTCAGGCACCCTTTCCGCCGAAGTCCCGGAGCGGAATCTGGTGGGCGTCTATCTCCCGCAGAGAGTCCCGGCCTGTACCGACCCGGAGAGGGAAATTGCCCGGGCGCTGGCCGCGCCGCTGGGCACTCCGCTGCTGCGGGCACTGGTCCGCCGGGGCGAAACTGTGGTCGTCCTGCTGGACGACCATACCCGCGCGACTCCGGCGGCCCGTATTCTCCCTCTGGTGCTGGAGGAATTGCTCCAGGGCGGCGTGCGGGAGGAGGAAATCACCCTTCTCATCACCCACGGCACCCACCGCCTCAGCACCGAGGCCGAGGTCCGGGCGAAGGTGGGGCCGGAGATTGCCCGCCGCTTCCGCGTAGAGCAACACCGGTGTACCGATGAGTCACAACAGGTGTACGTCGGGCTGACCAGCCGGGGCACGCCGGTCTGGGTCAACCGGACGGTGGTGGAGGCGGACCGACGGGTCGGCATCGGCCACATCGGCCCCAGTCCCTATGCGGGCTATTCCGGCGGCTACAAACTGATTCTCCCCGGCGCGGCCGCGCTGGAGACCATCAACGTCAACCACAGCCTGGTCCCCCTGGGATTCCGTCAGCCTGGACGGGTGGATGTCCCCTGTCGGCTGGATATGGATGAGGCCGGCCGGATGGTAGGGCTGGATTTCGTGGTGGACGTGGTGCTCTCCCAGGACGAACAGGTTGTCCGGGCTTTCGCGGGCGAGCCGGAGGCGGTCTTCCGGGAGGGAGTGGCGCTGGCGCGGACGGTCTACGAGGTCGCCGTTCCGCCCGACCTGGACATCGCGGTGACGGCCGGGTATCCCTACGACCTGGACCTCTACCAGGCGGTGCGGGCGGTGGAGTATGCGGATGCCATTGTGCGGCCCGGCGGCA
>Ga0078972_1010210_pt1 | contig 17767 bp, 10 predicted proteins | sample YelNatPaOPGAMG01_FD_67568 | JGI IMG/M metagenome (GOLD analysis project Ga0078972, IMG submission 67568) | Hot spring thermophilic microbial communities from Obsidian Pool, Yellowstone National Park, USA - OP-RAMG-01 (SPADES assembly) (version 2) | ecosystem: Environmental > Aquatic > Thermal... | reverse complement strand
ATGGATTGCGGCACGTCCCGTACATGCGGGACGCGCCCTACCTTAACTCTGCGCCTCAGCGTCTCAGCCGGTAAACGTAGCCGCGCCCGTAAGGGCGCGGAAAACAAGATTCAGACCTAGAAGCCGTGCCTGCATGACCGACCCCGGCAGGCAGTGGACTGCGTGCCCTGCCTAAATCTGCGATTCTGCTCCTTTGCGTTAAAGAGGCGAACGCATCGGGCCATGCGTCCCTACCACGCCGTTGGTAGGCACATTCCATGCACGCTGGAGCAACGTGTTCGCAACTGAAAATGGTAGGGACGCCTCCCCGAGGCGTCCGCAAACCAACTTCAACTGCCGGCAAGATGCCGGCAGGAGGTTTGATTTTAGGCAGGTCAAATCAGCTTTGTGCCTTTTGCGGTGAGAGATTGAGTTGCGCGAATGCGTAAGAGCCGATACAGAACGTTTTGGAGTGCGGTGCTCCGGCACCGCTTTCGGTTCCGTTGGAGAGATGACTTCCACATCGTCCTGAGTTTAGTGCTACGCCCCAGAGGGGCGCGTTCCGCCACGGCCGCCTTGTTGCAATGCCGATCCCGCAAATGCGGACGCGATACCTGCCTGCGCCAAGCCTAGCGCCTGCCTGTGCGTCGCATACAGACAGGCAGCAGGCAAGCAGCAGACTTGGCAGCCTGCGGCACGTAAAACGTGTGAAATGTCCGGGTTAAAACATCCCTAGATTGCGGGCACTTACCGCTGTTCGGCGCGACAGCAGACGCCAAATTGTTTCAGTGAATCTACATACAATTGCAGGTCGTGTGGTTCGAGCACGATAAGCACGTCTGACAGCCCTGCAGCAGATGGCAGAAGCGATGCGAGCAGATTCGGATACCGCTTAAGCAGCGCTTCGTTCATTATATGGCCGGGCCGACCGGGCATTACGGCAAAATAAAGCATATCGGCCTCCACAATGTCATTAAAGAAATGCGTGCCGAGTGATACGTCAGGCACAAGGCCTTCATGCATAATGGCAAGCTCGCACAATACGGTGACGGTGTTGATTTCTGCAAATGCGACCGGCACACCCAGGGCCGGCATTGATGTGCCCCACCTGCCCGGGCCGGCCAGCATGGTCACGCGTGATGTACCCGTAGGGTTAAGATGCGTGAGCCGACCGATTGCGCGTGCAACTGCGGCGCGGTCGGTCATTCGCAGCCGGCCGTATGCTGCGGGCACAACGTAAATTAGCATGTCAATTCGCGCAGCCAGACTTCGTCCGATGATCGGCCCGTGCGTTTGTAGGAATACATTGTCAGGTTTGAGGTCGGTTGGGGGCGAGACGTGCGCGCCCACGCCTGTGATTTTGGCCTGAAACGGTCTGCATTGGAGCAGGTTGACACGGTACTGCCCGTTGCGGGTGAAGTTTACAGTGAACTCGATGTCAACCGGATGTTGATAAGCCTGCTGCAAGGTTTGACACATCTCGCGCATGGTCGTGATAAAGTCTGTGTTGGTAAACAACGGATCAAAATCAAGGGATCGGTTTTGCTCGAATTGCGCGTTTGGGTCATGATTGACGAGCAACATTTGCAGGTCACGTGGCAACAAGGCTTGTATCTGTTCAATAGGCCGGCTGACGAGCGCATTGGCTTTCAGATCAAGCACGTCAACAAAACGTTGTGCGCAGGCGCGGTTGGTTGGACTGCCTGATTCATGCTGTTTGAATGGTGCATTGAGCGCCACAAGTCGGGTGTAATCATCGCCGGTGCGTTCAACTGCGCGTGTGCCAAGGCCAAACACAAGTCGCAACACACCCGCCTGCGGGTCAATGTCTTCGTGCCAGACAAATGGATTAAACGAAAAGCCGACCCCGGCAATATGCGGGAAAAACAGCTCGCCGAGTTGTTCGCCGGAAACACGTTGTACAAGCAGCGCCATTTGTTCGTCTGAGTCGAGCAGGCCGCGTTGTTGGCGGTAGATCAGGCTTTCCTCGCTCATTGCACTGGCGTACACGGTGCGCACGGCGTCCAGGAATGCGCGCAGGCGTTGTTCCGGGCTGCCCTGGTTTGCAAGGAACACACTTTCGTATTTGCCGGCAAACGCGTTGCCGTAACTGTCTTCGAGCAGACTGCTTGAGCGGACGATCAACGGTGCCTGGCCGAAGTATTCGAGCATTTCGACGAACTGATGCTCGATATCAGGCGGGAATGTGCCCTGGAGGATTTTTTGTCGTGCTTCAGCGGCACGTGCCAGGTACACACTGAAATCCTTGTGTTTACGGCGCAACCACCAGCAACCGTTTTGGACAAGGTAGGTGTAGAAAACATCGGACCCGATGTAAAACGAATCGTGGCTTTCGAGCTTCGCACTCAAACGCTGATTAGTCTGCCGCAAGATTGCGCGTGCAAGCAGCATACCGAGCGTTTTACCCCCGATCAGACCCGTGCCAACCATCCGTTGCATTATGCTCACAAGGTCAGACACAGTAAGGTATTCGGATACAAGCGCAGCCATGCGTTTGTCGCGTGTGACGACCATGTTAACCAGGCGATCGAACATTGCCTGTGCTTCGAAGTTTGTGATTTGGCCTACGCGCTGGTCGTTTGCGATCTGTTGTGCGCGCATGAATGTCTGTGCCCAGATGCCCGGTCTGTGGATGGTAAACTCCAGCCACGGCTTTGGCACACCGGCCAAGATATCGGTGATTGTGGCGCTGCTTGTGACAGGTTTGAATTCGGCTCCGTCGCAACTGTGGAGCATGTACATCGTGGGCGATGTACGCTGCCATACTTTCATGGGGTGGATAAACAGTTGGTCGTCTTTGCGGTACACCTCGATGATGACCTGGGCAGTGTTGAAGATCGCGTCGGTGGCATGGAACGAATGCACGTGTTTTTGCAGTGCGAAGTACGCAACGGTGCGCAGCTCGTACAAGTAGGGGCAAGTGATCATGAAAAAGTTGCCCAACATACGGTCGCTGAACCAGTCTGCGGCGAGGTCAGACAGGCAATCAAAAATGTAGTATGCACCCGGGCCTGCGTGTTCAATAACATCGAGTATCGAGCTTAGAAACCGCTCGAACCCATCCTGCGGATTAAGCTGATGCATTACGGCACCGCTGGTCGGGCTTAGCAAAGGTGCATGACGCGCGAATCTGAAGTAGATCAGGGGTCTGTTGAGGTGTTTTGCTTCCTGTACTAACGGCTCCAGAAACGGCCGGTATTCACGAATGCTGTCAACTTCCCAGATTACATTGTCGCCGGGGCGCAGGCCGGACAGTACCTTGTCGAGGCCCGGGATACCTGTGCTGAGCGATTCTATTGCATCTGACATTTTGGCCCTTGAAAAATTACAGGCGCAGCGGCCCGTTGCCAAGTGCTGCGCCTGTGCAAGTTGCCTTGTGTGTGTTTTGTCAGACCAGCCCCTGATCAAGCATTGCATCGGCGACTTTGACAAACCCAGCTATGTTTGCGCCGATAACGTAGTTGCCCGGATGCCCGTATTCGGCAGCGGTTTGAGCGACGTTTTTGTGGATCGTGACCATGATTTGGTGCAGTCGTGCGTCAACCTCTTCACGCGGCCAAGACAAGTGCATCGAGTTCTGTGACATCTCGAGGCCGGATGTGGCCACGCCACCCGCATTAGCGGCTTTGCCGGGGCCGTAGAGGATTTTCTTTGCCAGGAACAGGTCAATTGCCTCAGGTTCAGACGGCATGTTGGCAGCTTCAGCCACGAGAATACAGCCGTTGTCAAGCAACGTTTTAGCGTCTTCACCGCTGATCTCGTTTTGCGTGGCGCATGGGAAGGCGCAGTCGCATTTGATACCCCACGGCCGTTTGCCTTCGAGGTACTTCACGCCGAATTTTTCGGCGTATTCCTTGATACGGCCTCTGCGGATGTTCTTAAGCTCCATGATCCAGGCAAGTTTTTCGGCGTTGATACCGTCTTTGTCATAAACGGTGCCGTTTGAGTCTGACATGGTGACAACTTTGGCACCGACCTGAATGAGTTTTTCGACGGTGTATTGAGCTGCGTTGCCCGAGCCTGAGACTGTGCACACCTTGCCTTCGAGCGAGTCATTGCGTGTTTTGAGCATTTCCTGTGCGAAATAGACGCAGCCGTACCCGGTTGCCTCGGGTCGGATGAGCGAGCCGCCCCAATTGATGCCTTTGCCAGTGAGCACGCCAGTGAATTCATTGGCCAACCGTTTGTACTGGCCGAACAGGTAACCAATCTCGCGTCCACCTACACCGATGTCACCTGCCGGTACGTCGGTATCAGGCCCGATATGCCGGAACAGCTCGGTCATGAAACTCTGGCAGAACCGCATGACTTCGGAATCGCTTTTGCCTTTGGGATCGAAGTCACTGCCGCCTTTTGCACCGCCCATTGGCAGTGTGGTGAGCGAGTTTTTGAACACCTGCTCGAACCCGAGGAACTTCAGTATGCTCAGGTTCACGCTTGGATGGAATCGCAGTCCGCCCTTGTAGGGCCCAATTGCGCTGTTGAACTGGACGCGGTAGCCGCGATTCACATGGACATTGCCCTTGTCGTCCTGCCAACAGACGCGGAATTGAATAATTCGCTCCGGCTCAACCAGCCGCTCCAGCAAGGCTTGGTCGCGGTATTTTTTGTGTCGCTCCACAGCAGGTTCAATTGACTCCAGTACTTCGGTTACAGCCTGGAGAAACTCAGGTTCATGCGGATTGCGTTTTCGTACAATCTCAAGTGTATCTCGGATAATTGACATGGCTTTGTTATTGGTTGTTACGGGTTTTGTTAGCGTCTGATACCGGGCGCAGCCAGTTCCGTACCGTCGGCCTGCAAACGGTTGTTACGCAAGCCGTGCACTGGCGTTGCCTGCAACTTTTGTTAATAGATTTAATCAGTTTAACGTGCATCAGACAGGCGCCTTTTACCCGAAAAGGGCCGCATTGTCCATAAATTTTTTGCATCGGTTTGATTTGGATTTCTTCAGCACAGTCAGGCCGTGCTTAAGCAGCCTCGGTGCTATGGACTTGAATATGCTGTGGACTGTCGCGCTAGTCCGTGGCCGTTACAAAGCTGTGTTGTGGGTTCTGATTTGGCTGACGCGCAGCTTGTTGGTATGAGTTTTGCCCAGATTCTCATGGGTACGCGACAGTACAAAATGCAATTGCGGCGTGCGTATTGGCTTATGCGCGCGCAGTTTGGTCATCAACACTGGTGGCCGGGTGAAACGGCCTTCGAGGTTTGTGTAGGTGCAATTTTAACGCAGAACACAAACTGGACAAATGTCGAGCGTGCAATTGCCAACTTGAAATCAGCCGGTGTTTTATTGCCGCGCGATCTCTACGCACTTTCGCCCGAGCGTCTTTGCGCGTTGATCCGGCCCGCAGGGTATTACAATGTGAAAGCGACGCGATTGCGCGCGTTTTTGAGTGTGTTGTTGAATTACTGTCCAGAGTCGGATGCGCAAGCGGATGGTAACGCGCACCGCCGTGTGTACGAACGCAAGCATCAAGCCTGTTCTTGCGCCAGGTGCGCAGGATCGGCTGCGGGCAGACTGCCGTGTCTGGACAGGTTATTTGCGGGTGAAACTCCGGTGGTACGGCGCCGGTTGCTTGAGATACCTGGGATTGGGCCGGAAACTGCAGACAGCATGTTGTTGTACGCTGGTGGGCACCTGAGTTTTGTCGTTGACGCATACACAAAGCGGATTTTTAGCAGGCATGGTTGGGTGGTTGGTACTGGCCGTACGTCAACGTACGACGAGCTGAAAGAACTTTGCGAATCTGCATTACGCGACAGGCCCGCTGCCGAGCTGCTGGATTACTGGCAGGATTATCACGCGCAGCTTGTCATGGTTGGCAAAAGGTTTTGCCGCGCACGAACTGCTCTTTGCCGGGGTTGCCCGCTGGAAGTTTTGCTGCACCAAAACACAGGTGCAAAGAGGCAATAGCGTGGATTTGAATGTGTTGCTAGCTCAGCGTTAACGCAGGCGCACTTTCATGCACGGACTTGTTTTGTGGCGGCCCATTGAGTGTGAGCACGACAAGCCGGGACACCTGAATCGTTGGCGACTCGCATGCAACGTCCGCCCGCCGGGTAAATTGGCGGGAAAGATCAAGTGCGGATTTGTCTCGGTTGATTATTGTTGCGGCTGTGCAGCTCCGGTGCTTTCGGGCTGGAACGCGAACTGCCGAGCCGGTAAGGACTCGGTTGGTGCAAATTGTGGTTTGACTGCTGCTGCGCCCGGGCATAAAGTGTCGCATGGTTAAAACAGCGATTTGTGTGCTGGCATGGAATCACGTCTGATATTGCAGTTTTCGGCATGTGCGGTTTTGGCTTCAGCAGCCGTAGGGATTTGCTTTGGCGCAGAAGCCGGCGGACAGCCAATTGAATTTTCTAAACCGCGCACGGAGCTTGTCACGACAAACCTGCAGGAAACCACGTCGAAAAAGCTCGAAGAAACCTTGCTCAGGCAACGAATCCTGTCAGACGGACCTCGTCGTGTTGAAGTGCTGGATTCAGACGCCGGATTTGCCATCGGGCGGCCGTTGCCGCCGCCAGTGGTGAGTTCGCCGAGCCAGCGCAAACGGCTAAGAGAATACATTGATCGGCGGCGGAATTGGGTTTATCTGTCGGCTGAAGAGCTTGGTATGGGGTGGGAAACCGAGGAGAAGCTCGGCTTGTCGAGACTCGACCCTGTCAGCGGCCAGAAAGAAAAGGGTTCTGTTATCGAGCGGTTTTATCAAAGGTTGAAACAGCAAAGCGAAGCGCAGACCGGCCAGGTTTTGCCCGATTTGATCGGCGAAAACGGCCTAATAGGTTTTGTTGAGCAGCCTGCCACGAAATCTCCGCTTGCGCGCAAGGTTGAGGAAACCGAACAAACATTGCAAAACCTGTTTCAGAGTCAACCTGCCGGCGACCTGTTACCTATGCAGGATCAGAAAAGTTCGCCTTCAATTTTGCCGGACCTACCGTGGACAAGCACAGCGTACACTCAATCCGACGCGGATCGAAAGAGCAGACTAGACGAGTTCAAACGGTTGCTTGAGCCGCCGCAGGCTGTATCGGCTGCTGCTGTTCAGACACCGGGTGTGGGGTCTTTCGGTAACAATACAAAAGTGAACACTGGTCTGACTTCGCCCACAATGCGTTTCACGCCCACCACGCCTCCAACATCGGTCGGTTCGGGTACGGTTAACCCCTACAGTGCAATGCCGGTACGGACGCCGGATTCAAGCAGCTTCAATCAACCGCTTAATTCGTTGCCGCCGGCACGTGAACCCCTGAGAATTCCGCAACCGCCAGCCGGGCCGCCTCAGCGCAAGTTTTAGATTGCAAAAAGCCGGATTTGGCCGTGCATGAGCATGTTGCGTTCCTGCACGTGCAGCATCGGGCAAGCAGCCGGGGGCGTTGCGGTGTGCCAGCAAAGGTGCAGTTGAAATGCGGCGATCGCCGTTGTTATTTTCGCTCGCGCAGGCAACACCGGGTCGGCTCAGCGACGTTATGAATTTGGTTTCCGGGTTTTAAATCTGAGGCGGGTTTGGCGGGGACGGTGTCCGTGTTTGTTACGCGCAATGTGACGCCGACTTCCAAATCGGCAAGCTGTCCGTAGCCGCCTTGTGTTGGCGGGTTTTAACCGCAGCAGTGTGAGACGACGCAGCAGACTCGGAAGTCTCAGCTATGAAAACCGTGTGCAATGTCCGTGCTAAGCGTCCGATAGGGCCGTGTTTAGGCCTTGATAAAGGTTATTGTGCGTGTGCAGCGCTACGCACAAAGGCTTTTGGTGTGTCGCCAGCTCAGTGTTGTGCAGTTGTTACCAACACTTGTTCGAGCGTTGTGACACCCTCACGGGCGCGTTCGAGCGCGACCATGCGCAATGTGCGCATACCTTGACTGATGGCGACCTTGCCAAGCTCACGCGCAGGTGCACGAGTGATGATCAGGCGCCGTATTTCGTCTGTGATGGTCATAGCCTCAATGATTGCCATTCGGCCGTAGTAACCCGTGTTCTTGCACCTTTCACAACCGCGTCCGCGGTACAGTGTGACACCGTCGAATATGCTCGGGTCAATGTTCAGGTCCTGGTACATCTTGGGTGGGTATTGGACGGGTTCCTTGCAGTGTGAACAGATCCGGCGCATGAGCCGTTGCGCGCATGAGAGTATTACAGATGATGAAATCAAGAACGGCGCAATGCCCATGTCGTCCAGGCGTGCAATTGCGCCGGGCGCGTCGTTACAGTGCAATGTGCTGAGGACCTGGTGACCTGTTAGCGCTGCTTCAATTGCGATTTCGGCAGTTTCGGTGTCGCGAATCTCGCCGATCATGATAATGTCCGGGTCCTGGCGCAGGATTGACCTGAGTGCATTTGCGAATGTGAGTCCGATCTCGCGTCTGACGGGCACCTGGTTGATGCCGTGGATTTGGAACTCGACAGGGTCTTCCACAGTGATGATGTTCCACTCGGGCGAGTTAAGTTCGTTAAGTGCTGAGTACAGTGTGGTTGTTTTGCCTGAACCTGTTGGTCCGGTCACAAGGATCAGGCCGTGCGGCGCGTCAATAGCGGCCTTGACCTGCGCGTACGTTTGCGGGTCGAGGCCGAGCTTATCGAGGCTGGTCGAAAGCGCGCCTTTGTCGAGGACACGCAACACTACTTTCTCGCCAAACACGGTCGGCATGACCGACACACGCAGGTCATAATCTTTGCCGCCGACCTTAACGCGGATGCGGCCGTCTTGTGGCAAGCGCCGTTCGGCGATATCGAGGTTTGCCATGATTTTGAGCCGTGACACAAGCGCAAGGTGCATTTGTTTTGGGGGAGCAGGCACCTCGATAAGCGAGCCGTCAATGCGATACCGCACACGGACAACTTTTTCGAACGGCTCGATATGGATGTCGCTTGCGCGGTCTTTGATAGCCTGGACGATGAGCAAGTTGACAAGCTTCACCACCGGCGCTTCCTCGGTTGATGCGGCTAGTTGATCGAGATTGACTTCTTCAGCTTCTTCCTTGGCGACCTCGAGATTAGCCGCTGCGGCTTCGACATCGGCCTGTTTCGTTACGTCCCCGATAATTTCCTCGATACTGGCGCTTTTGGCAGCTTCGATGTTGTTTAGCTTGTCAATAATGGCGCGTTCCGAGGCTATCAAGGGCACAATTTCAAGGCGTGTGATCCGCTTGATATCGTCAATGGCAAGCACGTTCAGCGGGTCTGCCATTGCTAGGAACAGCTTGTTTTCGAGGCGTGCGATCGGGATGACCTTGTGATTTTGTGCTACTTCGCGTGGGATCAGCTCGGCTATTTCATGCGGGATACTGAGGCGCGTCACGTTTATCGGGGGTGTATTCAACACGCGCCCCATCGAAACTGTCAGGTCCTGTTCGCTTACATAGGCCTTTTCGATTACGAGCTTGATGAATCTTGAGCCTTCGCGTTTCTGCTGTTCGAGCAGTTCCTGGACCTGTTCGCGGGTTAACAGGCCGTCTTCGACCATGGCATCGGCGATACGTTCACCGAACGTTTTTACTCGTGGCAACATACCTTAGACACGGAAAGCTTTGCGGATGCATTTGATCAACTCGACCGGTGTGGTCAGATACCATGCCAAGCGGGTTGTTTTGCCAGCCGACAACTCGAGCAATGCCTGCCGATTGAACGGATTTGCCGTGGCAACAAATGTTGTTCTGCTCATCTTATCAAAAGGCAAAACACACCAGCGCATGCATGTCTGGGCCGGAAAAGTGCGTGCGAGGTCAAAGTCAACGTCGTACCTTTCGATCGGCAGGAACCCCACACGCGCGCGTTCGACGAGCAGTGTGAGGCTCTTTTCAATCGGCACAAGTTTCTTGTCGTGCAGTACCTGTATGAACGGTTCGACCACACTGTTCGACGGCGCTTTCAGATCGGGTGTGGGCCAACTCTGTTCAAAGTCAGATGGCGCAATCAGTTTGCTTTCGACAAAGGCTTTGTACATCTCGGTGCGCCCGTCGTCAACGATGCTGGGGGTGACTACCGCCGCCGGCGCTTTTGCAACGGCCGGTGCAGCCAGTGCCGCCGGTGCGGCGGGCTTGACTTGCCTAGCTGCCTGCTCGGGCTCATGTACACGCGCAGATGGATGGAACCCACCAGCTTTGGCTTCGATCTCGCGCAGTGCGGCCTGCACCTCGGCGTCGTCCGGCGCACGTTGCAAGATGGTTTCGTATTCAAGAATTGCGGAGGACAATTGGCCAAGCTGCATGTAAGCCTTGGCAATCCGTTTTGATGTTCGGATGACATCCTCTTCTCGACCGAGTTTCGAGTATGCTTCCTTAAGAATCTCAAGCGATTGATAGTCAGCCGGCTGCGATTGAGTGATCATTTCGAACATCTCAATCGTCTGTGCCAGTTGCGCAGCTTCGTTTGGACTCAAGACACCAGCCATGTTCGGTACCATTCCCGTGCCTTAAACAGCGCCGGACAATGGTTGTAGGTAGCAAATTTCTGGCCAGTTTGCGCCTCTTTGACGGGTGTTTTAACGGCTCAACATTTGCAAGTAAACACGGGGTTTTTGCGTAGCTCATGTTGCGCGGTCGAACCGGTTATGAACTTGTGTCCCAAAAACGTGTACTTGGTCAATAACACCTGTACAACAAGTGTCCATGGTTTGTGGCAACGTATTGGTTGCAACTTTACTTTCAGGCCGCAGCCCAGCATGTTTGGGCTGCGAATGACAGGAATCCGTAAAATTTTGGCACTGACAGTTTTAATTGGCGCGGTTTGGCCGGCTCGAGTGGCTAATTCGGCTTCAGCCAGCACGCCGCCTTCGGTTCAGGAAGTTTACGAGCTGCTCCAGACGAACCTGCCTGGGGTGCACTTGCCCGAGCTTAAAAACGCGTCCGTGGAGGGTTTGCTCAAGTTACTCGGGCCGCGTGTTGAGCTTGTGTCGGACAAAACCGGGTTGGACCGCGGTGCAACAACCTGTGGCTTGGTGAAAACGAATCTGTTTGACGGTGCGATTGCGTATTTTCGTATTGCAGAGGTGACTGTGCCGCTGGCGTCGGAGCTGTTGGCTGCCATTGAACGAATCGCCGGGACAAACAAACTGTCCGGCATTGTATTGGACCTGCGATTTGCCTCCGGGACAGACTATGCGGCTGCAGCCAGTGTTGCGGATTTATTTGCAAGCGGAGGCGGACTGCTTCTTGACTGGGGTGGCGGCCAGGCCTACGCCACCGCAAAGACAAACGCAATCAAACTGCCCGTGATGGCGCTTGTGAATGGTGAAACAGCCGGTGCCGCCCAAGTGTTGGCTGCTCTTGTGCGGCAATTGGGTGTGGGCCTTGTCATCGGCACAAACACAGCCGGCCGCATTTGCGCCGTGAACGAATTCGAGTTGAGCACGGGGCAACGCCTGCGCATTAGTGGTGGGCCGGTTAAACTTGGTGATGGGCAAGCGTTGCCTGAGGACGGTTTGCAACCGGATATTGCAGTTGCAGTCAGGCCCGAAGACGAACGCGCATTTTTGGATGATCCGTACCGCCAGATCACAACCGGGCAAGAGCTTTCCGGCCAAAATGGCGGGTCGAACCAGACGAATCGCGTGCAACGGCGCCGCATAAATGAGGCCGAGCTGATGCGCGAGTATATGGAAGGCTCAGGGTCGGCTGGGCGCAGACCGGCACCTGGTGCAGACGAACCCGCGCCACCTGTTGTGACGGACCCTGTGCTGGCACGTGCATTGGACCTTATCAAAGGCCTCGCGGTGCTTCAGCAGACGCAAGACCGGTAATCCGACCCCGGTAGGTGCGCTGCGGACATTTTGGTGGCCTGGCAGCGCTCACGCCAACTGCGGCAGTTGTTTGAATAATGCCCTGTTACTGGCAATCATACGGAACGAATCGCCATCGGGATTTTTCGCACACCAGAATTTGCCCCCTGCACATTCGACCAGCAACCCGCCTGGTGCAAGGTCCCACAGGCTTATGCCGCGTTCGATGTAGGCATCGAATCTGCCGCCAGCAACGTACGCCAGGCCCAGGCCGGCGGAGCCCATCGTGCGTATCTTGCGTGCGGCGCGCGCTAGTTGAATGAAACACGGCAGAATTGCGTCTAGAAATCTTTCGCTCTTGCCGAATCCGACCGAAACGACCGCTTCGCCCAGGCTCCTGCGATTACTCACATGGACCGGAACACCGTTGAGTTTGGCAGGCTCGCCCCGTACGGCAGTCCACAGTTCTTCTTGGAACGGATCATAAATTACGGCAACCACTGTCTTGTATTTTGCTTCCGTGCCGCCACGGGCTTGGACGCGCTTTTGAAGCGCGATTTGCACGCATACGTGTGGAATACCGTGCGCATAGTTTACCGTGCCGTCCAGTGGGTCTACCACCCACCGGATCGGGCCGGTCGGATCGCCTATGTTTTTTTCCTCGCCCAAGATTGGTATTTGCGGGAATGCAGCGCGCAGGATGGTTTCAATTTTGCTCTGCGCGCGCACATCAAGTTCGAGTTTTATGTCGTGTGCGGTGGCGAGGTTGACCTTTTTTGTGCTGCGCATGTTTCGCCGGAGCAGTTTCCCCGCCGCTTGCGCAGCATCAACACTGAATTCCAAGGCTTTGTCGAGTTTAATTGCGTCCATCATTTTTGCGTGTTCAAGACCGGTTAACTTAGCACCAGCAGGCGCACGTGCTGAAGATATTTTTTGCACCGCCCGAGCACACTCGACTGTCAATGCCGCTTCAGTACGAGCCTGTGATCAATGCGTTTTGTCTGGTGATATTCCAGAGGCGGGAGTGTTGTAATTGTGGGCGACTCGGTTTCACTGAGAATTGTGCGTGCTAGTGCCTGCAGCTCACGCCAGCGGTCCCAGTCAAGCTCAGGCGCATGCGAGATTTGGCGGAGCAGACTGCGCCATTCGATAATCAACCTGTCAATATCACCCAACCCGACCATGTCATTTACCCAGGCATGTTTGCTTTGTGGGTCTTTGTGGACCGAAGCGACAATCTGTTCTGCACCTGCGCCGTAGTCTGGTGGCAGCCCGTTTTCGAGATAGCCAGGGATGGTTTGCAGGCCGAACCTTGCGCGGCAGACCGCAGCAAGGCGTCCGCCCCAACGATTATCGTCTCCGCAAAATCTGAACCCGGCATCGAGGTTTGCAAGGTCGTACACAAGCTCGTCCAATGGATAGGATTCTTCTTCAAGCGCGGCTGCGATTGCCAAGCCGTGGTTCTGCGAAAAGAAACTCACGATCTGGCCGCGCCGTGTTGGTGTACCTGTCTGGTCAATCAACCCGAGCCGACGCCACAGCAATGCCACACCGGTTGCAGTCGGTAGTTTCTTGCACACCTCAACCAGTTTGCATGCCGCACAGTCGGGCGGGAACACCTCGCGTTCGGGTGGTTTCCATAATGCAACTCCATGCGAATCTACGGGCACGCGCATCGTCAACTGTGAGACATCGAGCTGTGCCATTATCCGGTGTGCTTGCTGGACGAATTTGGTTACAGGGGTGCGCTGCTTGGCCAACTTGGCTGCGAGCACGGGCGCAATTTTCTGTTCCCAAAGCGTCTCGGGCGCAACACGCCCACGCCAATTTGTGAGCCGGCGGACCCATTTGGCTATTGTTACGCGGCCATCACTGAGTTTTTCCGCAACTGTGAGTGCGCGTCCGTAGGTTTTCCGGCCGTGCGCGTCTTCGGCAAGTACACACAAAGTGCCTGAGCCAACTTTCTCGAGTGCAACAGGCACAGAAAGTGCAGGCAACAGATGAAGAGCTTTGTCGGACAGGTCCGACCTGTCTGACCTGTCTGACCTGTCTGACCAGTCTGACCTATCGGACCTTTCTGAGGGCACCGGCACAAAAATCTCGCTTATGGGTTTTTCCACCGGTGCGGGATAGTTCTCCCATTCACCGCGGCTGTTAAGCATCTGTCGGATTCGTTTGCGCACGTGCCGTGCCCGCTCTGAATCTGTGCGCAAACCGCAGGGTGCATCTGGACTTTTCAATGACTGTTCAATGCCAAGCACAATCGGCTTGGAAGTAAACAGCCGTTCTTGCGCGCGCACTGCTGCGGCAAACGGGTCTTCCCCCTGTTCAACAGCGGCATTCATTAATCCGAGCAACGCAGCCCAGTCAACCATGCCGTTCCGGCACAAATGCGCCGGATGCGCATCCAACAGTCTGATCCCGTTTGCGGTCACGATCACGTACCCGGTCTCGTCTAAGCCGCGTCGGCCTGCGCGTCCGAACATCTGCAGGATTTCGTCTGGCCTGAGCGGTTGTTCGATTTCGTCACGTCGGTATGAATCCCCTGCCAGAGCCACACTCCTGAGCGAGAAGTTGATTCCTGCTGCTAACCCCATTGTGGCAACCACAACACGTAACTGGCCCGCCTTTGCCAACGGCTCGATTACACCCGCGCGTGCTCCATAGCTCAAACCGCTGTGGTGGTACGCCACACGGCACTTGAGCAACTCGGCGAGGTGTTTGCCCACCAGTGCCTTTTGTTGCGGGCTGAGTTGGAGCGGATTCGGGTTTGGCAACTGCCGCGCAAGTTCAGCAGCCATTGATTCAGCCGCCTGCCGACGCGGTGCAAAAATCAGGATCGGCCCGAGGTCTTCGGCAAGCGCCTTTGCAACCAGACGCGGCCAGTACCCGCGAATTTCGTTCGGCACATGGTAACTGAGACTGTTTGCGTGGATTTCTTCGAGCGGTACCGGTCGTTCGTCGTGTCGGATTAGAACCGCGTCACGCCCGAGCCGCTGCAGCCACTTGACCACATCCTGCGGGTTGCCGACACTGCCACTGAGCAGTAACAGTTGGGTTTGGGGTGGGCAAAGTGCAATTGCAACCTCGTAATTCAAGCCACGCTCGGGATCGCTCAGCATCTGGTACTCGTCAATCACGAGCAGGGTCGGTCCGTCACCGCGTATGAGCCGGTTTTTCTGTGTCTCGAGTGTTGCAACAATGATTGGTGCATCCAGGTTTTCCGACAGGTCGCCCGTGGCGATGCCAACATTCCAACCGCGCGCACGCCATTCGGCGAGCTTGTCGTTTGCAAGTGCGCGTGTTGGCACGGTGTAGATTGCCTGGCCACGCGGTTTACCGAAATTTGACCAAAGCTCGAAAACGAGCGTTTTACCTGCACCGGTAGGCGCTTGCACCACAACGTCTTTACCTGCGCGCAGCGCGGCCACTGCCTGTTGTTGCCACAAGTCAGGCACGATCACATTCGTAAGCGCCCCTAAACAATCAGCTTGTCCGGTCGGTGTACCCACACATGGAAGATAATTGAAGAAACGGCGATTGTGAAACATGCAAATTTGCCGGTTGCATACCGACTGCAGCAGACGCCGTTCTGCAATTCAGAAGCCTGATAAGGCCAGTCCAGCACAGGCTGGGACGGTGGGCGCCAGCACGTGCACGGGTGGTCTTCCGCACGGGCTTGGGCCTTTGTGTGGTTTAATCCGGGTAACCGTCCGGGAATTTCCGGTGCCAATGCCATGCGCTGGCAATGATGCTTTCGAGATCGGTGAACTCGGGCTGCCAACCGAGTTCGCGCCGGATTTTTTCGCTGCTTGCCACGAGCACAGGTGGGTCACCGGGCCGACGCGGCCCGACTTCAGCCGGGATCGGATGCCCGGTGATTTTACGTGCTGTCTCGATTACCTGCCTGACGCTGAAGCCGCGTCCGTTGCCGAGGTTGTAGATGCGGCTGCCGGCGTCGAGTGCTTCGAGTGCAAGTATGTGTGCGCGGGCAAGGTCGCTTACGTGAATGTAGTCGCGAATACATGTGCCGTCCGGGGTGGGGTAATCGTCGCCGTAGATTGTCACGGCCGTTCGCTTGCCAAGCGCCACGCTGAGCACAATCGGGATCAGATGCGTTTCCGGGTTGTGGTCTTCGCCGCGTTCGGCAGTTGCGCCTGCGGCGTTGAAATAACGCAGGCTTGCATAACGCAGCTCTTGTGTTTTTTCGAGCCAGTAAAGAATTCGTTCGAGGATGAACTTTGATTCGCCGTATGGGCTGCCCGGGACGATCGGCGCGGTTTCGTCTATGGGAATTTTGGGTGGATTGTCGAACAGGTTCGCCGTCGAGGACAAAATGAACCGTTTTGTGCCGTGTTCGAGCATAGCGCGCAGCAAGTTGATGCCATTGACGACATTTGCGCCGAGGTACAGGAACGGCTTTTGCACAGATTCACTCACTAATGTGTGTGAGGCGAAATGCATCACTGCCTCCGGTCTGTGTTGGGCGAACACATGCCTCAACATGGCCGAATCGGCCAGGTCGCCCTTGATAAAAACGGCTTCGGGCGGCACCGCTGCACGATGTCCCTGGCTGAGGTTGTCCAACACGACAACTTTGTGCCCTGTCTTCACGAGTTGTTCAGCTACAACGCTGCCGATGTAGCCCGCACCGCCTGTTACAAGAATTCGCATGTCGTTTTGTTTTGTTAAACCGATTGCAAGCTATCCTTAAACAGCACGCAAGCCTGTCAAGCCCCAACAACAACAACCGGGGCTACAAATTGTCAGCGGATGTTGCGGTCTTTTCCGACAAAAGGTGCACAGCCGATTTTGCGACCAGTACATTCAGGGTGGTCAGGTGGCGGCACTGTTGGGTTACGGCTTCGTACGGCTGCTTAGCCCGAAGCAAACCGTTGGGCGAGTCAGGTATTGCGCAGGTGTGGCCGGCAGTATAATCTTTGGACACGAACCCGGTTTACGTGACCGGCGGAGCGGCTTTTTGTTACTTTGCAAACTGACAAACCGGCATGCGGCATTGTGCCAAAGGAACAGTTGGACGGGAGCTGCGGAGATGAGACAGGCCCTGAAACATCGTCGGTTGCAATTGGTAATTTTGGCTGTGTTGTTGTGGATCGGGTCGCTGGTTGACCCGTTTGCCCAGGGACCGACCGTCATCAATTACCAAGGGCGGGTTACAGTTGCCGGAACGAACTTTACCGGCACCGGCCAGTTCAGGTTTGCACTTGTAGATGGTGTGACCGGCGCTGTGTATTGGAGCAATGGGTCTGGTCCGGTTTCAATCCCTGTTACGCGTGGTCTGTTTTCGGTTTTGCTGGGTGACACAACAGTGTCGAACATGGCGCCATTGCCTGTGTGGGCATTCACAAACACAGACGTGCGGTTGCGTGTATGGATTGATAGCGGCAGAGGGTTTGAATTGCTCGGGCCCGACCAGCGTTTGGCTGCTGTGCCTTACGCACTTGCTGTGGCGCCTAATTCAGTCGGGCCTTTGCAACTTGGCGCAGGCGCAATCCGCGGCCTCGTACAATGCGACGGTGGTAACCCGGCAAATGCATATGTTTACATACCCGGCAAGAGTATTTTTGCTGTTGTCGGTCCGGTTAGCCCTGCAGGTGCACCATTCGAGTTGTCACCCGTACCTGGGGGAACCCACACGATTGCAGTTGAACTGCGCGAAAATGGTGTGATAGCCACCCAAGTAGTAAATGTCTTACCGGGGCAAACAGTTGAAAACGTTAACTTTCTGTTTCGGAAATTCTTTCGTGATGCGGATGGCGATGGATACGGTCACTACAGCCAGTTCATTTTCGCCACAACGCTACCTGCCGGATACTCAACAAACAGTTGGGATTGTAATGATGCGAACCCAGCCATCAACCCGGGCGCAACCGAAATTTGCAATGGGATTGATGACAACTGCGACGGAATAACAGACCCCGAAGGTACACCCGGGTGCATCACCTACTATTACGATGCTGACGGTGATGGATGGGGTGTGTCTGGCAACAGCAAGTGCCTTTGCGCGCCCTCAGGCAACTATCGAGCTTTGC
>Ga0078972_1010208_pt1 | contig 17769 bp, 14 predicted proteins | sample YelNatPaOPGAMG01_FD_67568 | JGI IMG/M metagenome (GOLD analysis project Ga0078972, IMG submission 67568) | Hot spring thermophilic microbial communities from Obsidian Pool, Yellowstone National Park, USA - OP-RAMG-01 (SPADES assembly) (version 2) | ecosystem: Environmental > Aquatic > Thermal... | reverse complement strand
GTGTTCTAAACTTGTCTTTTCGATATAACTTAAGGTTTCAGGATGATGTTCGTTTGATATCGACATTGAACCTCCCAGCGTTAGCTATATCTAATAAAGCAAAACTATACTATAAGTTCTCCTTATTGCTTTCTTATCCTAAAAATCGGAGGTTCACTAAATTTAAATCTGGGAAGAAGCCAGATACTCAGCTATTTTTGGCAGGAACTCGCTCGCTTTTTCTCTAATGACCAGTTCTGCTTCACGGTCAAGGCGTGTGGGGGATAAATTCACTATGAATAGCCTTGCGCCTCTTTGAAGTGCTGTTTCGGGAAGCAAGGCAGCTGGGTAAACGACGAGACTAGAACCGATAACGAGCATTACTTTGCAGGATCGTGCTAAGGCGAAAGCATTACTAAGTTCTTTTTCTGGTAAGGGCTCACCGAAGTAAACTATTGCTGGTTTTAGAGCAAAACCGCATTTGGGACATCTTGGAGCATTTGATGTTTTCCTGAACTCCGAAACATACTTTTCTATATCTTCTCTAAAGTTGCATCTAAGGCACTGTACTTCATCGTATCTGCCGTGAAGCTCTATAACGTTTTTGCTTCCTGCCTTATGATGCAATCGATCGATATTTTGGGTTACAACTGCTTCGATGAGACCCATTGCCTCCAACTTGGCTAAAGCATAATGAGCGATATTGGGCCTAGCTTTAATCATTAACGAGTAGAATCTCTCAATATAATCTTGCCAGCTCTCATCTGGATCAGAGAGAAAGTAATTTAATGAGAGTCTCTCTTGCGCTCCAGGGTCCTTAGTCCAGACCCCCTGAGGACTTCTAAAATCCGGGATACCGCTCTCAGTGCTTATGCCAGCACCAGTGAAAGCAACGGCTTTGCCTTTAGCATCTATAAGAGCTCTGGCAACAACTTCAACTTCTCGGGAACTCATAATGTCGTCCCTCAGAAGTTGTGAAAAAGCTTTAGTATCATGCTCATACTGCTTTCTTGCTGAAAAGCTCTTTTATCTCTTATTCTCTTCAAAAAACAAATAATGAACAGAAGCACACATCGCGAAGCATCTTGTTTCGATTTTGAGACTAAAGTGCTTTTGATTTTTGCCTAAACCCAGGCGAGTGATCGTCTAATAATGTATACTTATATTCTCATTGTGGCCAGATTCTCTTTTCAATGAGCATACTTTAGATAAATCGGTCAACTAGAGCCCCTAAAGTAAGTCTCGCCATATAAAAACATTAGAATACGATGATATAACAATAATATATAACATAAATTGTGAGCTTAAGCACCAAGCAGTGTGGTTTTAACAGTTTAAATTAACTGGCAGATCAGTGTTGCCTAGCATTACGCTATTACTTTTGGGGTCATAGAATATATTTGTTGATTTGAAAACCACACTGGCATCGACAGCTTCATCGATGTATTCTTTGATCTTGCTATCTGCATCGCAATATAGTTTGAATCCGTTAGCTAATGGTATACCCGCAACGAATACCACCATTCCCTTCCCCCCGGTTCTTACGTATCTTGCCAGTGCTTCTAGCTGCTTCCGTGCTCGTAGTGTCGGAGCATCTGGATATCCAGCATATCTCCCTGGGAGCTCCATTACAGCGCTCTTTAACTCGACTAAAACTAATCCATCGCTACAGTTAAAAGCATAGTCTACTACTTCACCTTCTATTCTATAATTCCTCTTCGAGAGAATGCAATTCTTCAGCCAAGGTATGTAGCCTTCTTCAACAGCTTCTAGAAATGCTCTCTCTTGGAGGCTCGTGTCTACTAAATATGAATATTCATCTTTTCCGATCGCGATCAATCTATACCTTATCCTTCCGGATTTATTGGGTATGCAATACCCTTTCCTATTTTTCTCAAGTATACCGGTTAGCCTACCGGTGTTGTTCAAGTAAATAATCGAAAATTCTCCGTTCAAAAAGGCTTCAACGGTGAAACGATTGATCCGCTTTTGGATGATGCATTCAAATACCTCTGGCAGTTTGAGTAGTCTCAGGGATTTCAATTCATTCACTCCCTGCTTACTTGCGTGCGATTTTTAACTATGTATTCAAGGTTCTTCAATAATAGCTACCTCATGTCTAATTTTCTTTAAAGTATTATTTAATCATCCTTGGATAGAATTGAAAGTTTAATAAAAAGTAATTTCTTACGTTAGTTGAAAAATTAGGAAATTCATTAAGTTAATTTGAACCCAACGTTTTAAACAACCTTCCCACCGATGAAAAACTAGGGCCATTATGACTGTTATTGGAGCAATAGGTATGATTTTCTGAGCAAGGAGAACGCTTCAATGTAATATGCGCCCATGAGTACTCATTTTTATCTCGTAACCGTAAATATAAGTAGATTAGATTCCTATGATTCAGGAAATTCATTATTGGAGTAGCTCCTCAGTTGGGCTTGGATGCGGGCCCGCGGGGATTTGAACCCCGGACCACCGGCTCCGAAGGCCGGCGCCCTGATCCTGGCTAGGCTACGGGCCCTCCTAATCAAGTTATAAAAAATAGAACAATATAAAGCTAAACTGAGGCTTTCTATTGTTCCGTTAAGCTTTGAAAATCACGCTCTAATTCCTTTCAGATGATGACTTCTTAAGCCTCCATGAGCCCAGGTAGACGCCGAGCATAAGCACAGCGTAAAAAGGTATGGCCAGCATGAACATCGTTATGCCAGATGGGTCGGGGGTTATTATAGCAGCGATAACCAAAACCGCTATGAAGAGGATACGAGAGTTCTGCCCCTTTAGCTTTTCCGGATCTATCACTCTGAAGATAATGAGATAGTATATTACCAAGGGTATCTCAAAAACGGCCCCAGTTGATAGAGTTATTCCAACTATGAAACTGAGCAGCTTAGAGTAGGTCATGCTTATGAAGAAATTCTCGGACGGCGCTGGTGCTGCCTGAAGGAAGAGCATGATCTTCATCGTTATAGGTGCTAGACCAAAGTAGCCCAAGATCGAGCCTAGAGCGAACAGCCCAACTCCTGCCGCAGCCCCCCACTTAAGCCTCTCCCTCTCGTGAGGGTAAAGAGCAGGCTTAACGTATTGATAAACCTCATATGATATGGCTGGAGAGGATATGAGTGCTGCGAAAAGAAGAGATGTGTAAAGTATGACGTTGAACCCCTCGAATGGAGAGGTGTATATTACCGTAACGTTATACGTGTGCCCGTACCAGGTTATGTTGGAGGGAATTACATAAGATACCATATCCTTGGAGAGCTCAGCTACAAGAGGGATGTAAGAATGTGAGAGATCTACGGGCACGAATGTTATTATTATCCAAGTGGTTACGAAAAAAATTAAGATCTTCTTGAGCCTCTCCGAGAGCTCCTCGAGATGCTCCTCTAGTGGCTTCTCTTCTCCCTCATCACTGCCCCCGCTCATATGGTTCAGCCCAGATAAAGAAAATCACTGCTGCCCTATCTTCTCCTGTATTTTCTTCAGTATCTCTGAGTCTGTAAGGCCCTCCGTATCTATACCCAGCTTCTTGGCTATACCCAGTATCACCTGCCTATCGCTCTCGGAGACATTCTGCTTCCCCGAGATCGAGGCGATGGCCTTCTTCTCCTCCTCTGTCGCTCCAGAGGCTGCCTTCCTGAACTCCCTTAGAGCCTCACCAATGGAACGGGCTAGCTGCGGAAGCTTAGATGGTCCTAGCAATAGAAGCGCTATGACAAGTATAGCTATGATCTCTGGCGTTCCAAGGGAACCTGGCATTATTCTCAACCTTATTTTAAAGATTTTATTTTTAAAGTAAATAAAGATATCTTCGAGCTATTTTATAATATAATCTACATCAGATCTAAAAAAACCTTGTCCCTTAGGACGAATAAAAGATCTTTTAAAAATTTCCCTTTAATCCATATTGATTTTGAAAAATTTATAATAATGTGGCGAGAAATAACTCCATTGATAGAAAAAAGAGTGGCATGATGGATATGGGTAAGAATATTTTTGAAAAAATAGTAACCTCTCACCTCGTTGAGGGGAGGCCGGAGCCTGGAGAGGAGGTCTCCATAAGGATAGACCAGACCCTCACTCAAGATGCCACGGGTACGATGGCTTTTCTCGAGTTCGAAGCTATTGGTATACCGAGGGTTAAGACTGAGCTGAGCGTGAGCTACGTAGATCACAACATGCTACAGATAGACTACTTGAACCCAGACGATCACCTCTATCTTCAGACGGCTGCAGCGAGATATGGAGCATACTTCTCTAGGCCTGGCAACGGGATTTGCCATCAAGTACACTTGGAAAGATTCGCTGCTCCTGGAAAGACGCTGCTGGGAGCAGATAGCCACACCCCAACCGCGGGAGGCGTGGGGTCGCTGGCTATAGGAGCGGGCGGTATGGAGATAGCTGTGGCGATGGCAGGGGCTCCATATACGTTCAAGTACCCGAAGATAGTGAAGGTTGAGCTCAAAGGAAGGCTTAAGGAATGGATTTCTGCAAAGGATGTGGCTTTAGAGATGCTGAGGAGGCTGACTGTGAAGGGGGGAGTGGGGAAGGCTTTCGAGTTCGTTGGCGAAGGTATAAAAACGCTTAGCGTCCCCGAAAGAGCGACCATAACTAACATGATGGTGGAGACGGGGGCCACTACGAGCATATTCCCCAGCGATGAGGTAACTAAGGCATGGCTAGAGGCGCAGGGGAGGGGGGAGCAGTGGAAGCCCTTGATGCCGGACGAAGATGCTAAATATGATGAAGAGATGGAGATCGATCTAAGCGATCTCGAGCCCCTCGTGGCTATGCCTCATTCTCCAGATAATGTGAAGAGCGTTTCAGAGGTCGAGGGACTCGAGGTTGCTCAGGTAGCTATAGGTTCATGCACGAACTCTTCCCTCAGGGACATGAAGCTTGTTGCAAATGCGCTCAGAGGGAAGAAGGTGCCTCCAGGGACATCTCTCCTAATAAACCCAGGCTCAAGGCAGGTAGTCCTTAACCTCATAGCGAGCGGAGAATATCGCTATCTTGTAGAAGCGGGGGCAAGGGTTTTGGAAAACGCCTGCGGTCCATGCATAGGCATGGGGGGAGCACCGCCCTCAGGTTCGTTCAGCGTGAGGACCTACAACAGGAACTTCAAGGGGAGGAGCGGGACAGAGGATGCAGGAGTTATATTAGCTAGTCCGGAGACAGCGGTTGCAACTGCATTGAATGGAAAGCTGACAGATCCGAGGAGGATGGGGAAAATGCCTGAGATAAGGCTGCCTGAGAAGTTCATAATAGACGATAGTATGATCGTTCCTCCTCCACCTCCGCAGGAGGCTGAGAAGATAGCTATAAGGAGGGGGCCAAATATAAAGCCGCTACCAGCCTTTGATCCTCTCCCAATGGAATTCGAGGGCGAAGTTCTCATAAAGCTCTCAGACAATATCACGACAGACGATATACTCCCCGCAGGCGCCAACGTATTGCCTTTGAGAAGCAACATAGAGAGGATCTCTAAATTCATATTCCACAGGATAGATCCTTCGTTCTATGAAAAGGCTAAGGAGAAGGGCGGGGGAATCATAATAGGAGGGGAGAACTATGGCCAGGGATCTAGCAGGGAACACGCTGCGATTGTCCCGAGGTACCTGGGGATAAGGGCGGTCATAGCTAAATCCTTCGCGAGGATCCACAGATCTAACCTCATAAACTTCGGAGTCGTGCCCCTCACATTTGCTAGGGGCTCCGATTACGATGTTATTGCCTCGGGGGATAGGGTAAAAGTAAAGTTCGGAAGGCTCGAGGGAAGGGAGATATTGGCGGAGCTGCCGAATAAAGGAATGACTGTTCCTCTCAGGCACGACCTATCGGAGAGGGAGAGGGAAATAGTTTTAGCGGGAGGGCTTCTCCCGTGGATAAGAATGCGTTTTTCTTGAATCGTTTGAAAAACATTATGGAGGATGATGGGAATGGTTCAAAAGGAGGAAATTGAAAAGGCAAAGGAATACTTCGGTAAGATATTGGAGGAGCAGTTGGCGAGGGCTGAGAGGATAAAGACCTCCTCCCAGCCAATCGATTTCTCGAAGATAAGGCCAATTATAATAGGAGTAGCTGGAGGGGATGGAATAGGACCGATAATCGTTGGGGAGGCTGAGAGGGTCCTCAAGGCTCTGCTGAAGGAAGAGATCGATAGAGGAGATGTGATATTCAGGGACATAGGGGGGCTCACGATAGAGAACAGGGCCAAGGTTATGAAAGCTGTACCTGATGATGTTCTCGAAGAGATAAAGAAGACACACGTTTTGCTCAAGGGCCCCACGCACACGCCATCGCCCGGAGATCCTTGGCCAAACATAGAGAGCGCTAACGTAGCTCTCAGGAGGGAACTAGACCTCTTCGCCAACGTTAGACCTGTCAAGAACCCAATCCTCAATATAGACTGGACGTTCTTCAGGGAGAACACTGAGGGAGAGTACATATTGGGCAGCTCGGGCATAGATATAGGGGATGTGTCGATAGATTTCAAGGTTATAACAGAGGCGGGAAGCGAGAGAATAATAAGGATGGCATTCGATTATGCGAGGAAGACGGGGCTCAACAGGGTTTCCGTTGTAACGAAGGCCAACGTAGTGAAGAGGACGGATGGAAGATTTTACAAGGTTGCAGAGAGAATAGCGAGGGAATACCCGGAAGTAAAGTGGGACCACTGGTTCATAGACATATTCTCCGCCAAGCTTTTGGACCCTGAGAGGAGGAGCGACTTCAAGGTTATAGTCTCCCCCAATCTTTATGGAGACATACTTACGGATGAAGCTGCTCAGCTCCAGGGAGGGGTTGGCACGGCCGGAAGCGCTAACATAGGGTCGAGGTACGCTATGTTCGAGGCGATACACGGAACAGCTCCGAGAATGGTAAAAGAGGGTAGAGCGATATATGCGGATCCCGAGAGCATACTGAGGGCCTCAGTGCTGATGCTCCAGCATATAGGATTCAAGGAGAAGGCTGAGGTCTTAGACAAAGCGCTCGATATGTGCAGCATATACGAGAGGAAGATAGTAGTTACAGGAAGGCCTGGAGGGGCAACGACGAGGCAATATGCGGACTACGTCTTGAGCTGGGTCGAGAGACCAGATCTGAAGGAGGAATGGGAGAGAAAGAGGGAGGAGTTCTTGGCTAAGGCGAAGGGGGGAAGCATATGAAGGGTAAATCAATGGGAAAAATGTTCAGAGAGGCTTTAGAGAGACCGGGCCTATTGTTCAGGCCCTGCGCCTATGATGCACTCTCCGCTATATTGATAGAGAGAGCAGGATTCGAGGTAATTGGGACAACGGGCTATGGGATAGCAGCGAGCCTGATCGGTCAGCCCGATATCGGTCTCGTCAGCTACGGGGAAATGCTCGAGAGAGTCAGAACTATAGTGGCAGCAGTCTCGAGGCCCGTGGATGTAGATGCTGATACTGGATATGGAAACGCTCTGAACGTTTACTGGGCAGTATATAATTTTGCCCTGATTGGAGCGGGAGGAGTAAGAATAGAGGATCAGGTATGGCCCAAGAGATGCGGGCACATGGCGGGGAAGCAGATAATACCTAAGGATGAGATGGTGCAGAAGATAAGATCTGCTGTTAAGGCGAAGAACGAGGTCGATCCTGAGTTAGTTATAGGTGCTAGGACAGACGCTAGGAGCGTGGCTGGATTAGAGGCTGTTATAGAGAGAGGAAAGGCTTACGCTGAGGCTGGGGCAGATTACGTTTATGTGGAGGCTCCTCAATCGATGGATGAGCTGAAGCTAATAGTGAAGAGCATCCCTGTCCCAATAGCACTGAACATAATCCCCGGCGGGAGGACTCCCCCCTTCACCGTTGAGCAGCTCGAGGAGGCTGGAGTTAAGTACCTATCAATACCGATGATAGCCCTTTACCCAGCTGCAAAGGCCATGATGGAAGCTCTTACATCCTTCAAGGAAACTAGGGATCTTAAGAAGCTCGCATCGATGGGAGTGAGCTGGAGCGAGTTCAATGATCTCGTTGGTATAGAAAGATGGAGAGAGCTGGAGCTGGAGTTCTCCACGAGAGAAGATCTCATAGCGAGGTACGGAACAGATAAACTAGAGGAGATAAGGAAGAGGGAGCAGCAGGAGACGGAAGAGAAGTGGAAGACCTCAGAGAAGAGGGGAAGCGATGCCGAGAGGAAATAAAGCCAGGAAAATTATATATCCAACGAGCTCAGCTGTTGCTAATGGAACGCCGAAGCTAGCTATAACGTATTCGCCATCTATCTTATACCCTTCGGGGGAGAGGGGCTCAACCTCCATATTGGCGTGGAGCCTCTTCATTCCAGAAGTGAGCAATGGAAAATAGAACTTTTTTCTTCTGAACTCATCCTTTTTCAGCGTCTCCCCGAAAAGAAGGTAGTAAGCCTTGGTACCTTTGCCAAGCCCTTTGGTCAGAGACTCGAATTCCTTTATCCTCTTTAGGTTCACGTAAACGTTCCGAAATATTATCAGGAGGGGGAAGACGAAGGAGAGAATCGTAGCTATAAATCCGGGGAATATGGGTATTCTCATGAATGAGATTGGGAAAGGGTTCAGAAGGAACATATATGAGACTATGAACGCGTCTCCTTTCCCCATCATGCCGAAAAGAGACATGACGAATATGAGGACGAATGATAGGAGGCCAACAGCGAGGTTAACGATTATTGGGAGACCGTATTGGAGGAAGTAAAGCGCATTCAAAACGGCTATGAAAGGGATCATGAGATAAAATGCCTTAGATTCTATCTCCCTCTTCCTCCAGTCCTCGTAACCTAGATAGGAATAATAAGCGAGGGTCGTTGCTATGGATAAGATAATCAAGGGGTCCATGGAAGACCAGCCTTAAGCTCTATAGAGAGTGGCCCTCAATTGCTTATCATCGCACGAGACGCCTAAAACAACGTTGATTCCAAGTTCAGAGAATTGAATTTCCTTGGAGAACCCCTCTATTCCATCGTCCGGCCTCCACCCTAGCTTACCTAGATAATAAACTGAAGCTCTGTCCCTGTAATTGCAGTTCCTCTTAACCTCCTCCGCCTCCGTTAAAAATTGGCTCTTTTCGAGAAGCTCAAGAGCTTTTTTCGTCTCTTTTTCATCAACGGGGTAAATGATTGTGAGCAAGATGTCGGTCTTTTTCATCGAAGCCAAAGACTTCTTTATGAAAAACCTGCTGATGTCTTCCATATCATCTACCTCACAAATAGTAATATGCGAATGCCCAGTATTTATTGTCGATCTGAAGGAAAAAGACCAGGACCTCCGTATATTGCCCCGTCGCCTGGGTTTTTAGTAAAATGACGGGGTTCGAAGAGAAGTCCAGCTTGTAAAGCCTCAAATTTGTAGAACCTAGCCAAAGATCGATCGAGTAGTAAGTCGGATCAGAGGCGTATATGGGCTGAACCATTACGCTTCCCGATTGAACGGAAAAGTTCGGAGGAGGAGACCACTGCGTGCTATCCGAAAGGCTAATGGGGGGACCTCCAGAAGGTATGAAAACGGCATAGCTTTGGCTTTGAGGAGAGTCAGCTAGAAGAAATGAATTGCCCTTAAGGCCGAGCACAGCTACGTAAACGTTGGATCCCCGGGGGAAGGAAACCTGGAGGACCTTCGTAAGCCCTGTTTGGTCGCTGTAGACAAGGAGCAGATTTAGGTTTGTAGAGCTCTGGGAAAGCATGCTCTGAACCTGCTGCGCATCTCTTAGTTGCGCCGTGGAGTTCTGGGCATAGCTCCAAAGAGCAACGCTCATCGCTAATACTACAGCAACCAATATGACCGTGGATATGAGCTCGCTAGAACCGCGTCGCCTTTCCATGGCTCAGGACCTCGTGTAAAGCTGGAAACCTATGAGCTCTATGCCCAGCGTGACCTCGTCGTTATTCTTTCCGGTTGAAGTATCTAGAGAATAGGGATCCCAGAACCCAACAGCAACTTCATACAGGTGATTTGTGTATGGAATAGGAAGAGTTACGTGAACCGAGAAGGAAGATGTGCTTGGAGGCCACGTTGACTCGAGCGATGCCAGATCCTGGTAAGTGAAGTTCTTTGAGGTTACCACTGAATAGCTATTGTTTAAGTCGACAACCATGACGGAAAACAGGGCCCTATCGATAGCTGTTAAAGTATCTAGCTCATCTATATCGTAAACGCTGTCGTGGAAATATAGAGCGGTTACGACATCAACTGCCATGTACTGAGAGCCATTTATAGAGACCTGAGAAAGGACCATCTCTATGGGCTCGGTTGTGAAGTCAACAGCGTAATAGTTTGGATTATTCGGCATTGGATAAGTGTCTGCTATTGTATAGCCTGATGACGCTTGTCCACCGCCAGTTTTCTTATATGAGAAGGAGAAATCCTCAGTTGTAAAGATTAGCTCTGGATAAAAGTTTCCATCGGTATCCGCGATGATCATATAAGGCTCATAAGTGCTCGGGCGTCCTTGCATGCTAGTGTTTATGTTATAGAACTTCAAGGAGTTTACGACGCCGGTTATTACCAAAGATGTCTTCTGAAGCTCAGCTGTCAGCCCTCTATTTTGATCATTCTCGCTTATTCCACCATAATAGTACTTTCCTATGCTCTGTGTCCCGTTATGCCAAACGTAAGAGAACGTGTTCGTATATGAGTCATAAGTGTAGTATTTGATTGCAATCGTAGAAGCATTCAGTCCTTCCATCTTTATTCTCCATGGAGAGGATTTTCCAGAAAGCCAGCTTGCAAGCTGAGAAGGTAAATTGCTGTTTATAGGGCATTGACTATTAGAGGAGACCTGCCAATTGTTATTAGAATAAGTTAAGGAGAAGCTACAGGCGGTATCGCTGGAAGTTACATTGAAATACACGCTGCCAGAATCGAAATTAGTAGCGCTTATCCCAGAAATGAGCATATTGAAAATTGGGTTGGAATTATTCCTGTTAGGGTCATTTTCCCATTCAGGGTTGAAGCCGTTTATTAAATTACCAGTGAGGTTCATCCTTATGCTTATAGTCGCGTTATCGATTTCCTGAAATAAGACGAGCGGGTATGCATAACTCGGAGAGTTATAGCTTATAGTGTTAAGCCTGTAGACTCCTCCTGAAAGCTGTGATATTACGTTAGTGGTGGGATTGAGTATGAGGTTGGGATCCATAAGCTTTACTTTACTGCTGTTGAGCAGGCTCTGTAGATCGGAAGAGAAGAAGGTAACAGGGTTCAATAGGTAGCTCGTACCATATTGATTATAATTTATAATAGAAGATGCCTCGGAAATATGTACATAAGCTATGGCACCATCCACAGTCGTTACGGCTACGGGCACATAATTGTAGGGGAACTTAAAGCTAATAGAGGAGCCAGGCTGCATCGACGTATAGGGATCTCCTATCTGGGCTGAGCCTGATGGGCTGAACTGGAAAAGATAGCTGAGTCCGCTTGAGTTCATTGGGATGAAAATCAAAGAGCCAGAAGAATTTATGATGAGGTAGGAGATCTTTTCAGTAGAAGATCCTCCGTTGATTATAACGAGCGTGCCATCGGGATATAAAGTTAGAGACAAAGCCTTGTTAACCCTAGATACAGCGTTTCCTACCATCTGGTTTAGGCTTGAAGCGAACTTCGTTGAAGAGCTCAAATAACTTTGAAATAATGGAAATATGAGAGTTATGAGAATTACTATGAAAATTATGCCTGCTATTATGTTTGCGCTTGCCTTCAATTTCCTTTTCCTCAATAATTAGATCGACTGCGATAATTTAAGCTTTTGTCTTATAATATTATCACTTACAATTGAATGCGCCTCCTTTCAAGTTAATGATTAGATTAAAGGTTTATACAATGTTCTCCTTCAAAATTAATTTTAATAATGATGCATCGATAGGCTTTCCTTTAGCATATAGATGCTTGTTAAGAACTTCACAGATCTGGTTAAGATAAGAGAATTTTTGTTCCGAAAATGAAGAACGCAGCTCTGAATAAATAAAGGAAACACGTCATCATATTGAGTCAATGCTTAGGAGGAAGCATTTAAACGATTTTCAAAAAGCGGAGATCGCTTTTCCGCTCCTCGAAATAGAAAGGCAACTAGCCAAACAAAGACAACTATCGACATTGAAGAAGGGCGATAAGCTCCCGTCGGGGTCAAATGACCACAACGGGGAGAAAGGCAGAGCGCATGAAGTTGTAGCCAAGTCGGTTGGGCTTTCTCCAAAAACTTTCCAGAGAGCTGTAAAAATAATCGAGAAGGCTCCTGAGGAAATCAAGGAAAAGGTCAGAAAAGGGGAGATGAGCATAGCCTATGCCTACTCAATGGTGAAAAGGAGGGAAGAGCAACAGAAGACACCGCCTCTGCCAGAAGGAGTTTTCGATGTAATCTATGCCGATCCTCCTTGGGAGTATTACACACCGCTAAGAGGCTACCCTGAGCTTCACTATAAGACTATGCCTACCGATGAAATATGCAAGCTTAAAGTCCCCACCGCAGACGATGCTGTCCTTTTCCTATGGGCTACAAATCCAACATTGCTCGATGCACTTAAGGTTATGGAATGCTGGGGCTTCAAGTATAAGACGAACATGGTCTGGGTAAAAGACAAAATAGGCACGGGGTTCTACTTTAGAGCAAGGCACGAGCTTCTGCTTCTTGGCATTAAAGGCAAAATGCCTGCGCCTCTAGAAGAGAACAGACCCCCATCCGTTATACATGCTCCTGTCCGAGGTCACAGCAGGAAGCCCGATGAAGTCTATGTAATCATCGAGAAGATGTATCCGAACAGGAAATACCTAGAGCTCTTTGCCAGATCTCTGGAGAAAAGAAAAGGATGGACATATTTGGACTATAGGTACCTGCTAGGGAAAAGAGAAAATGAATAGCTTGAGTGTTAGGTAAGTTTCGGTTTAGTTTTCTACCTAACACCGGCTTATACGGATAAAGTTATGGTATACTTATGATGCTCTAAACGGACAAGGTTGTGGTATACTTGTTGATGCCAATTGATACCAGCTTACCATAACCTTAACCGTTGAGAGCACTTAGCTGACTTTGATTTTTTGTTTTAACTTTTCTTAATCTTTTTTAACTTTTCTTATACTTCTAATCCCCAAGCTCTTCGGTATCAAGCGGTATCAAGGAATATCAAGCGGTATGCGGTATCATGATACCGCACGAAAAATTATAATTTTTAGCTTTGGTCTAGCCCATGCGGTATCAAGCGGGATCAGGAAAAATGCATATGACAAATGCTGATACCGCTTGATACTGTATCAAGCGGTATCAAGCGCGAGTATCAGGGAGTATCAAGCGTTATCAAGCGTTATCAAGCGGTATCAGTATCATGAAAACAGCTTTGTTTTAGCTGACTAGTATCAGGACCACGCTAGGATCTCCTAAGAAGTTGCATGATCTCAAAGAGCGAGATCATCCTTGAATAAATGAGCTATCTTTTTTTCAATTTACCCTAAAGGTTATGCGTTATGTTTTGGTGCATAACCTTATCCGTCTAAATTGGTGCATAAGTTGTGAGTGTTAGGTAGATTTTTAGCTTCATTTTCTACCTAACACCTAAAGCAAAAGAGGAGAAAAAGGAAATTAATAGTTCTAAGTGTTAAGTATTTTTTCGGTTTAGTTTTATACCTAACACTGGCTTAGACGTATAAGGTTATGGACTAAGTTTATAACTGAAAACCTCGCCTTTTACGGCGAGGAAGGCAAGAGAAGCTTTCTTGCCTCACAGGGATCTAAATGCAAGCATAAGCATACCCCGCAGGGTAATGAGCTCTGCGGGATGGAGGAAAGGTGAGCCCCCCGAACCAGAAAATGAGGCTGGAGGCGAAAAGCCCAGGCTAAACGATGGAAGCCTTGTCCTTTAGGGCAGGATAGCTCATATACTACTTTAAAAATATGCTGAAACAAGGAAAAATATATTTTTTGAAGATCGAAAGCTCAAAACTACATTAGTTTCTAATAAAAAATTTAAAAAAAAGTTTAATATATTATACAAGCTTTTCATCTTTTTACGGCGATAGCTATTATCCGGTTCCCTACGATGTTCCTTGAACTGCCTGGAGTTCCTGTATGTAGCTGTTCCCTGCTGCTGTGACTATAGTAACCTTATACGAAGTTCCTGGAATAAATGGATAATTGGTAAAATTAATGTTTATCCAACCATCTTTTCCAGCGGGCACTATAATATAATTATTTGCTGTATTAAATGTAGTTGCGACATTACTGCCAGTTAGCGGTGCGGTCATATTTCCTACTTTAATAGAAATTATTTGCGCGTCGACTGAACCAGAATTCTTTATATGAATGTATACTGCAGAACCCTGGGTACTATTAGTTATGTTTCCGTCCGGCAGTATTAGAAGCTGCTCATGGCTTCCAGCTCCTCCGATTATTCCGGAGAACCAAAGTGCTACACCGACAGCCAATGCTATAGTCACTGCCACCAATATTACCGTAGCTATAATTGGAGATATTGCTCTCTGTTTCATTATTTCCTCACCTTTTATTTTCTCACATATATCATTTTTTCCTACTAGGTATAAAAAAAGCAAACCGTTTTATGCTATACAGACCTCTTTCAAAAAAGAGCAAGGCCCCCTATTCTTTAAGGAGACCTATGATTTCAGAGGTCTCACTACTACAAAATTATGGTCGATTCATATATAAATATATCTTTTTTAAAAATTTTTTCAAAAAGAAGGTTGAGGTATTACTTCATCATCTCGTCAATGAGAAGAGAGGCACGAGCAGTACATCTATCGTTATTATAGCAACAGCAACGCTTAAAGCTGTGAGCACCGCTGAGTGTTTGAATCCGCCCGCGACTGAGGTTGAAACGGCCTTCCCAACGAGAAGGCCCGCCAGCCATGAATTCAAAATGAGGCTAAGGAGTAGCTGGAAAGTAAGCGTGGAGAGATAACTTGGGTTCACTGCCATAGCCGCCGATGTAGGTCCTCCAGGCCCAACGGGCTGCATTATATTTATAGAGCTTACCATCAGGTAAATTATCATGACGGTGGAGATTATGTTCAGTATGGAGCCCAGATAAGGCAAATATGTATCTGTCCTGAGCGCTGATTTGAGCTGGTTTTCGAAGTCCGAAAGCTTCCTACCATAAGCCGCTATCGTATCCAATAAGTTTGGAGTCCCTCCCCCATACTCGACGATGTCAACGAGCATCCTCATTATGGTCCTCATGAACCAGTTCTTGTATCCGAGAACCGCTAGCCTCACAGCTTTCTTTATGTTCAGCCCTATTTGAAGAGCTGAGGATAGCTTCTTCAGTATCGGGTTGAAGCTTCCATAGTCCCTGCTACTTAGATAGATTATGCTCTTCTCCGGGTTCAGCCCAGCCTTCCTTATCTCCGCGAGATCTGTGAGGAAGCTGCCGAGGTATTTCACGACTCCCCTCTCCCTCTTGTCTATCCTCCTCCACTCAATTATCGGGGGGATCGAAGCCACAATGAATGCGACTCCTATTGCCAATATAGCTAATGTCATGTTTAAGCGATCCGGTGAAATGAAAGCCCTGTAGCCGCCGAATGCCATCATGAGGGAGAAGATCAGAGCTCCCGCTGGTGCTGAAACGAAAAGAGAAAGATAGGGCTCTCTATAGGCTACGTGGTATGATGGCAGCGAACCTCCAATGATATATATCATTAATATGGTAAGCATAGGCATGAGTATGTAATTGAAGGCGATTATCATGGGCATTACGTCCGTGGTCCCGCCTATGAACTTGGCCAACCCTGCCCCCTGTATCGCTATGATTATGTTCACGGTGAGCCCTACTAAAACGTAGATTATCATGTAGGTGCTTAGAGTTAGGCTAACCCTGTCAACCATCTTCTCCATATCCCTCTCCTTCTCCTTGAAGTAGGACTCTGTTTTCAGCTGCAAGTAATGGGAAACGTCTCCTCCTCCCCTTATCGTAGAGGTGTACCCCATCATGAACTCCCTGAACTCTTTGCTCGGATGGTTCTTTGCAACCTCCTCTATCGCAGTCAGAGCGTCCATGCCCAGAACCTTTATGTTCCTCTTTATGAGTTGCGCCTCCTTCTTTATCGCGTAGAAAAGATCGGTTTCAGCAACTGTTTCTATCACTCTTTCTGGACTTATCCCTGAGACTACCATTGAGGTAACATATGAGGCGAAGAGTGGAAGCTCGGATTCAACCTCATGAGCCCTGGAAGACATAGCAGAACCTAAAACTGCTATCTTTGTCAAGAAGAATATGACGGGGATGAATAGGACTATGACTGGGATTATTACTCCCATTGCACCTAAGACGGATAGCAAAAATTTGTATTTTATGAAAAGGATTATCGCTGCTAAAATCGATGGAACTGCGACAACGAATGAGTCCATAAGGAGCCTAGATGCATAGACGACTGGGTGCGTGAATATCATTGCCTTTGTTAGCTTGTCCTCTAGCTCGTATGCCTTCGCGAGCCTCTTCCCGAGCTCCCCGAAATAAATTAAAGAGAGCCTATCGTATATGAGCCTCAGAGGAATCTTTCTCTCCTTCCTCTCCTCCTTATTCAAGCCTGCCCCCCTGCTCCTGATTCCTGAGGCTCGGATGAAAGCTTCTCCCTCACCTCTCTCATCGTCTCTTCCGGCTTCTGATAGTACATCCTTATGACCTTCGCAATATCTAGGTAGAACCTCTTGTTCTCCTTCTTCAGATATAGGAGAACCTGCTTCCTCCTGAGAAGCTCCTCCTCTACCCAGGCCCAATCCTTACCTCTCATCTCCGCTACCTTTTTAAGCATCGTGCTCTTAGATACATCGGACATGTGAACGTCCTTGCCGGGATCCCATCTGAAGACCTCCACATAATCTCCATATTCAATTATCTCCCAAAGGTTAGTTACCCTCCTGACGATCTGGAAGCTGCCGTCGGGCGCTATTATCATGTGCCTCTTAGTCACTAGAGCGAAGTTCAAGAATGGGATGAAGCTCTTAGGTGTGTTCATTGGCTCGCTGGTTAGCCTGTTGACTGCCTGGACCACGTTCTCCGCATGCAGCGTCGTTAGACCTCCGTGTCCAGTTGCCACTGCCTGCATTAGAGCATAAGCCTCTTCTCCCCTCACCTCCCCGACTATTATGTAGTCCGGCCTATACCTAAGGCTTACCCTTATGAGGTCGAAGAGGTTCACCTCTCCTATCTTCTCCGTTCCTATCCCGTAGCTCTGCCTAGTAACTAATTGCACCCAGTTCTCCAAGGGGAGCCTAAGCTCTGGGGTATCCTCTATGGTTACGACCTTCATCGATGGTCTAATTAAAGAAGCTATTGCGTTCAAAGCGGTTGTCTTTCCGGATCCCGTGACTCCTAGGATCAGACCAGTCATCTTATGCTCAAGCATCATCCAGAGGTATGCTGCGATCTCGGGGGAGATGTTGTTCCAACCTATCATGTCAACTATCGTAATCGGGTCTTCCCTGAACTTCCTCACAGTGAATGTGGATCCCTTTGTGGTTACCTCCTTCTTGAACGTTCCAGCTAGCCTGTGACCGCCGGGGAGAATGGCGTCTACTATTGGGAAGGCGACGCTTATGTGCGCCCCAGCGAGGTGCGCCAGCCTAACTAGAAAGCTGTCTAAGGCGTCTTCATCATCTATCTTCAGGTTAGTAGGGAGGCTCTCGTAGTTCCTGTGCCAAACATATATAGGCTTCCCTACTCCATCGCATGATATGTCCTCTATATAGGGATCCCTCATCAATGGGTCTATGTATCCGAATCCCACCACATCCCTCTCTATATAATACATCATCTTAGCCCAGGAGACGCCTGGTGTTTTTC
>Ga0078972_1010206_pt1 | contig 17770 bp, 14 predicted proteins | sample YelNatPaOPGAMG01_FD_67568 | JGI IMG/M metagenome (GOLD analysis project Ga0078972, IMG submission 67568) | Hot spring thermophilic microbial communities from Obsidian Pool, Yellowstone National Park, USA - OP-RAMG-01 (SPADES assembly) (version 2) | ecosystem: Environmental > Aquatic > Thermal... | reverse complement strand
ATCATGGTTTTTCCAATGTCATCTAAATGTGTGACAATTACATGTTTCATGCAAGTTGGGCCGTTTCGGAAAATTAGAATTTGGTGAAAATTGTTAAACGTACAAGGTGTATGACAGTAGATTTATTGTTCATAATGTTTATATATGATTGATTATCTCCCTTACTTGGAGGTTTTAATTAATGTTTAAACCCAACAACAAGAAATTGCTTACGGTATTGATCACTTTAGCAATGGTATTCAGCGCTTTAGCGGTAATTTCGATGGCAGCACAGCCAGCATATGCTACGTCAGGTGGAACAGTAACGTATAATCCTACAACGCTCGGCCTAACAGTTGTAACCACTTCGCCATTAACCTATTCGCCAATCCAGACAGTAGCATTTGTATCCGGAGGGACATTCTCATCCGGTGCAACGATTTACTTCTATCTCAGCACAACGGATAGTTCTGCTGGACTAGTCGCAACAGGCGGCAGTGGCAATTATTATGCCATAGGGTATACGACATTAACGGCTACATCGCCTACCGCACTCAACCAGGCAGTGACATTTTTCTATAACGGCCAAGTCTGGAGTGGTTCCAATTATTTCCCCGTCCCGCCAAATACGATTACACCCGGAGTGTACTATATACTTGCATCCAACCAGATCCCAACATCGATAGCATCACCATCCGCACTGACTTCATACGCATTCCCGGCCGCTGCAACTCAGTTTGTTGCCCAGACTGCTGCACTCCAAATTCTAAATGCAATAAATAATGCTCCTGCAATTGGCTCAAATGCGCTCACTGTAGGAGGAACAGGAATTGCCTATGGTACGGGCTTTGATTCAGGTGCTTCAGTTTCAGTCACTCTCTCCTATCCAGGAGGAACAGTCCTTGTCACAGCCGCTGCGAATTCAGCCGGAACATTTGCAGCTACATTCACAGTTCCACAGCTTGCAGGAACATATGGTACTGGTTCACCGCAAAACACTTACTTAGGACCAGGTAATGCTCCGATACCCTATACTGCGGTCGCACAGGAGACTAACGCCTACTCTTCTGCCTTCCCACAGGGAGGAATAACGGCTGATAGCCAGTTCGATGTCGGTCCTGTTCTCACAGTCTCCCCAATGGACTATAGTGGCGCAGCCGGTTTCACTCTAACCCTAACGGGAACTGGATTTCCTGCAGGGGCAGTGATGAGTGCAAGTTCTGCGACATCTCCGTCAATGTCCATTGAGATCACAGACCTGGGGACCACGACTCCTGCTTCAAATACGTACCACTCAGCCGTGACTGTTTCTTCCACAGGACAGTTCACAGTTACAGTTACAACAGTTTCCGCAATTCCAGCCACAGGGCCTTATTCCATCTATATCACAATGACAGACACGTCTCCATACGCATCAACAATCGATGAGTTATTCACACCAGCAGTTTACGTTTCAGTGCCTAACCCACAGGCTCCAGGGTTCTACTTCAACCCCCTGGCAATTTCAGGCTATTATTATCCAACTTACAATCCACTAACTGCAGCTGTCTTCAACTTCCCCGCAAGCGCAACGGTATCAATTTACATAGGGTCAACACTACTCGGAACAGTTACAACAGATTCTAACGGCTTTGCACTTTCATCCGTATCCACTTTACCCGCCATGCCTGCAGGAAGTTATATTGTGAACGCAGTTGATAGCTCACTCGGGCTGTCAGTTGTTCCAAACGTAGCTGGATATACCGTCGGATCGCCGGGTAATCTACTTGTCTTGACTGCATTCTTCCAGGTCACTGACCCGGTGGGAAATGTTCTGACTTATACGGAATCCTCCGGATTAATTACATCTGGTGAATTCGTCCCGCAGAACGGCACCCTGATGGTATCTGCATTCGGACTTGCGCCTGCGACTGAATATTCACCCACTGACTCATCAATAGGTAATATTGCAGAAATGGGTACAAATGTCACTCCCATTATTGGGACAGTAGCCCCGAACGGCCTTGGATTCATACCTGCGTCAAATGGTACTCTTGAGTTCACATACCAGCCTTTTTACGGTTATTACGTAACCACGGGTACAGCTGTTGCAATAGCAGTAGGAAGCGTTACTGATGGACCCTATGCTTCGAGTGGTGCGATGGGCTACGGTGAAATAGGTGCACCAATCACCACACTAAGTGTCCTTGATCAGAAACCTGGAAGTCCAGTCACCGTTACTGTTACAAATCTTATATACCCAGTAAGTTCACAGACGTTCTACCCAGGAACATACGATGCTTACAACCTTTACATAGGCACCACCGAGATAACGTCAGTACCGCCAGCAGCGACAACTTTCTCCTCTTCCTCACTTGGAGCAGGAGTGACATTTGACGTTCCGACGTTGTCGAGCGGCATATACAATATTTCTGTGACATATGAAGGACAGCCGGTTTCACTAGCTTTGCCACCGTATGCAACTGGAATTGGATATGGTGCCCTTGTGGTCTCTACTGGCGGCAGCTCAGTCACTTCTGGTGGTCTGAAAGTAATTCCTACATACAAAGGCGGTCTTTTCTATGAATACCAGACAGTGGGATACGGTTTACTGGCATCAACACCTTACGACCTGGTCATTTATACCAGCTCCAGTCCTGTTTCAGTTGCTGGGACGACGGACGCCTACGGAGCTTTCGTTCAAACAAACGTCCCGTCTACCACTACACTTTTATCCGATTCGGCTGGAACTTATGGTGTTGTTCTGACGATGGAACCAGGGACAACCTCGGCAACTGAATTCTACGCAACGTACACAGTAACAGCATCTCTGGGCTTATCTAGTTCGTTTGGATTCTACAACTCAGCTGGCGTTTATGAAGACTTCATTGGAGATACCGTGACCTTGGTCGCAGGCAAGCAAGCCGGTCTAGTAAGTGGGGCGTACTACGACCTTTACTTTGGGTCGATGTATCTTGAAACAATCAGTGCTGTTAGTGCAACCTCGTTTGGTTCTGGTGTGACTTTCACAGTCCCAACGGTACCGTCCGGTCTCTACTATCTGAACATTACATTCACCGGCAAGACAGCGGTAGTGGCAAGCCAGCCTTTCTACGTGCTACCGAGCTATTACGGAACCTTGACAGTCATGTCAGCACAGGGAATACCAACAGAGTATGCATTCCCAGGGCAGATCCTTAATTTCACGTGGACTCCGTCAGTCGAGCCACAGGCACCGGGATCTAGCGTATCTAACAGTGCTGAAAACGTTATCGGTACATACGGACCAATCTATGTGACTGTTTACCTCAATGGAAGCGCTTACACGACGGTAACTGCAGCTTTTTCCTCTGGAACACTCTATGGATCATTCCTGGCACCCAATGCAGCTATAGGCTCTTACTGGGCCGTCTCACTCAGCTGGTCACAGAACCTTTATACGGGTGAATCAAACCTTGGAGGTCCAGGCTCGCCTCTGGGCGGTGCCACATTCCCAACACAGCACCTCATGCTGCCTGGCCATGGGTCATATCTTGGCCTTGTGCAGGGCAACGGAGCGCTCCTAACTGCCATATCTCAGGCTGAGATAGCAACGATAGAAGCACAGCTGACTAGCGCTGTAACCACAAGCCTGCAGGTCCCACTCAGTGAACTGAGTGCAAATATAACAGCACTGCACGGTGACATAGCGACAATAACAACATCATTCGGAACAATGACCGCTACGCTTCAGGCAATAAATGCAACTGTTTCATCTATCAGCAGCGGTGTTGCACTTCTCCAGACAGAACTGGGAACTGTAAGGACGTCTCTTGCTTCGCTGAACGCAACAATAGTCTCCCTCAACGGGACCGTAGCAACACTATCCACAAGCCTAGGTGAAATATCAACCAGCGTCTCGTCCATAAACGCCACGGTCACATCTATAAGCAATGGAGTAGCAACTGTTCAGACATCACTCGGAACACTCACAGGGACTGTGATGGCAATAAACGGCACCGTTGCAACCATACAGACGTCAGTAGGCCAGATACAGGCGAATGTCAGTGCGGTGAAGACGAGCACGAGCAGTTTCACGACCCTGGAAATATTCCTGATAGTCGCGATAGTGCTCATACTCATTACACTGGTCATAGCCTTCCTGGCAGTGAGCAGTTCTAACAGGATTGCGAAGAAGATAGAAGAACAGAAGAAGCAATAAATTTCCCTTTCTTTTTTTATTTTTAAATTTTTAATGCGATATTTTAATATCCACTGTTTCATGGGTATAATGGAGGTCATTCGATGAAATTGAAATCGTTCGTAATACTCCTTGCCACAGTTGTTGTCGCTTCCATGGTCCTCTTCCCTCCTTTGGCATACGCACAGGCCTCAGGAAGCGTGAGCTATACGCCAACAGTATACTCATCAGGTTCCACTATCCTCGCCCAGGCTACTGGGGGGAGTTTCGGATCGGGGTCCACAGTATATTTCTACATAAGCACGACAACGAGCTCGTCTGGAATAATAGGGAGCTACATAGGATATTTCATTCTTCCAGCCGGGACTACAACGCTAAGCAGCGCGCAGGTTGATTTCCACATTCCTTCAATCTCCCCCGGGTCTTATTACATAATAGCAGGAGATACATCCAGTCCAACCGCAACTGGAGCAGAGTTTGCTGTAGCATATCCAGTGACCGTGACTTCCCTATCCCCTTCTATAACAGTAACGGGTTCACAGCCAACAACCCAGGCAACTGTCACCGGTTCCGGATGGGATCCTTCCTCCTCAATTTCTCTCTATCTGGCAGGTCCTCAGGGAACATCCATCTACAGCACACTTCTAACTACGTTCAGCGTGACTGCCTCTGGCGCTGTTCCATCTGGGGTCACTTTCTCTATTCCTGAAGTTGCATACGGTTCCTATACCATTGTGGCGCAGGAATCATCCGCATCCTCTCCCAACTACGGTATCACCGCTGACTCCCCTCTCTCAGTAACTCAGTACATCACAGTTTCCCCGTATGACATAAGCGGTGCCACTGGATCAACTTTCACAGTGACAGGCTACGGATTCCCATCCCTCGCAACAATCACAGCTGATGGTATTATTGCGGGGAGCGCAAAGGCCATTAATCCTGCAACCACAGCATCAACAAGTGGGTATTTCACCGTGAGCGCATCCCTCTCCACAGCGATAACTACCCCTGGCACATACTCCGTAACTGTATCATACAACACCACTTCCTACACTCAGTCAGGTGCCATATTCGTCTCTATACCCAACCCCCTTTCCCTGGGATTCACATTCACAACAAAGACTTCCACAGTTTATCCAAATTCACAGTACACTGCAACAGTATATGATTTCCCCCCGGACACCACGGTTACAATTTCCCTGGGCCCTGATTTCCTCGGTCAGGTCTCAACGGATTCCAACGGTTTCGGAAAAATCACTGGCCTGGTACCAGATATGCCGGCAAGCACATATTATGCTACCGCTTCGTCTTCAGGTCTCTACGCCAGTGTATCCGTAACTGTCGCAAGCTATTTCACTGTTGTAGACCCTGACGGAATACAGATGATTTCAACCTCTGAATATTTCCCGTCCAGCGGTCATTACACTGTTGAGGCATTTGGGCTAACACCGTCCAGCACCTATGAATTCTCAGATTCTGCAGCACCTTCCCCTACAATTGTCTCAGTGACTTCTGGTAGCCTTGTATCATCAACACATCTTATATTCTCCCCTGCTGTCAACGGTACATTAATTTTCACCGTAATACCCAACTTCCCATCTTCAGCCACAGCTTCATCCATAACGCTGAGCGGTGTGACTGGCTACGCCGGTAATACTTACGGATACACTCCTGTCCAGCCCCCGTATTTCAGTGTTTCCCACAACACTGTGTCAATATGGGAGGCATCATCCTCTGAGACGATGACCATCACAGGCATAATACCGGATGGGGCCCTGGTTTACCCAGGTTTGAGCACATCCTACAATTTGTACATCGGGACCAGTGAATTGACGTTCACAATCGGTTCCTCAACCGTACAGACGACAGTGCTTTCATCAACATCATCATCCCAGAGCATAACTTTCACCGCTCCCGCAACGAGCGGCGTCTACTACATCAACATCACATACGCAGGACAGCCCGTATATGATAGCATATATTCCGCGCCCGTGATTGTTTCATATCCAGCTTCATCGGTCAGTTCAGGAACGTTACAGGCCATACCTATACACAGCGGCGGTTTTGTGACGGGTTACTATGTTGCCGGTTTCTCATTCTACCCTTCTGCCTCTATTAAGCTCTATTACTATACGTATTCCCAGACATCTGCCCCTTCGGCCAACACAGAATCACTGACTTACGGTGCATTCCTTTTCACCGGGCTGGAAACGATGCCATCTGAACCATCTGGCACCTATGGAATTTATGTGAATGCAACATATCAAACATCTTATTACACCACTTCCACCACTTACAAAGTCTACCCGTACTTCACAGCCACATCCGGAGGTTCCTATTCCGCCCCCATTGGTTCTACTATTTCATTCACCATGACTGGATTCTCTGCTAACGCCTATTACAACATCACATTCGGCTCTTTTACGGTATTCACGGGTTCAACATCCAGCACTGGCTCCCTAACAGGCAGTTTCAACATACCTGCAGTGCTTCCTGGTTCTTATACAATATCTGTATACCAGGGATCAACAGTTGTGGCATCTGAACAGTTCAATGTCACAGAGAGCACAACTTTCCAGCTCCTTGGCCTAGGTGACCCCGTTTATTCAGGTTCATCAGGAAGTCTATCTCACCTTTCACCATCGGATCAGGGTGGTAGCTATGCATTCCCTGGTCAGATTGTAATGTACTCTTGGACGCCAGGGTCCAGTAACAGTCCCGAAGCGCAATCATCATCCACAACAGATTACGGAAGCGTTTACGTGACTGTATACTTCAACGGTACTGCTGTTTCAACATCCCCAGTGGCTGTGACATCAACTCCTGTGACAACTTACCTCAACGGATCATTCATCATGCCAAACGGCTCCCCTGGAAATTACTGGGATGTAACACTCTCATGGCAGCAGAACTACTACGTCCCATCAAGCAGCACTGCTGGAGGGTATACTGAAAGTGACTACTACGAGATGCCATCCGGTCAGGGGCAGTTCCTCCAGCTTATCAGCGGTAACGGAGCAACAATAACAGGCATTTCCTCAGGGCAGATAGCTGAAATTACTGCAGCGGTAAACTCCTCAATATCAGCTTCAATGGCAGTCCCCATAAGCGAGCTGAACGCCGCAGTCACATCCATAAACAACACTCTGGTATACATAAAGACATCATTTGGCACCATGGAGGCATCCCTTTCAGCCATAAACGCGAGTATATCTTCTGTAAATGGCAGCGTTGTGACACTTCAGACTTCCCTTGGAAGAGTGACCACATCCCTCTCTTCGATAAATGCAACCCTTGTATCCGTTAAGGGCGGTGTTGCAACAGTCCAGACTTCCCTGGGCACTATCACGGGTGCTGTCACATCGATCAGCGGGAATGCGGTAACAATACAGAGTTCAGTGGGGACGCTCAAGGTAGCACTGAACAGCGTGAACAGCAAGGTGAATAACATAATTAACTACGGTCTCATATTCGACATACTCATATTAGCTCTTATAGCAGTAACGCTAGGAATTGCTGTATGGGGGGTAGCAAGCACCAGGAGCATAATGAAGAGGTTCGGAATGAAAAAGGAATGATCAATTTTCAATTTTTTTCTATTTTTCTTCTTGCAGGAAGGATTTTGAAAATAAAAATATTTTAATACCAATGTTATTGAAGAAGGATGAGGGTTTCGCTTCTGCTCGTTATCATTCTTCTACTGGCAACTGTTGCGCTACCCCCTTCATCCGCCTCATCCCCTTCACTTTACACTGTTGTTTTCGAAGAAAAGGGGCTCCCTTACGGGATGAACTGGTCTGTCAGCGAGGGGGGGCACACGTATTCATCCGCGGGCAACATACTCATCAATGAGCCAAACGGCTCCTATGTATTCACAATCAATCCCATACCTGGCTACAGAGCCAGCAGGTATATTTACGATGTTAACGTCACAGGAAGCAACGTCACCGAAGTTGTTTACTGGGGTGAAATTTATTACCCCGTGACATTCAGGGAGAGCGGCCTGAATCCGGGGACGCCATGGGAGGTTACAGCGGCAAACCAGGTTATTTCATCAAACTCATCAACCATAACATTCAGGGTTGCTAACGGTTCCTACACCTATCAAGCCTCCCCGGTAAATACGACTCTTTCCTCCCCCGATTCAGGGAGTTTCACAGTGAGCGGTACTCCTGTGATAATTCTAATTCATTTCATCATTGTTGTAAATATGACATTCATAGTTTCAGGTCTCCCGGGTGGTTCAGAGTGGAGCATCGTGATAGACAATAGAACATATGAGAGCACATCGCCGTTCATTTACGTTAACATACCCAACGGGACTTACTCCTATAGGGTTCAGCTACCATTCAACTACTACCCCTCGCCCTCTTCCGGCAAGGTGTCAGGGAACAAGGTTGTTTTCGTCCAGGCAAATTCTTATCTGGGTTGGGAAGCGCTGATTGCGTTGATAGTCATAGTTGACATCTTCCTTGTTTTGAGGATAAGGAGGGCTAGACGCGTCTCACGAAGACAGCAGCAGCAATGATGATTGCTGCAAATGTGAAACCTCCAAGAACGACGTAGGGGTAGTAGAGCGGAGCGCCGTCAGGATTCACATAGAAATATAGGGGCGGGAGTTCAGGGGGTACCTTCAGGAATTCTCCCTGGAATTCAACAGAAATATGGTCCGACACCATGTATCCGGGCAGGCTACCGCTGAAAGGAGTCCCATCAATCATCATACCCTCAAGCGCAAAGTACCCCTTTAGAGTGAGGGAAGGGGACGTGGAAGATGAATAGTACGGTATATCACTACGAACTTCCAGGGAATAATTCCCGTCCAGGATTGTGGAGAAGATATATGAGTAGCCGTAGATGTCTCCAGCCGTAACATGGGAATAAGAGGGAATCAACCTTCCGCTGCTGTTTTCAAGCACAACTGAAATGTTCCCCCTGTTGGGGGAGAAAAGGGTCAAATTGGCGTCTTCAAAGGGGTAGAATATCGTCAGTGGATAGGAATTGTTACCCTGGCTTAGATGTGTGTAACTTTCTGAATACATTGTTATTGTCTGTGGGAAGTATTCGATTGTTGCGCTTATGTATTTTTTCTCGTAATTTCCGTATTCAAGTTCCAGTGGCTCACTGTAAGTTACTAAGAGGTTTCCATGGACTATCTCCGCAGACTCACCAGCTTCAAATGTCTGGACCTGTGGCGCGTAGAACATACCTGAAGGTATGCTACCTGAGACAGAAATGAGGACAACGATGGCAACAACTACGATTGCAGAGATCACGGATGACTGTGCTGCAAGAGTTTTCCTGAGCGAAAGGCTCTTCCCCTCCCGCTTCTTTCTGATGAATAGCAGGTTCAGCAGTATGGATATGCCGTAAAGCGAACCGGCAACCTGCACGACCCACGACGGGAAATGATTGTCTATCTTTAAAATACGGTGGTTTAAGTCGAGGAAATATATTAGAAAGCCTATCGGGTTTATAGTTTCCATGACAATGAAGCTGAATAATGATGAGAGCCAGGTGAGGCCGACGAATATCCATCTCCTGTACATGAAAGATACAATGATTGCAAGGGGTATTTCTGCTGCGAAGTAGCTTGGAAGGTTGTAAGGTGCAAGGGATGAGAATAGTATGCCCTGGATGAACAGGAAGATGATGACTGATTCTATGTTGACCTTCTCCCTTGGAATGGCGAAGTATGAAAAAGAAGCAATCAGTGCTGATAAGTAATAGAGCAGAGGCAGCGTTTCCCCGGGCAGTACGTGGCTTAGGCCAAAGATGCTCAAAAAATCAAGAGGGCTGTAGTATGTGATGTAGCTGTATGGTGCCAGGTACCCCTGCGGTGAGCTCGGGGCGGTAGCAGCAACCCCCCTGGATAAATAGAGCATAAATATGAGTATCTGGCCGATAGCAGCAAATATAGATGAAACAGCAAGGAATTTCAGCGCCTCCTTTCTTCCTTGTTTTAGCCAGAAGTACCTTAATAAAAAGGGTACAGCGAAAGCAGGGTAGAGGTATGATCCTATTGCCATACCGTAGAATGCGGCAGATGAAACATTCCTTCCCCTTATCATGAGGTATGATGCTGCAACCAGAAAGAAAACAGAGGTTATTATTGCGGAACCGTAGATGAGCGCAGTGAAGAAGTATATGGGCGAAGTCAACAGGAGGAGGGACGCCTTCCTGCCATCAAAACCCAGGGACTTCCCTATTTTAAAAACTATGAATGCTGTGAGAAATGAAAATATTATGAAGGGTATCTTCACTCCAAGCTGTATTGTTATAACATTCTGTATATGCAGCACGTAGAGAAGAATTGTGAAGAAATATCCCCCTATGTTGATAACATCGTAATACGCACCCATTGGAAGGGAGAGGAATGGAGGTATTCTAAGAAAGTAGAAGAACTGCGCATTCTGAGCATATCCAGCATCGTCGAATGGGTGTGAAGCAAGAGCACCTACGAGTAAATAAGCAGCCAGAAGGAGAATATACCACATATTCTCTCTTGCTGACCAGCCTTTTTTCCCTCCCGCGTTCCTGGAATTTTCTACCATATGATGCCTTAATCTATAATCTGAATTTATTATAATCTTTTACTCAATTGAAACCGAAAAATAATGTGAAAGTGGGCGCAGGATAATAAGGGGACGCCTGGGTAGCTCGTATCATCGACTGACACTTTAACTATCGTATTACTCACTAATCATGACAACTCGTACCATTAGTTTAAGATTAATCACGCCCCTGAAAATTCTCTCTTTGCTCAGTATTATTCAAGGAGAGATTGCGCCGTGTCCATAAGTGTCACAGCATTCTTTCCATCTCCAAGCATTGGGTTAACAGTGACATCGTTTGAATAACGAACTGGGAGTCTTTTGGATAGTTTAAATCATTGCCGAGCACAAATGGGAAGGAACAGTAAAATAGGCGTTCAACTTAGGGCAATAAATGGAATTAGCGGCAAAGGTAGACGATATAGGCACAAGTGTTACTTACCAGTATGCGAGTACTATAGTTTCCGTCCTTTCAGGCTTCTTATTCTACATATACATAGTTCGGGTATTCTCTACGGAGGTGGTAGGGGTTGTAGCGCTCCTATCAGCAATAATGATACTCTTCGGCACAGTATTCAGCGTTGGATTGAACTTTGGAGTGCAGCATTTCATATCATACTACATCGGCCAGAACAATCCTTCCGCCCTGAGAGGTGTTGTGAAGGAGATATCCCTGCTACTTCTACTGGTATCAATAATTGCAATTGTTTCCATGTGGTTCTCGGCCCCTGCATTTGCTTACTTATTCTTTCACACTTATACCTATCTGGAACTTATAAGGATAATGGGATTTGCAATCGTGGCTAGCCTGGGGAATGGCGTTATGGGGGGGATGGTCCTTGGGTTGCAGAAATTCAGGGCCAATGGCCTCATCAACATCGCAATTTCTATAATTCTATATTCAACAATAATAATTCTGCTTCAGCTGAGGGATGTTCCGCTTATGGTTGTCATAGGGTGGATTGCAGGTTATTCCCTTGGAACAGCGCTGTTCTCCCTGCGCGTTCTGAAAGGAATCGGTGGTATGGCATCGAAGGCAGAGCATGTTCCTCTGAAAATCATCATCGGTTATTCAATCCCGCTCTTCATCTCCTCACTCCTGGGATACGGTGCAACTTACGTTGACAGGTTCACAGTCTCGTTCTTCCTCAACCTGTCTGAGGTTGGCATATACAACTTCTCACTCCTCATAGTATCTGCACTCGGGTTACTCATTGGCCCATTCGGCGCAATCCTCCTCCCAAAACTCTCTGAAATGTACGGTAGGGGTGACATGGACAACCTCAGGCTCTACGGTTCCAAGGCTATAGAGCTTCTGCTTGCACTCTATATTCCGATTGCCCTCATAGTTGCATCCATCTCCCCTTCCATTCTCCTCTTCCTCGCAAACCCATCCTACCTTCCCGGCTACATACCAATAACAATGATCACTATAATCAACGCACTCTTCATACCTTCGAACATCCTTGCGGTCTCACTGCAGGCTGTCAGGAAAACAAGGCTTTTCCTTCTCTCCTCCTCCCTTGCCCTTATCTCCAACTTCATATTCTCCATACTCCTTATACCAAAATTCGGAATAAACGGTGCGGCTGTGGGCTTCTCTTCCATATACGTGATGGCATTCATAGTCACCTATTACTACGCTAGGAAATACGGGACGGTATATTTCGAGAAGGCAAAGATAGCAAAGATAATGATTTCCGGGATAATCATGTTCTCAGTGGTGTTTGCCCTGCAGATGCACTTCTGGTATTCACCACTCAAAATGTTCGCTTACATAATATTAGGATTCGTAATATATGCAGTTCTTGTAAGGGTACTGGGCACGTTCAGCTCCGAAGACATCGACATGTTCATGAAGATAATGCCAAGGGGGCTGAATATAAGGGTCCTTTTAAGGAAAATTCTTGTGAAATGATTTATGCTGTGGGTATATAAATAATGTTCTAGGAGATCGATGAACCCTCGTGATTCCTATGTTGACCTTTTCCCCTTGGGGGGAAGTTAATTACACCGCCGTTCATACGTAGTGCGAAAAGTTCCTCCAGGGGAAGCAGACAATATAAGGAAGAGGATTTCAGATCTGAAGAATGCAGTCGAGATAAGGAGGGACGTGGTAATTGATAATATCCCCTTCAAGGTAGGAGTATTTGACCACTTCGGCAATCTTGTGCTTGTCATAGATAGTGAAACATACGTGGAGTTCAGGGATGGGGTAGACTTTGAGATCATGAAACTTAACAGCAGGATTTTGAAGTTCGATGTGCCTCACTGGATAGAGTGCGTCAGGTCCGGTGAGTGCATCAGGGGAACAATGCTGTTATCCCTGAGGATGCACCGGGAAGTATGAAGACACCCATAAGCAAATAACTCTACCCTAACGGGGAGATAAGACCTGGGTATAGTAAGAAAGTTGTAAATGTTTTAAAGGACAAGGCTGAATTCCAGTATGCACAGGTATCACATTCGGGTTTTTACAGTTTCAGGATGGTGCGTCCTCAGGTACGCAAGGAGGAAGAAAAGTGGAAGGTTGATGAACAGGAGGAGAAGGGAAAGAGGAGCTGGCCTAAATCACATAAGTAGCACCGTTAAAATTTCAATATATGACTGGACTTATTCCCTGTAAGAACGGGATCATTCCCCATCTTGATCTCATTCGCCTGTTCAGCTATTACTTCAATATCACTGTCTATCGCCCTCTCGAATTCAACAAGCATCCTTATTGATGAAGAGAAGTTTGACTTAGTCAGCTGCTCTATGTTCACCCCTATTGGAACTGAAATGCTTTCCCCCTCCACAGCCCTCACTACCTCCCCATATACCCTGAGTGCATTAAGCAGCGACCTGATCGGTGCTTCTGAGGCATCACCTCCCTCCATTATATAGTCCCTTGCCTTCTCAGGCATGTCAACGCCAAGGAAGTCCAGAAGGTTCAGATCTGCGCTTCCCTTGAGAGGAGCGAAGCTTAGTATCACAGTTGCAGGCTTCAGCCCTGCACTCTCGCACTACTTTCCGTATTCCCTGAGCAGGTCTGTGATCATAGAACTGTCAAATAGAACCTGGGTTGTGAAGAATTTTGCACCTGTGAATGTCTTGAAAAGCATCCTCTTTGCCTCATCCCTCCTCTCCGGTATTGATATGTTACCTACTGTCACATCACCAATGACCCCCCTCTCCGAGAGTTTATGGGCTACAACATTCGCCTCAGATACTGAGGGTCCAGGGTACCTGTGGTGCCTCGTGTTACCACCTACGAACACTATATTGTTTATACCCATTGAGCTGGTCTCAGAAATCCAATCGACGAACTTGTCGTAATTCTCTATATGGGCGACTACCTTGTTCACAATTGCATCCCTTCCCAGGAGATCCGCAGTACCCCTGGAGAGTGCCCGTGTGTAAACACTGTTGTACCTGGGCTTCCCCTCATGGTTTTCCTCAACGAGCTCGGGGACGCTCACAGCGCTCAGCCTTTTTATTCCCTTCAGTTCCCTCGCAAGCTCCTCCTTCCTTGCATTGACGTTCCTTAAAATCTTCCTGTCATGTTCTGGATCCCCTGTCCTGCTGTCCCTCAGTGGCAGGGCCGTGAATATAAGTGGTCTTTTGTCAAGGAGTCTGGAGAAAGGAAGGCTATCTGTCATATCAAAAAATAATATGTTGCATTATTTAACAGTGTTGTTGCGGACGGTACCGTTTGATCACGTGCAAGAGTTAGATTCAATCAGCGTCTCGATTTCAGAAATTAACAGTAAACAATCGGAAATATAACATTCTGATTTACAAGAAAATAAACAAGATACGTAACGGGATGGAAAGGGATTAAAATTTAAGATTCAAAATATTATTATACATAGAAAATATGATATTGAGATGGGGAATAAGATTATCTCGGTCAATCCTGAAAGAAGAAAAGAGTTGAAGATAAACAGATCAACCTTGTGGTATCAGCAAAAGAAGATTAAAGAGGGAAAGACTATTAAGATTTATAGTAAGACTAAGGTGAGGATCTGATGATACAAACACGACTAAAAAGGTACAAAATGAAATTTAATAAATTACACCACCATGAACCAGAGATATTGAATAGAAAATTAACGCATCATTTGCTTATAATGTCTAACTGTAATCCTAATTTCCTTCCTGAACGTTCAGTCCTGGTTTTAAAGAATGTTTAAATAACGTTAACACGGATGGTAGTGGTTTATGGATATAAGGAAAAAAGAAAAAATATCATTATTTTTTTGGCGCAGATACTCCTCCACTTTTGATAGGATTAACAGAGCTCCGCTGAATAAAATGTTTGCAAAGGAAAATTCCAAGGTACCAAGATTTCAAGACAGGTTAGCTCATTTTAGATTTATACAGAAAGAACTAATTAAAGACGCACCAATAGATTACCTCGAATTCGGGGTATATCAGGGTGAATCCATTAAAGAGTTTTCCAGATTAAATCAGCATCCGTCGAGCAGATTCTTCGGTTTCGATTCATTTGAAGGATTACCCGAAGAGTGGTTTGAAGGTTTTGGTAAAGGTGCCTTTAATTTAGAGGGAAAAGTACCAGATATTGATGACAGTAGAGTTTCTTTTGTAAAGGGATTATTTCAACAAACACTACCTAGCTTTTTAAAAGGATATGTAAGAAATAACAGAATTGTTTTACATATTGATGCTGATCTCTATACTTCAACCCTTTTCGTGCTTGTGAATGTCCATAATATTCTGAAGAGTGGCGACGTAATAATTTTTGACGATTTCCTTGATCCCCTGGGTGAATTTAGAGCATTTTTTGATTATACTAAATCTTTCAACCTTAAACCAGTACCTATTTCAATTGTAAATTATGGAAAGTTAATCGATAAGATAGCATTTATGTTCTGAATAAAATCGTTCAATTTCATGCTTATAGGATCAGAGAAAAATGGTATCATACCATATTTACCCTATGACAACGTAGTGTCACGAATTTTGTGTATCAGGGATACCTCTTACTGAACATTTCAGTCAACTCATCCCTAATACACAACATTTTTGACGCTTTCTCTCATCTACATAATAGTAGCCAAATCGGTTATGATAACCGCAAATAGGTGTAACAATTGTAATGAAAATAAAGAAGTAATTTATCTCGTTTTTACCACTATACAATATTAGCGGCAATCTACGCTAAACCATCCTTATGCACTTCCAGGCCATTCTCAATATCGTGGGTTGACCTTTTTATCATCTTAATCATCCATTCTATTTGATCCTTTAAAAGATCTACCTGTTCCGGGGTCAAACACCCCTAGAGGGTAAAAACCTTTCTAGCAGTGCGTCAATTTTGCTGGAAATTGATTGCAACACGACTCTGGTATTTTCATTGTAATTTGGAGAATTCTCGTTCAAATTTTTCATCATATTGTAAATCCTTTCCCATTCTTCTCGATTGCATCTCTGATTCCATCAAGGGCAGATACTAACTCCCCTATGTAATCATTGAATTTCATATCTGTGGCAATGTCATCTATTTCCTTCCCAAGCCGCTGGATCTCGGCCTCATATTCTCGGTTTCTATCATCCCTTAAGTACTGCTTAAATGTCGCGATGAGAAATAGTAACATTGCCATTTTTATAAAATCTTCAATGACCTTATCATTGCCGTTTTTATCCTTTTCAATAATCGTTATCTGTGGTTTCGATAGATCGGGGGAAACATCGGTACTGTTTTCGCCTCTAGCAGGAATCAATGCCATGGAACTTCTGATGCTTTTATACTCCTTCAGGTTTGTGTAGCCAATCTCTATTGACTGTCTGACAAAATCATCCCATTCGTACCCCATTTCTTTCACTGATATCTTGTACCTGTTTTCAAGTTCCATGAGTGCCCTCCCCGCATCCATCGCATCTATGTATTCCTGATATATCATTTCACTCAATGTTGACGATATCTTACCAGTAGCTTTGTTCATTGTCCTGTTCAGAATTTCCGATTCTGCCGGAGGGGGTATTTCAATGGTTCCTGTTTCTTGCGACCTCATGATCTTCCACAGCCTCGTTAATCTATTTGAGCCTATATGCAGTTCCCTCTTTATCTGCCTCCAGTTCTTACCTCTACTCTTCAGCTCCTTAACCTTTGACAAAAGGTCATCATCAGAAAGCGGATTTTCCTCCCTTTTCCTGCGAACTTTACGTGCCATGTCATATATATAAAAATCTCATATAAGTAAGTTTCTGCTCCTAGGAGCAATCCCAATTCTACGTTTTATCAATGAAACCTGTTCATGATTAATAAGATTGATTTCTTGTTCAATGATTCTCCGCGGATATGGAAAATTTGGGATTTGGAATAATATGGGAAGGCTGTGCCTGTATGTTCAGGAGCGCTCCTAGGTGCGATACATGTTGTTATGCCGATAAGTGTTTTTACAGCGAAGGTGTCCGATTATCTCGTGAGGGGAGATATACTCTGGATTTCCCAGTTTAGGAGCACCACGAGATACTTAATCCGATAATAGCCTTGTCATGGTGATATGTGAATGCAACTACAGAGAACGCAGAAAATAAACCTGCTTTCATACTGGCTACATGTTGGCATTGAGTGACAATTCTGGGCATCATGCCTTTGCCTTATCAATCTCGAAGAACCCTGGTTCCCATTTATCCCCTCCAGTCTGTTTTGGCCTTACATACTTCCACCCCCTCCTCTCCATTTCATCCCTCACTGCATAGAAAACATCCACTGGTTCTATCTTCTTCTTCATCACTATTTTATCCCCCTCTATTGAGAGCTCTGAGTGTTCTTTCACTATATCCATTACGGAATCAACATCCTTCTTCCCATTTTCCTAATTCTGTTTCAATGACTGTGAATGCATATTCTGGAGATGGGAACTGCCATTCTGCTGTTTCAGTATACCGAATGGAACAACAACCATTTTGAGAAGCTCTTGAATCTCCAGCTCATTCGGAGGTCTCCCTTCCAGCTTTGTAAATTCCTCTATGATTATCTTCCTTGCCCTTATTGCGTATGAGGTGAATTCCCTAATCTCGGGGTCTTCAGGGAAGATCATGCTTTCTCCTCCACTTTGGTCTTTTGAGA
>Ga0078972_1010205_pt1 | contig 17772 bp, 16 predicted proteins | sample YelNatPaOPGAMG01_FD_67568 | JGI IMG/M metagenome (GOLD analysis project Ga0078972, IMG submission 67568) | Hot spring thermophilic microbial communities from Obsidian Pool, Yellowstone National Park, USA - OP-RAMG-01 (SPADES assembly) (version 2) | ecosystem: Environmental > Aquatic > Thermal... | reverse complement strand
TGGTAGACGTCCCGTTAGGAGAAGGTCATATCATCATTCATACCTTTTCCATTATAAATAAACTTTCTAGTTCACCGGTAATGATGGCATTATTGAATCAGATTTTGGAGAGGAGGTGAGAATGCAGAAAGAAAGTAGAGTAAAACGAAAACCTAATTAATTTAGGGGGATAGAAGGGGTAGATATTTAGAGAATAGTTTTGAATTTGTATCTCGAAAAGTTAATATAGAGATGAGGTTTAGAAGTGAGGTTAAAGTATAAGTTTAATATGTAGGAACCTTGAGTTTATGAGAATTTTTAGAGGTTTTCAAAAATTTTAGAAAAGGAGGAGTGAGAAGATGTTTAGCAGAATCGAGAAAATAATATCAATATTGGCAATTTTATTTATAATATTTAGCTCTTTCATCCCTTTTGCTTTCGCTGAAGAAAAGGTTAAAATAACTTATCTAACCTGGATGTGGCCTGCTCGGGAGAAATTATTTAAGCAAACTGTAGCAAATTTCCAAAAGAAATACCCTAATATAGAGGTAGAAGGGATATTTGTATCAGACTCCGCAGAATGTAGACAAAAGCTACTTACTATGATAGCTGGAGGAACCCCTCCAGATATAGCTCATCTTTGGACGACTGATGTAGAAAAATTTTACAGGAGTGGGGTAGTCTTATGTCTTGATCCTTATATAAAGCGAGATAAATTTCCTATATATGATTTGCCTCCAGTTAAGGACCCCTTCCTCTACAGAGGAAAAGTATATGGGTTGCCTTGTGATGGTGGAGCATTTGTGGACAGAGCTATATACTACAATGTTGATCTTTTCAAGGCGGCAGGTCTTTCTTTACTCAAGTGGGATTATAAACATCCAGAAGCTACATGGACTTGGCAAGACTTTTTACAAATAGCTCAAAAACTTACTAAAGATACTAACGGTGATGGGAAAATTGATCAGTTTGGCTTTAATAATAGTATAGATTCTTTTCCTATCTATGTCTGGAGTAATGGTGGGGAACTTTTCAGAAAAGACATGAAGAAATGTCTTTTAGATCAACCTGCAGCTTATGAAGCTATTCAGTGGTTTGCGAATCTAAGGGTTAAGTACAATGTCATGCCAAGACCAGAGCAAGTAGCTGGAGCAGGAGATCTTTTCATTACTGGAAGAATTGCTATGGAAAACGGTGCTTATATGAGAGCACAAGCGTATCGAGATGCTAAAGTACCTTTTGAATTTAGACTTGCTCCTTATCCTTCAGGAGAAAATGGTCTTATAAATCTTGCTATGGCTCATCCAAATGTAATATTATCTGGATCGAAACATCCTGAAGAAGCATGGCAATTTTTAAAATATACTCTTAGTCCTGAGAATCAGCATAATCAGGTTTTAATTTGGCGAGGGTATCCTGCACTTACTAAGAGTATGGCTTATTCAAAAGAATATTTATATCCAGAATATCCTCCATATGATTATGGTCCATTAGTATTTGGGAAAGCAAGAGCTTTACCTAAATATCCAGCATGGCCAGAAATATGGGATACAATAATGTCTGGACTAGACCCAGTATTCTTAGGTAAAATTTCGGCTAAAGAAGCTGTTAGTAATTTTGTGCCTAAAGTAAATGAGATACTACTAAAGACTAAGGAATAGGATTATGGCGATGGGGAATACTGAAGATTTTTAATTCAGTGTTCCCCATCTGTAAAAAGGAGGTCCTAAATAATGATCTTGTCAGATAGAAAATTAGGAAGACTTACTAAAAAAGAAATTAAAGACTTTTATTTGTACATTTCTCCATGGCTTATTGGTTTAATTGTCTTCAATTTAGGTCCAATATTAGCTTCGCTAGTGTTAAGTTTTACTGAATGGGATATATTAAGTCCCCTGAGATTTACTGGAATACAGAACTATCTCTCATGTTTTTTTGAAGATCCTTTATTTAGAAAATCATTATGGGTGACAGTTTATTATGTTCTTTCAGTCCCTTTAAGAGTTTTATTTGGACTTTTAGTAGCTTTATTGCTAAATCAGAAAATAAAAGCAGTAGCACTTTTTAGAACTATTTATTATCTTCCGTCAGTAATAAGTGGAGTTGCTGTAGCTCTTTTATGGCTTTGGGTTTTTAATCCAGAATTTGGACTCCTTAATTACTTACTCTGGAAGTTTTTTCACATGAATGGACCTGCCTGGCTATTTGATGAAAGATGGGTGATTCCTTCTTTCATTATTATGAGTCTCTGGGGTGTTGGTGGAAACATGGTAATTTATCTTGCTGCTCTTCAAGGAGTGCCGACAAGTCTTTACGAAGCGGCAGAAATCGACGGAGCTAATTCTTGGATAAAATTTTGGAAAATAACCATTCCGATGATAAGTCCTGCTATACTTTTTAATCTAGTGATGGCTACTATAAATTCCTTTCAGATTTTCACGCCAGGCTTTATAATGACGAATGGAGGGCCTAATAATGCTAGCCTTTTTTATGTCCTATATTTGTATAGGAATGCTTTTCAGTATTTTAAAATGGGATACGCCTCTACACTAGCATGGATTCTTTTTGTAATAATTTTTATATGTACCCTTCTTATATTTAAGAGTTCTTCTAGATGGGTTTTCTACTCTGGAGAAGCAAGGTGAGACGGAGGACAGGATGATGATCCAAATACTATTTAAGTTTAGGAAATTTTTGAAATATCTAGGAATATACTTAATTGTAATATCTGGAGTAATTATAATATTAATCCCACTTCTTTGGATGTTATCAACAGCCTTAAAACCTTTAGGAGAAACGCTTTTATTTCCTCCCAAATGGGTTCCTACTCCTCCTCAGTGGAGTAACTTTATAAATGGGTGGAAAGCTCTACCCTTCAATATCTTCCTGAAAAATACTTTAATTATAACTTTCACAGCTTTATTAGGACAGGTACTATCCTCTTCTTTAGTTGCCTATGGATTTGCTAGATTTAGAGCGCCAGGTAAAGATCTTCTTTTCCTGATACTATTAGGAACTATGATGATTCCAGAGCAGGTTCGATTAATTCCTATTTATATTTTATTCAGAATATTAGGATGGATAAATACTTTTAAGCCTTTGATAATCCCCGCTTATTTTGGTGGAGGAGCATTCTCTATCTTTCTACTAAGACAATTCTTTATGACTATTCCTTTCGAGTACGATGAGGCAGCTAAAATTGATGGATGTAACTCTTTTTGGATATATTTGAAAATTATACTACCACTTTCAAAGCCTGCTTTAACGACTATCGCCATTTTCTCCTTTATGGGGTATTGGAATGATTTTATGGGTCCTCTTATCTATCTTCATTCCCCTGAAAAATATACCCTTTCATTAGGACTTAGGATGATGAATGTACCTGCTGAAGGAGGACTAGTTCCTTGGCATTATTTAATGGCTGTTTCATTGTTAGTAGTTCTTCCGTGTATTCTAATTTTCTTTTTTGCACAGAAGTATTTTATTCAAGGTGTAGTAGTAACTGGGTTAAAAGAATAAAGAAGAAGGAGGAATTATCTATGAGTAATAAGATATCACGACCTAATGTGCTTTTAATAATGACCGATCAACAAAGGTATGATACATTAGGATGTTATGGGAATAGTAGAATATTTACACCCAATATTGATCGTCTAGCCAACGAAGGGGTATTATTTGAACGGTGCTATGTACAAAATTCTGTATGTGCTCCAAATCGAGCGTGTATAGTTACTAGTAGATACCCGAGAATTTGCAGGCTTAATGCAAATGGAAGGCCGTTGCCTAATGATGAAATATTACTAACTAAGATATTAGCAGAAGCAGGATATGATTGTGGTTTAATAGGGAAGTTCCATATAGATGCTTGTGAACATGGAAGGACAGAGCCACGCCGAGATGACGGCTTTCGTATTTTTGAATGGGCTCATGATCCAGATCACGCTTCTCCTTACAATCATTATCATGGATGGCTTAGGGGGAAAGGGATTTTAAATTTTAAGATGAATCCTCCAATTCCGCAAGAATTAAGTTATACACACTGGTGTGTAGAAAGAGGAATTGCCTTTCTTGAAGATCATTATCAAAATTATCCCGAGAAACCATTTTTCCTTTGGCTAAATATTTTTGATCCCCATGATGGTCCCGCTCCAGATCAGAGGTATTTAGATATGTATCCACTAGATAAAATTCCTAAGCCTAAATATATGGATGGGGAATTAGAAAATAAACCTCCTTCACAACAGTATGGATTTCAATGGGGTTATGGAGGTAGACGTAAGGGTTATGCTCAACTTACAGAAGAAGAAAGATTAACTCTTATATCTGAGTATTATGCAAAGTGTACTCAGATAGATACTGAAGTTCAGAAAATTCTTAACTATCTTAAAGAAATGGACATAGAAGAGAATACTATAGTTATTTATACCTCAGATCACGGGGATATGTTGTGTGATCATGGATTAGTCCTGAAGGGCCCTTATTTTTATGAACCAGCTATACGAGTTCCACTGATAATAAAATGGCCAGCACGTATAAAATCTGGACTTCGACGTAAAGAGCTTGTTCAATCAATTGATATAATGCCTACTATTTTCGAGGCTATTGGACTTACTTTACCTTGGTATGTACAAGGGCAGAGTCTTCTAACTCTGTGCATAGATTCAGCTTCAAGTCCTATTCGTGAATGGGCATATTGTGAGTATAGAGAAAGTAACTTCCCTCATACTCCTCCTGTATATGCTACGATGGTCAGGACAGAAAGATATAAATTGATTCACTATCATGGAGAAATGTACGGAGAACTTTATGACCTAGAAACAGATCCAGATGAATATATCAATTTATGGAGTAAAGAAATGGAGTTACGAGAAGAACTTGAACGGCTTCTTTTAGATGTGTTTTATCTAACAGAGGCTCCAAATTTAAAACGTATATCAAACTGGTGATTGGCTCTATAAACTTTTGGATGATATCTAAAAATAGTAAAAGTAAGGGGGGAATGCCTACATAGGAGTTAGTGGGTATTCCCCCTTTACTTTGTGTGTGAGAAAATTATTATATAAACTACATTCCGCAGGTATAGTATAATGTATAAAAATTTTTTCTTTCAAGAAATGATGGAGGATTAGAATTGAAAGTTACTAATAAAAGTATAGAAGATATGGAGATAATTACCAGAAATATAGATCACCTCGGCATAGTTGCTGGGGCCTTTGATGAGCTAAGTATCTCTGAAGTCCTGGATGAGAAGTTACCTAAAAATAGGCAGCATAAATGCTCTCATTCCACCATAGTTAAGGCTATGGTCCTAAATGGTCTTGGCTATACAGAAAGAAGGCTCTATCTTTTCCCTTCCTACTTTAATAATCTACCCACAGAGAGGCTACTAGGAAGAGGAATCCTTCCTGAAGATATAAACGAAGATACAGTAGGAAGGACCTTAGATAGGATCTATGAGTATGGTCCCACAAAACTATTCAGTGAGATAGCCTTAAAAGTAATGAAGAAGTTATCAGTAGAACCCCTGCTACTACATCTAGATACGACTAGTTTCAGTGTAGAGGGAGGGTATGAAGGTGAAGATGGAGAGAACGCCATAGAGATAACATTCGGTTATCCTAAAGATGGTAGATGGGACTTAAAGCAGTTCATACTGAGCATGGCCACTAACCAATACGGGATGCCTCTATTTGAAGAGATACACTCAGGTAATAAGTCGGACAAAGAGATAATAAGGCAGACATTTAAGAAGCTAAAAGAGGAGTTAAGGACAGGGATAGACAAGGTATACTACATAGCTGATAGCAGTTTCTATACGGAAGATAACATAAAAGAAGTAGGGAATGATGTCTACTGGATAACAAGAGTACCAAGTACGATAAAGATGGCAAAAGACCTGCTAAAAGAAGATCTTGAGATGGTTCAATGTGAAGACACCAGATATTCATTGTATGAGACCAGGGTGAAATATGGTGGCATAGAACAGAGGTGGATAGTAGTAGATTCCAAAGAGATGAAAGAGAAGAAAGAGGACAGTTTTAACAAAGAGATAGAAGAAGACAGAGAGAAGGTAGAGAAAGAACTGATGCATCTAAGGAATAGAGAGTTTTACTGTGAGGCAGATGCCATAGAGGAAGCTAATAGGTGGATAGAGAAACATCCCTGGTATCGATTTAAGGAGCTTAAGATAAAGGAGAAATTAAGGAAGTCAGAGAGGAGAAGAGGTAGGCCCAGGAAGGGGGAAGAACTAGACAGGTACTACTTAATAGAAGGGGAGATAGAGGTAATAGAGGGGGAGATAGAGAAGGAAAGGGAGAAGCTGGGGAGATTTATAATAGCGACCAATGAAATAGATACAGAGGTAAGTGGGGAAGAGATACTCAAATACTACAAGGATCAGAAGTATATAGAAGGAGGATTCAGGTTTCTAAAGGACAAGAGCTTCAGGGTATCAGAGGTATATCTGAAGAAAGAGGAGAGGATAGCAGCGCTACTTATGGTGATGGTATTGACGCTATTAGTATATACGATAGCTGAATGGAAGATAAGGAGGGAGTTATCCAGGCTAGGAGAAAGCATACCCAATCAGAAGGGGAAACCGACACAGAGACCTACAATGAAGTGGGTATTCCAATTTTTCAGGGGTATAAGTGAAGTAAGAATGGAGCTAATGGGAGAAGAGATAATAAAGGTGACGAATTTAAGGGAAATACCTAGGAAGATTCTTTCATTGATGGGGAAGGAGTGTGAAAAATATTATAATTGAGAGTGACACGTGCGGAATGTGGGCTAAAGGAATAATAGTAGAAAAATGTGACCTAAATAACAAACTTCCTTTTCCTGATAATTTTTTTGATGTTGTATTTTCTAACCAGGTAATAGAGCATTTAATTAATATAGATTGTTTTATTGAGGAGGTTTATAGAATTTTAAAATCTGATGGCTATGCAATAATTTCTACGGAAAATCTTTCATCTTGGGATAATCTCCTTGCTCTCTTTTTGGGATATCAGGCTTTTTCTCAATGTATCAGCACCAAAAAGCATATCGGGAATAAGTTTTCTCCACAATATAAGAAAGATGTTGAGGAGATATATTTTGCTCATAGAACTATCTTTACTTATTTTGGTTTGCTGGAATTATTTAAAACCTATGGATTTATTATTGAAAAAGTGCTTACTGCTGGATATAGTATATTTGACAAGATTGACCCTATCCATAGTCGTTATATAACTGTAAAGGTAAGGAAGGGTGATAATAATGTCTCTAAAAAATAAAAAAACTCTTACTTTTCTTATGACCACTACTTTCTATCCTCCTTACCATATTGGTGGAGATGCTATCCATGTATATTATTTAGCTAATGAATTAGCTAAATCAGGTCATAAGATTCATATTATCCACTTAATAGACTCTTATAGATGGCAGAGAAAGGAGGAACCACCAGGAAGTTATCCTAATCATCCTAATATTACTGTACATCCAATTAAATCTCCTATTGGTAAAGTCTCTCCTTTAATGTCTTATATTTTCGGTACATATTACCCTATTTCTAAAGAAATTCTAAGACTTATTTATGAAATTAATCCAGATGTAATTCATCATCATAATATAGCAGGTTTTGGACCGTTTATCCTTGACATTGAGGCTCCAGTAGTGCTTTATACAGCACATGACTATTGGGCTTTATGTCCTATGAATTCCTTTTTAAAATATAAAAAGTATTCTTGTAATGGAAGGAGAGATTGCTTTTTATGTTCTCTCTATTATAAACGTCCTCCCCAACTCTGGAGATATATCAAAAAAGGAAAGTATAGATTTTCTAAAATAGATACTATTATCGCTCCAAGTAGATATGTGGCTGAGAAGCTAAGCAAGGAGATAGAAGTAAATATTATCACCATACCAAATTTTGTTCCTAACCCCCCACAAATACTACCCAATAGTAAATATGAAAATTATTTCTTATATATTGGTTTATTAGAAAGTCATAAGGGAATACTAAATCTAATAGAACTTTTTAAGGACTGCAAAGACGAAATCGATTCTAAACTCTTAATAGTTGGAGAGGGAACATTGAAAAACAAAATTAAAACAATAATAAGAAATTATAAATTAGAAGATAGAATATTACTTTTAGGCTGGAAAGAACATAATGAAATTTATTCTCTATTAAAAAATGCTTATGCTTTGATAGTACCATCGATTTGGTCAGAAAATTCCCCCTTAGTAGCATTAGAGGCTTTGTCAGTAGGAACCCCTGTAATTGGTACCAATATGGGAGGAATACCTGAGATCGTAGAAAAAGTTAATCCTAAATTTATATTAAAAGATTTCAATAAGAAATCATTTTTAGATATGTTACCTCTACTTTCTGAAATTTCTCGAGACTCAATTATAAAGACCTATAAAGAGCATTTCTCTATAGAAGGTTATTTAGATAAATATTTGAAACTTTTAGGGGTAGAAAATGAATATAGCTGTAGTTAATCTTATTACCTCTACTACAGTTCTACCAATGAAATTAAAATCTCTTATGGGATTGAAAATTGCTCGTAAACCCAATACAGATGAGTGGATAAATATAGTAAGACTCTGTAAAAGGATGGCTGAGTTTGGTAATAATGTCGTCCTTTATGTCTCAGATGTATTTTTGCCAGAAAAAACTATAAGTGGGAATATCCCTGGCCTTACAATTCGTTATTTGCCAACAAGATTAACTCAGGTTTTTTCTCCAGCTATAATTCCATTTACTCCATCTCTCTATAAAGAATTAATCTCTAGAGATTTTGATATAATATTGGCTTCTGAGACCTTGCAAATTGGATCTATCTTGGCAATTTTGGCAGGAATTAGAAAAAAGATACCTGTCATAATATGGCAAGAAGTAGATGTATGGCCACCGCAATATATCTTAAGATTTGCTGAAAGATTTTATTATACTTTAATTTTTAAACCTTTCTTAATTAAGAAGATAAGAGGAATTATTGGAAGAAGCAGTTCTGCAATAGAATTTCTAAAATCTATAGGAATCTGTGAAGATAAAATCTTAGGAATCATTCCAACACCTATAGATACTACTATATTTAAACCAATTCCTAAGAATGAGGCAAGAGTTAAACTTTGTTTACCTTTGGATAGGCCGATTCTGTTATGTGTTACTACTTTAGATAAGAGACGGGGCTTAGATTTATTATTACTAACTATAGAAAAAGTGACTCAAAAAATCCCGGAAGTTCTATTATTAATTAAGGGAAATGGTCCTTTACGAGAAAATTTAGAAACAACAATAGAAAAGAAAGGACTTAAAAATAATGTAAGGATTGATTATTCTTATACAGCAGCTCCTGAGATGCCTCTTTTCTATAGTGCTGCAGATATCTCTTTAGTGGTAACAGAATTCGGATTATTACCCTTCTCTGCATTAGAAAGTTTAGCTTGCGGTATTCCAGTAATTTCAACTTTTAAAAGAGGGTTAAAGGATTTTATTATAGATGAAGAGACAGGATTTCTTGTAGATAGAGATCCAGATTTATTAGCAAATAAAATAATTAAGATCTTGAGATACAATAAATTTAATAATGAAAAAATTATAGAATTTGCCAAGAAAACAATTGGAATTGATAGAGTTATTAGTGTCTTTAGGGAGGTATTTGGAAATGAAACAAAAAAGAAATGAGATTGATAAGCTAAAACTTCTTTTTGTTGTCCCCCAACTTCACGGAGGTGGTGCAGAAAGGAAGGTTCTGGAGATAATAAATTCTTTAGACTATAATAAGTTTGAAGTAGACATAGTAGTATGGCAAAGAGGAAGGATGTATGAAAAATTGAGAAAAGGAGTTAACCTCTATTCTTATAATTATAGAAACCATAAGCATAACTTTGCTTATTTCTATGAATTCTTAAAAATTATTTTAAAGGGATTTTTTCTTTTTCGTAAATATGATTTAATCATATCTTGGATAGAACTCTTTCCAACTTATTTATCTTTTATCTCTGCCTTTCTGAGACATAAGAAGATAATAGGTGTTATACATATAGTATTATCTGATTGGATAAAAATAATGAACGCATATAAGGGGCATTGGTTCTTAATCCCTAAAATTTATAATAAGTTAGATAGGGTTATATGTGTTTCTAACGCAGTTAAGGAAGATTTGATTAAGAATTTTAAAATAAATCCCTCTAAAATTAAAGTAATATATAATCCTGTGAATATTGAGTATATAAATTCTCTTAAAAAGGAGGAACCAGTAGATTTTAAATTTGATGAAAATAAAGACTATATACTAGGTATAGGAAGGATAGATCAACAGAAAGGATTTGATATACTTATAAAAGCCTTTGAAATATTATGTAATGTAAATGAAAGAGTTGAATTAATAATTCTTGGAAGGGGGAAAGATGAGGAAATATTGAAAGAATACACTAAAAAAGTTAATATCGCTGATAAAGTCCATTTTTGTGGCTTTAAAGAAAACCCTTTTAGCTTCCTTTATCGCTCAACAATATTTGTATCCTCTTCTCGAGTAGAAGGACTTAGTAGTGTTTTACTTGAAGCTATGGCTTGTGGAATTCCAATCATAGGAACTGACATTCCTGCCACTAGAGAGATTCTTGAAAATGGTGAATATGGAATAATAGTACCTGTAAATTCTCCTGAAAAATTAGCTAAGGCAATGAAAAGATTATTAGAGGATAAAGAACTTCAAGATAAATTTAGGAAAGCTGGATACAAGAGATTGTTAGATTTTAACAAGGATAGGATAGTTAAAGAATATGAGCAATTATTTATAGAGGTATATAAAGATTGAGTATAGATAAGAAAGTTAAATTCTTAGAAAATATATCTTATATAGGGGCTGGAGATTTAAAAGGAGGATATAGAGATAAGGTAATTGCATTATCAAAGAGGATAAACGAATTTACCTTAATAAGTCCAATCAATTCTGATGAAAGAGAAATTAGAGGAGAAAAAGTTTATATTACTCCTTTAAATATTCTATTCTTAGAATCTTTATCATTTAATATAAAATTACTTCTGAAAAGATTTCATAAAAGAAATATTGATATAATAATGACTTCAAACCCATTTTACTTACCGTCTGCTTTTATAATAAAATTAAAATCTAAGAGTAAACCTAAATTGATTCTTGAGGTCATAACCCTTCCTGTTGGATGGACAGGGTTCTTTCTGGTATTAACAAAACTTATATTTGACTTTATTATATATTTAAGTAGATACTTTTGTGATGGCATTATTGTTCAGTCTCAAAATTTAGAAAATTATATCTATAGAATAATTGGCAATAAAATTCCTATAAAAACAATATATCCTGGTGTTGATTGTAATAGATTTAATCCTAATAATATACCTTATGAAGACATAGAGAACTTAAAGAAATCTTTAAACATCCCTTTAGAAAATGTTATAGTAATGTATCATGGAGCTATTAGCATAGGGAGAGGAATTGATACAATGATAAAATCTTTCTCTGAAGTTTTAAAAAAAGATTCTAAAGTTTCTTTTATTATAATAGGAGATGGAAATTACTTAGATAAAGCAAAAAATTTAGTTAAAAGATTGGGGATAGAAGAACATATGCTTATATTAGGGAGTGTCCCATTTCCCAAATTACCCGAATATATTGCACTTGCTGATATATGTATTGTTCCCCTACCTGAAAATAATAATTGGAGCATTTCTTATAAACTTCTTGAATCAATGGCAATGGCTAAACCTGTAATAGCTACTGATATAAATGTGAATAGAATAGTGGATCCTGAAAGTAGGTATTGTTATTTTGTTCCCCCTGATGATCCTATAGCTATGGGAAATGCTATTATCTACCTAATAAAAGAAAAAGATAGAAGAAAGTCTATGGGAATTAAAGCAAGAGAATATATTAAAGAAAATTTTACTTGGGAAAAATGTGTTGATTTAACATTGGAATTTATAGAAAATTTAAAGAGAAATGGATAAATTTAGAATAGATAAAAAGTTTATATCAACTTTATTTTGGATAGGAATATCCTTATGCTTAATCTCTTCAATGAAGGCTAATATCCTTTGGACACCCTTAAAATATAAAATAGGAATATTAGCCTCTTTGCCACTAACTTTTTGGTTAGGATATATATTATCTTTGTTGAGTATGATATATGGTATTAAATTTGATAAAGAGATTATATTCTTTTTAAAAGCTACAATAGTATTTAGTATATTTATGGGAATACCTTCTCTATTTCTTAAAAATCCATACGATGGTGATTCATATTTAACCATAAGATTAGTAGATAATATGGTTAAAAATGCATTTGTTAATATTTCTTCCACCTCTGAAAATGTTTATGAACAGTTTCCTTTTACAGTCTTATTCGTAGGGATGTTGAAATTAATTCTTGGCATTTCTACTGATTCCATAGGAAGATACTTTTTACTTCTTTCCAGTGGGATTACATTTCTAACTTTATATGGTTTTATGAAGGTTTTATCAGGAGAAGAAATTTTTGATTATAAAAGTGTCTCATTATTAACCAGTTTTGGTCTTGTATGGATGCAGTATCATATGGTCCCTCAATCATTAGCTTTATTTTCCATTTTCATCTTAATCTGGAGTATACTTAAGCCTAAGTTTTTTCCTTGGAGGGTTATTTCTATAATAGCAATTTTAGTCTCCGTTACTAATCATCCTCCTTCTACTTTATTTATTCTTAGTGTTTTAATCTTATTTATCTTGTTAAATTTCATCTTTAGTAAATCTTATATGATGGAACACAAGAAATATACATTAATAAGTATCTTATTTGGAGTTATTTGGATAAGTTGGCTATCATACCTTTCTTTTGGCTCTTCAGGAATATTCAGATTAATGGTGAATATTATTCTTTCTTTTTTTAAAGCAGAAGAACATCCTACCTACGCAAGTATTTTAGAAGGGACAGGGGCAAAAGGATTTTGGGAAAATTATAAATTCTTTATTAGAAGTTACTATGGTTTGACTGGGGCTATTAGAACATTTTCCTTTTTGTTTAATGCCTTTCTTTCTTCTATTTTCCTTTTTATTCTCTCAATAAGGAAAGCTAAATTTAATAGATTCAGTATCTTAGGAATAAGCTGGTTAATTTCAGGTGCAATATTTATCTTTGTTAGTCTTTTTAAACAATTACATATTAATATGGGTGATAGAGGATATCTCTTTTTTTATATATTAACCATACCAATAATTTTGGTAGGGCTTGGGAATATAAAATTAAGTACGTTTAAAAGAAAGGCTATCTTAGCAGTATTAATTATATGTGTATTAGGTAATGCTTTAACAAAATTTAGGGATAGTAACCAGTATATTATACCTGATCAAAGACTTGTAGTAGATAACTTTTTATATCAAAAGGGGGAAAGACAGCCTATAATAACTTATCATCTTTCAGATTCGGATAGTTTTGAAAGAAATTCTATTAGTTATATTGCCTTTATAGATAGATACAGTGAATTATGGGCTCGTCTGAGTTACGGACAATTTAAGAAAGGTATTGACCTCTATTATAAAAAATTTAAAAGAGGTATCAAATTTTATAATGGTGGAATTATAACCTTAGTTTATATGCCTTTTTAGTTTTAAATCAATTCTTTATATAACTCTAAATACTGTCTTGCTATATTTTCCCAATCATAAGATTTAGAGGAGTGTAAAGCATTTTGAGAGAGGTAAGAATACAGATTTTTATCTTCCCATACTTTGTTAATAGCGTAAGCCAATGTATCTGGATTATTTGGTTCTACTAGTATTCCATTATCTCCATCTTTTATTATCTCTGCTAATCCTCCTACTTTAGAAGCTATAACAGGTTTTCCACTTGCCATAGCCTCAATGGTTACTAAAGAAAACGGCTCATAAATAGAGGGAAATACACATATATCTGCACTGTTATAATAGATTGGTAATTCCTCAGGAGGTATAAAGCCTAAAAATTTTACTCTATCTTCAATCTCCAATTCCTTTACAAGTTGAAAGAGTTCCTTTTCAAGAGGACCTGTTCCAGCAATATATAAAAATATTTTAGGAAGTTGATACTCCAACAATTTTATTGCTCTTATTAAGATATCTACCCCTTTCACAGGATGAAGTCTTCCTACAAAGAGAATGTTAGGCTTCCCATTCCATTGGAGTTTTTCATTAGTATTAAATTTTTTTGTATCAACACCATTGAGTATAATTCTAATTTTTTCCTGTGGAATTTTCGGATATTCCTTTATAAGGAGTTGTTTCATAGGTGTACTATTTACTACTAAAATATCAGCAATATCATACATCTCTTCAGCTATTTTTAATAGTGAAATATTTTTCTTATTTTCATAAGTCGATTCTAGTTTTAAAATACCATGTATTATGTATACTATTGGTATTCTTTTTAATCTGCACAGGATAGGAAAAGAGCCATTAAGCCATATAGGTGTCATATTAAAGTGTATAACATGAAAATCTTCTTTAATGTAATTAATATATGCTTTGAAAATTTCTTTTAGGTATTTTTTATTAGGAAGAAATGAACCACCTGTAGTAGGGAAAGTTTTAACTTTAACCCCGAGTTTTAGCAAAGCAGGCACCAGATTTAGAGCTACCATGGCAGGACCACCTGGAGAAGAAATTTTAATTGGAAATCCATAATATAAGATCTTCATCTTTTAACTCCTGCAAAGTAATTACTCCATAATTCACCCTTATAATCTTTCATAGGTAATTTTCTCCTCTTTTAACTTTTTGGGAACCCATGCGTATAATTTAAACCTACTCATATATATTTGGTATTCAGGCACAGCTTCCAAGATTATATCTTTTATTATTTTAGGATCGTCAGGTAAATGATAGATACATATAGCTAACTTAGGTTTAAATTTTCTTAGTGTTTCTATAGCTCCTCTTAAAGCATTCCTTTCCATTCCTTCAATATCCATTTTAATAAAATCTACTTTTTGAATGTTATTATTCTGAATAAAATTATCTAATGTTATCTGAGGGACTATTTCATATTCTCCTCCAAAATCTTTAATCCCAGAAGAAGCTCCCCATCCCCCAATATCATTATCAGGAGCAATATTAATTTTTAATTCCCCTATTTTATCCCCTAAAGCAAATGGGATTATGATAATATTGTTTAATCTATTTATTCTTACAGTTTCCTCTAGAGATTTACGTATTTTAGGGACTGGTTCAAAAGCATAGACTTTCCCTTCAGAACCTATCCTTTTAGCAGCAAGACAGACAAATATCCCAGAATTTGCTCCTGCATCAATAACTATATCTCCTTTTTCTAATACAACTTTGCCTTTTTCATAAGGATCACTAAAGATAACTGGATACTTTACTAAATAAGGATATATTATTTCTAAGTACTGATAATTTAGAGAATATTTACTATTCTCTTCAGTTATCGCACATTTTATGATTGAAAAATCAAGGAATATATTTACTCTATTCTCTGAATCATTACATTTTACTCCTTTATTTAGATTTACTATCTCGTTTAGATAATATTTATAGAATATCTTAAAACCAAAAGGAATAAAGAGTATTAAGGCTAATTTCCAAGGATGTTTTTTAGGCTCAAGTATCAAAGCTGGGATTATATTTTTGATAAATTTAAATCTCCATTGAATAGCCTCTTTAATAATTTCAAATAACTTCATATTATATCCTCCCCAGCTTTCTTACTGATATAATGGCACATATAAATACCACACTCTGCATTATTATCCATGCTATACCTATTCCTGTTAATTGAAACTTTTGAGATAAAAGATAGGCTAATGCTAAAATCCCAATAGAATTTAAGGCGCTTAGCCTTATAACTGTCTTCATTTTAAAATTAATCCTTAAGACAGTAAAAATAATACTATTTATTGCTATGGGGATAGCGCTGATAGAGAGGAGTTTAAGCATTTCAAATGAGGCTTGGGAGTAAGTCTTTCCAAATAGAAGAAGGATCTTATCACCAAAGAGAAAGACTGTTATGATTCCTAAAGATAGTAGCATTAGGCTTAGCTGTAGAGAACGCTTTACATTATGGCTTAAATTAGTTATATCATTAGAACCTTCGGCAAAAAGAGAGGTAGATATGGCTCCGGGTATTATAAAGAGCACTCCTGCTATACTATAGGCTATATAATAGTAGGCATTAGCTTCTGCCCCCAAGGTATTTAATATCATTAAGGGTAAAATCATTGTATGAAGTCCTCCTACAAGCCCAGCTACATAATTTTCAAAAGAGAATCTTATAGTATCTTTCAAGACATCCTTGTCCAAGGCATATGAGAATCTATAATCTGGAATGACCTTTGGTAATAAAAGGGTCATACTGATTAAGACTGCAAGGATAATTCCTATACCTGTGGCAGAAAATATTCCAAAAGCGCCTAAATTTAATAAAAATAGGAGGAGAATAATTTTAATTATTGCAATAATAGTATTTTTCATAAAGGTGAACTTAGCTGAACGATAAGCTATAAATATATTATCCTGAATGGAAGAAATCATCGTAAAGATTGAAAGAGCTAAAAAGAAAAGGATATAACGATAATCTTTCAGAATAAATATAAGTTTTGGAGACCAAAGATTTAATCCTGAAAGGAATATTACCCCTACTATAAAAGATGCCAGAGAAGTCAAGATAAGGGATGAATTTATCAAACTATTTGGTTTAGAGGATGAGGGTAAAAATCTTATAAGTCCAGCTCCTAATCCTAAATTTGAAATAGTCATAATTAATCCCGTGGAAGATATAAGAGCAGATGATAAGCCAATATCCTGTGGACTGTAATATCTTGCTGCTACTGTCCAGAAGGCAAAACCAAGGATAGAACCTACCACAGTGTTTGCCATCAGATAATACGCATTAACATAGAGTGGCATTTTAAGATGACCTATGAATCTATCTCTTAAATCTAATAGACGATTGTTCATACGTAGAGGTCTTAATCTTGAGCCTGTTCCACCAGCTAAAATAATTCCCTTCATTATCTTTAATAAGGTCCTCCCTTATATTTGGGAAAATTATAATTCAGCTAATGAATCTTTACATCTACCAAAAGTAGGAAAGAAAAGTAAGACATTGGTAATACCTCGGGCGGCATATTTAATTGCTTGTTGAATATCTTCTAATTCCAATTCCAATTGGACTGACAGTTCAGAGACGATATGATATTTTTAGTTATGGAAGAAGTAGTCATAAATAACAGGGACTTATAGATATATCTAGTGCCTGTATTCTAATTTTATAAAAATATGGAGGATTTAATCGAAGATATATTAGCACTTTCAAGCGATGATTATCTAAAATCAACCGAAGAGACAAGAAGCGATTATAAAGAGGGTAAAGTGAAATACCTTGAGGAAATCTCTCCATCCTGCCTTTGTGAGGAGCGAAAGCTCCGATAAAAGGTCAATCAAGCATGTGAAGTTCTCTTATCCACTCAATCGTTAATTTTGCCAGATTTAACGCTCTTTCTGCATCTTCTTTTATAGGCTCACCTTTTGGTAAAAGTCCTAAATCTGGAGGATATCTAAATCTATAAATACTATTCAGGAAGATTGCTTCGGGGCTAAAGTCCCTCGCAATGACCGGGTAGCCGATTTTTTCTACACGCACCCCTCACCCTAAATCTCTCCTACCTCGGGTAGAGGAATTTGTTTATAGATAATTTTATGTTATAATTTTTCTATGAAATCTTATTATATTACTGGGCTTATCCTTTCTCATGAGAATATAGGAGAAGGGGATAGGTTGATTGTGTTT
>Ga0078972_1010201_pt1 | contig 17783 bp, 14 predicted proteins | sample YelNatPaOPGAMG01_FD_67568 | JGI IMG/M metagenome (GOLD analysis project Ga0078972, IMG submission 67568) | Hot spring thermophilic microbial communities from Obsidian Pool, Yellowstone National Park, USA - OP-RAMG-01 (SPADES assembly) (version 2) | ecosystem: Environmental > Aquatic > Thermal... | reverse complement strand
TTATCTCGTCGACGAGCTCGCTGATCATATCCCCGGGCCTCCACCAAGGCTCTATCCCACATATCCTCCTGAGGAAGTTCTCAAGGATCCTCATGCCATGCTCCGTGTGAACGACCTCCGGGTGAAACTGGAGAGAGTATATCTTCCTAGCCCTGTCGCTCATCGAGGTTATCACGCCGCCTTCGCTCATGCTCGTGACCCTGAAGCCGGGCGGAGGCTCCACAACAGAGTCACCATGACTCATCCAGACATTAAGCCTTCTCGGCAGGCCTTTCAATAAATCATCATAGTCTAGGATCTCGATGGGGGTCCTGCCATACTCCCCGAACCTCCCCCGCGAGACCCTCCCGCCGAGAATCCTCGCGATCAGTTGATGGCCATAGCAGATGCCAAGCACCGGGAGGCCCCTCGAGATTATCGCGTCGAGGTTCACGGTCGGCGAGCCGGGCTCATAAGCGCTCATAGGACCGCCCGAGAGTATCACGCCACCAACATCACCCCTCTCAAGCTCGGCGACAATATTCTCAGGCTCAACGATCTCCGAGTATACCCCGAGCTCCCTACACCTCCTCGCAATAAGATGAGTATATTGGCCTCCGAAATCCACGACAATAACCCTCAACTTCCTGCCCATCAAGCTCTAATGAACACAACATACCGGAGGTGATAAATCTTAAAGATGCGATGGAAAATTATGACTCCCCCCAGAAATTATCGTATCGAAGCCGTTGGTCTACTGAATGCGGTAGAATAAAATCAGCATTTTTCAAGGGAAAATTAATGTTTAACAATAATCCTAAGTGATGATGGGGTGGGGTCTGGATTGCCGGATGTTATAGGATTAGGGGAAATAATGGTGCAATTTAATGCCGTAACCCCGGGGCCCTTGCGCCATGTCACATATTTCGAGAAGCATGCAGCCGGAGCCGAGGCCAATGTAGCTGTCTGCGTAAGAAGACAGGGTCTTAGTTCAGGCTTTATCACAAGGCTTGGCGCTGATGAGTTCGGGATATATCTTTATAATTGGCTCCGAGGAGAGGGTGTAGATGTCTCTCAGATAAAATTTGACACTACAGCCCCCACTGGGATTTACTTTATTCAGAGGGGCTTCCCAGTTCCGGGAAAAAGTTCGGTCATTTATTATCGAAAAGGATCTGCTGCAAGCAAGCTCAGCGAAGAAGACATAAACCCGGAATACTTTGCAAACGCGAGGACCCTGCACCTCACAGGTATAACCCCAGCATTAAGTGACTCAGCATTAAAGGCATCTAAAAAGGCTGTGGAATGTGCCAAGAATCATGGATGTAAATTATCATTTGATACCAATATTAGGCCGCCGCTCTGGAGGAGCGCTGAGGAGGCTGCAAAAACCCTTCTACCATTCGTGGAACAAGCTGACATACTTTTCACAGACCTAGCCGATACAATAATATTACTAGGAGAGAAAGAGGTGGATAAGGCAATAGAAAGCTACCTCTCGATGGGGGTCGAGATTGTAGTTTTCAAGCTTGGAGCAAAAGGCGCGATAGCCGCATCAAAGGGGGAAAGGGTCATGGCTAGGGGTTATCAGGTGACAGTCGTTGACACTATAGGGGCAGGAGACGCCTTGGCCGGAACATTTCTAGCATGTACTCTCAAGGGATTTAGCCTAGAACGGTCGCTGAAATTTGCGGTAGCTGCTGGAACGCTAGTCGTAACTGTAAGAGGTGACCAAGAAAACCTCCCAACGCAGCGCGATTTAGAAACATTTCTCAAAGCATTTGAAGAGGAATAATCTGGGCTGGGGAAGGTTGTGTAATTGGTTAGAGTAGATTTTTCTCTCTGAGTCTTAATTTAAGCCTCTCCAGTTCTTCATCTGATAATGGCTTATGAGGCGGCTTCGGATATCCCACATCAATTCCTCTAAGCTTCAAGACCGCATAGGTTGCTGGTATGTTTGGCACCGAATACATTATATCCCTCAGCTCGATTATGAAGAATTGTCTTTCCACGGCCTCTTTATAGCGCCCATTTTTAAGCATCTTATAAAATTCAATAATTATTTCTGGAAATGCATTTGATAAGCCAGCAACACATCCATGTCCACCCGCTATCATGCTCGGCAACATCAGCCTCTCGGTACCGACGAAGAACTTAAAATCCCGGCTCTTGACAGCCATCATAAACTGGTAAAAGAGTATAATGTCTCCGCTGGTATCCTTTATGCCGCGAGCCCCCTCATCGGCGATCCTCTTCAGGAGGCTTGGCGTGATACCGTAACCAACCCTAGGGGGAATATTGTATACGAAGACCGGTATATCCACCTTCTCGATCAAGCTCTTGAAGAAGTTATAGACACCATCATCGTCATACTTGTAGTAGAATGGTGGCGTGCTGGCAACAGCATCGGCGCCCACATCCTCAGCATGCTTGGCAAGCTCGATGCTTGTATCGACATTTGACGAGCCAACATGAATGATTACATCCATATTGCCTGAAGCATACTCCACCGCGAGCTCGGCAATCCTCTTCCTTTCATCAATGCTCATGGCCGGTCCAAGTCCATAAGTCCCACATACGAAGATTCCGTTAACACCATTTTCATGGAGAAATTCTATAAGGCTTTTCACGCCATCAGCATATATCTTTTCATCGGCGGTAAATGGGCTAATCATGGGGCATATTATACCCTCAAATTTCATGGCTCAACATCTCATTCTTAACGGGTCATTTATTAATATATGCACGGCTTAAAGCTTGTCTTCAAAAAGAAGATGAAGTGAAGTTTAAGGAATCTTTGTCTCTAGGACCGTGTTTTCCTAAATCTGTCCTCAAGCCTCTTTAGAACCTGCGTGAGTGTTGTGTACTCCATCTCGGTGGGGTCCAGTCGTGCAGGCATAATCTCTCCCATGGTTCTCATGTAGATTGCTATCTGGCTTGCTATATTCCGGCTGTAATCCCAGAACGGGTCGTCAAAGAGATCCGCCGGCTCGGCTCCATCAATTCCGATTAGCTCTCCATTTGATATCTGCCAGCCCATGGCAACTACCCTTGGGGGGCCGTCGAAATATGATATGATCGCATGCCTTCTGAAGCTCACGGGCATTAATGGGCCATTATGGCTTCCCCTCATCCAGCCCGCCACCAGATGAGGTATGGCGAACGGCGCTAGGATCTCGCCGATTGCTGGAAAGCCGGACTGCGCTCTAACGATGAGAACGGGGTCATCCTTGCCGACATATTTACCGGCTATGAGGGATAATCTGCTTGTTGAGGCGGCTGCCGCGGGCTCATTATCCTCAGCCCTATAAACTCTGGATATACAGTACCTGCCGGTAGTCCCGATCAAGGCCAGCAGATCATAAGATTCCTCGGGCGTCCTAATCCTAACCTCCTTCCCCTCAATCATATCTAGTACCTCGAAGATGAATCCACCTCGAAGCCTCGGGTCTATAACAAGCCCAGCAGTGTTAAAAGGATCAGCGAAGATCTTGTAAAGCGGCAGGTTCCATGCGCCGGGCTCGGTTTTATCAGCCGCGAAAACTATCACTGGATCGGATCCCCTTTCCTCGAACTCGAGCTCCGCAACGCCTGGCCCCAGCCCACGAATATTCCCGCTAAAGGCATCAGATAGCAGATCTTGCCCAGCAGCATAGAGCTTCAGCGGCTTAGAGACTTTCTCAGTTATTTCCTTGAAAATATTCCATGCAAGCCCATGAATCTCAGTATTCTCCTCCCCCTTATGATGGGTGATAACGAGCCCTATATCGTCTCCAACGCTATAGACGTAGAAGCTTTTCACAAGCTCGGTTTCCTGAGCTTCAGCAAGCATTCTTTTCGCCAGATCAAGCATCTTCTGGTGAGGCCTATAATGGCCGGCGACCGAGCCAACATCAGCCTTGATCACCGAAATCGTTGTCCGCACCATAACCGGATTGCTAGAATTAAGCCAGCTCTCTATATATATTGTGTATGCATAAAAAGTCACATGATCCAGAATTATTAAATAATTTTATCTCAACTCATGTACTGCAACCCTCATTCTCCCCCGAATGAAAACATCAATGATGCCAATGATGATATTACATTGAACTTGGAACGTTAGATGATTAGGTGTGTCAGGGTGCTCTAATAATAAATTATGCCGACTTAACATTAATATAGTAACATTTTCCTGTAGTCGGGGGTGATTGAGAAGATTGGATCCAACTATATCAAGAGCTGAAGTTAAGTTGAAGCTGGATCCTACACAACTTGAGGAGTTAAAGAAGTTAAACCCCGAATTAGAGATCTGGTGGGATGGCCATCCAGGCTATTTCAGAAAGTTCCAGCAAGAGCTCATAGAGAAGGGCTACTTGAAAGAAGATGTTGATAGAATAAGAAGGTGGATGTCGCATATTGAGGGCGGGACCTTCTTTTTCGATGGATGCACGACGAACCCCCCATTAAACCTAGCATTCCTAAGGAGTTCCCCCGAAGTTGTCCAGCTCATCAAAGAGAGATATGCGAACCTGTTAAAGAAGAGCTGGTGGCATGGCTATTGGATTGTTGGGAAGCTGGGCATGGATAAATTCCTGGCGAATTATTATAGGAGGGGGAGAAAATATGGCTTCGTCTGTATGCAAGTGGATCCGCATTATGCGCATGACGTTGAGGTGATGAAGCTTCAGGCCTTGGAGCTTGCAAGGGCAGCGCCTAACGCCATGATAAAGATTCCTGCAACCAAGGAGGGCATAGAAGTTATAAGATATCTGACGAGTTTGGGCATCTCCACTAACGCCACATCATGTTTCTGCGTTCCTCAGGTTGCTATGGTGGCCCAAGCAGTTAAGGAAGGATATGAAGAAGGTGTTCAGAAGGGTGTAGATTATAGTGGATGGAGATCGGTGATCACGATGATGATCGGCAGATGGGAGGCCTCCGATGAATGGGATGCGGAAGCGAAGAATATGGGAGAGAATATCACTGAAGAGGATCGGAGATACTTTGGGCTCTTAATGGTCAGGAAGGCTGTGGAAGCTGTCCGGGACATAAATGCTCCAACAAAGGTCTTGGTATGCTCGACGAGGAAGGGTCCAGGCGACCGCTACCTGCACTTGGAGGGGTTAGCCGGCCTCCCGATAATAATCACCATGAATAAGGAGGCGATAGAGTGGGCTCTAACAACGCCGATGAGAGACGGGTCTGGAAAGATGAGGATCATGAAGGATTTGCCTCAGGAAAAAGTGAATAAATTATTGAAGTTTGATTGGGTTAGGAAGAGCATAGATCCGAAGGGGCTGACGATCGAGGAAATCCATGCCTCCAGTTCCCAGAAAAAGAATCTGAGGGAGTTTGCAGAAGCATTAGAAGAAATACAAAAGATCTTCACCCCCTCTAAGCCCAAAACACCCTTTTAGAGATTAAACATTTTTATTTTTCAAAAAGCCCATTATCAGACCTGATAATGTTCGGAAGGAAACGCCCTGTCTCTCGATTTAAAATTGAGAAGACTCTATTGAAAAATAAATATAAATAATGTATTTGAAAAACATGTGGTAGTTTATTCCTCTTCTTTGAGCAATCCAAGCTTTTTAGCATAATCAGTTCTTACCTTGCGAGCTACAACGGGATTCTTCAAAACACCTATATTCTCTATTTCCGCCTCGATGATATCGCCTGGGAAGATGGGGCCGGTTGGCGGACTTCCTGCGGAAAGCACGTCCCCAGGGTATAACGTCATGAATGTAGAGACGTAAGCTACGATTTCGTTCATCTTAAAGCGCATCTGACTCGTATTTCCCTCAGATTCAACGATGCCATTTCTCCTACGGACCATTCTTAGGTTATTAACGTCTCCTACCTGATCAGGGGTCACCACGAATGGACCTAATGGAGCGAATGTATTCATATTCTTTCCTATTGGCTGGAGCAGGAAAGTCTTAATTTCTAGGTCATGGCTGGTTATGTCGTCTAATATCGTGTATCCGAGGATATAGTTCTCAGCCTCATCCTCGGTGACGCTGTCGCATTTCTTTCCTATAATGCAGGCGAGTTCCCATTCATGATATATAGTTCCATAGCCGACTGGGATCTGTATGGGATCCATGTGCCCGATAATGCTTGTTGGAGATTTTAAAAATACCATGGGGACTTCAAGGCGCTCAAACCCGAGTTGCTCTCTATAGACTTCAAAATTTAAGGCGGCGCACACGATCTTTGTTGGATTTTCAACCGGCGGAAGGATCTTGACTTGGTTAAGATCGTATAAAATCTTCTTAAACTTGTTCTCCTCAGCGGCTTGAAAGATTTTTGAGGCCATATGCATAGCGGCATCGCCGTATTTGCAGAAGGATATTATGTCTCTAAAAGCCGTCCGGGGAACTTTGCCGCCCCTCCCGTATAGCTGGCTCGAAGCCTCCTCCAAGGGTATTACTTTCCCTAAATCCTCTAGGACGAGTCCGAGCCTTTTCTTAGCTCCAACCTTGAATAGGCAAAACTTCAATGCAGGCATCCTCCTCCCTCGATCAACTCCATCGTTTTGGGACGCTTACTTCTTTATCTTCAGTTTAAAGACCTTCTCAGCGGTCTTGTATAGGAATTTCTCCCTCTCCTCATTACTGACATTTATCCTTCTCGCCTTCTCCAACTCTATGAGCGTATTAAGCGGGAGATCTGTCCCGAACATCACTTTGTCGCCGCCGAGAGTCTTTATGAACATCTCTATGTCCTCAGCCATGCACCATGATGTCTCCAGGTAGACGTTTTTATATTTGGATGCAACAAAAAGCGCCTCGCCCGCATGAAATATGAAGCCCGCATGAGCGAGCACTATTTTGACATCGGGGAACTTTTCTGCGAGAGGGGCAACTGCAGTGGGTGACGCGAATGGTATTCCTAACCCTGTGTGCACCATGACAGGCACTTCGAGTTCGTTTGCGAGCTCGAACATCATTTCTGCGTCCTTTGTCCCTAGATTCACCGCATGGCCTGCCGTGTGAACCTTTATCCCAACAAAGCCATAATCCTTTATCCACTTTCTAGCCTCTCTTTTCCATTCGTCGGGTTCGAGCACATGCGGGTTTATGCTGACCATCCCGAAGATCTGGCCCTCATACTTCCTAGAAAGCTCGGCAATCCTGCTGTGGAGATGATTCGGGGGTTGGGGATATGCACCTGGAAATGGCTGAAGGATCATTGCCGTGATGCCGACGTCTGTCAAATTTTTGATCACTTGCTCCTCGGTGACATTTAATCCGAAGACTCTACATGGTCCCAGATGAAAATGCGTATCTATGATCACGGTTTTCATGGGAGTATTAGATGGGCTGTTGTAAATAAACCTTATTTCTAAATAGATAACACAATCATGGAATGATCCTTAACATAGTTTATAAAAAGGAGAGAGAAGCATGTTTGCTATACCTGATTTAAGGCTTTTTCCCGTACAGCTCATTTGCAACATAGTCTAAGCCTAGTTCTATCAGCTTCCCCTTCAAGGGCCATCCGGTTTCAGGATCCCATCCTCTAGCCTTGTAATATTCATCTAGAAGTTTCTTGAATTTCTCCTCATCAAGTGTTACTCTCCTCGTCCAATTAGGTCTCTTGAAGAATGGGATCACCCGTTCATCATCTTTCCTTGTTCTGCCTTCCCTGACGGCTATTGCCCTTTCTAAGTTGAATATTCTCTCACCTATTTTATCGAGTTGTTCTGCAGTGTACTCGATGCCAGTGACAGCGGCATATAGCTGAGCTTCAAGGGATGGATCGCCGAATCCATCTTCGGTGAAGCTACTTGCCACTATTGGGAAGGAGTAGTCGTCTGTCGGCAGGCTTGAGGTTAGGCATCCTCTATTCTGCATCCATATAGCAGGAGCGACTTTGCCATCATACCCCTCGGCTACCGCTTCCTCAGTTCCCCAAAGTTTCTTTACGAGATTTTTGAGCTGCTCGGGCTTGAGGGGTCCCACATAGTGGGTGCCATAAACTATTCTTGGATAAGTGTGGCCTGTGTCTGCGAATGGATCCCTGTTATCCGTTGCCCACAGGAGCGCTCCTACGATCCAGTAGGGGTATTCGAAGAAGCCCCATACTCCCCTTCCAGCGCCGTGTTCAGTGTAACCGCAGGTTACATGTGGGACAAGCTCGTCAGGTATCCCGAGCTTTTCGGCGGCCCTCGCGGTTCCTTCCGCAATATAGTCGCCTATGCCTTGCCTGTAAGCTGTCATGTACAGCATTTTTGCCCAGAAATTCGGGTCATTCGGGTTTATCGGGCAGTCAATACCCAGATCTTTCTCAGTCTTCAATCCTTTGCAGCGGCATAAGAACATGGCTAAGGCTATTCCTCCGATAAAGTCCCATTGATTGATCCCCAGCTTGTCAGAGAGATTTTTAACCACTAATCCATCGGCGAAATCTAGGCTCCATTTTACGTGTGCCGGGGCAGCTGCCTCGGTTTCGAAGCCCATGAAATACGGCCCTATACACATCGTCGTACCGCTCTCATTTACGTGGAAAACTTTGCTGGGCAGATCCTTCCACATAAATGAGCTCCAGACGAATCGACCTCTTGAGCAGAGTCCTGGACATGCATGAGTACATGCGTGGAATTTTCTTGGATACTTTATTTCCACTCCATCATAGGATTTGGGGAGATGCTCTTCGGGAATAGCTCTACCCCCCTGTAGAAGCTTCAGCGTCTTCTGCCACAATTCAAAAAGTCTTTTCGGATCAGCAACCTCCAGTATTCCAGTTTCATTTACCTCCTTTGCATTTCTCCTGCTGGTGACAGCTATTGCTTTGAGCTTTTTGGATCCCATAACAGCTCCAAATCCACCTTGGCCGAACGCGTTGCCTGATCCACTATTTATCGTAGCTATCCTGGCCAATCTCTCTCCAGCAGGACCTATAGCGATGGAGGCGGTTTCATTTCCATGGATCTTAGACAGTTCTCTTTGCGTCGCGAAGGTATCCATGCCCCATAGATTCTCAGCATTAAGTATCTCCACTTGTCTCTCGTCGTGTATCCACAGGTAGACCGGCTTCTCTGAGGCCCCCTCAATAATTATTCCATCAAATCCGCAGTACTTCAGCTCTGGGCCGAATCTTCCACCGGAATTCGATCTAGTGAACCAGGGTCTTGGATATACTTGCGGAGCGATTCCACCCAGCGCTGTTCTCCCAGATCCTGGTGATAGTATCCCCGTCAGGGGTCCTGTCATGAAGATCAGCTTGTTGTCGGATGAGAATGGGTCAATGCCTGGCTTGAGCTCATCCCATGCGATCCTAGCTATCATACCTCGACCGCCAATGTAATCTCTGGCGTACTTCTCGTTAAGATTCTCGATGATGGTCTTTTGGCTTGTTAGATTTACTCTGAGTATCTTTCCAGCATAACCATATAGCTTGCCCATTCTCCTCACCTCCTTACGAGTTCTAGCGCTGATGCTGGACAGACTTCTACGCAGGCCGGGCCTTCAGGTCTCCCTCGACATAGATCGCACTTGAAGTATTTCTTTTTTCCATCAACTATCTTGTACCGTATTATCAGCTTTTCCGGCATTAGTGGACAGGCTCTTTCACAGGATCCGCATCCTATGCACTTCTCCTCGTCAATATATCTGGCTCCAGTATCTGGGTCGATCTGCACCGCGTTGGCCGGACATGCATAATAACATCCTGGAGAGTAGCATTGGACGCAAACTTCAGCCTTATGGTCTCCGGCAAATGGGTCGTATATCAGATGTATTCTAGAGAGGGCCAGGTTCTCTTTCCCCTCATGGTATAGCGCGCATGCAAGTTCGCAGGCTCCGCATCCCGTGCATCTTTCCGGATGGTACTTCAGGAACGCGGATTGCTTTACCGGCACAGTTTTTACATCCGCCTTTGATGAAGCTTTCATAGTATCTTTAGCTTGTTATGATCCACCTTATAAGAATTTTGTCACAATATTACTTTGGGGCATAATTCGAGCACGTCCGTAATTGATCGGCTTCTAGCTTTTCTTTTATAGATTTTTCATGTTCTGCTTTAGCATCGTGATTCCCGGTCCATTCCCAAAGCGCATACGAAAAATATATAGGAGTGCCATGGTTGCATTACTACCTGAGAATATGGGCGAGAAAACATCTAGGAGGAAATTCCTTGGAACAATCGGTGCTGGTGTTGTTGGCCTGATTATAGGCGGTGTAGCTGGCTGGTTGGCTAAACCCGAGGTCGTTGCCGAGAGGACCGTAACAGCTACTGTTACCAAGACCGCGGAGGTCACGAAGACCGTAACAGCTACTGTTACCGCTATGCCTACTCCAACGGTTACGGTAACTACTCCACCAACCACTGTGACCACGACGCCTGCTCCCACCGGCTTGGATCCTGTTGCTCAAAGGGCTGTTGATGGTGTAAAGGCCCTGATAGCGAGTGGCAAGGTAAAGCCGGGGACGACGATAAGGCTGCTGCACGCTGGTGGATCTAGGGAGAACTGGGAGAGGGCTATAGAGCTCTGGAAGAAGTATGTTCCAGAGATTAATGTCGAGCTCGTGACCGTGGACATAACCGATGTTAGAGTTAAGGCGATGGAGGAGGCGGTTGCTAAGACAGGAGAGATAGACGGCTTCAACGTGATGTCCACTTGGATTGGAGACCTCGTCGAGGCAGGTGGTGTCCGGCCGATAGACGAGTGGTTCAATAAGTATGACCCAGGCTACACCGGTCCAGATGCTCCAATCGAACCATTGGGGACTTATTGTACCATGTATAAGGGGAAGAGGTATGCTCTAACCACGGACACCGACGTGTTCACCTTATCATATAGGAAGGATCTATTGAGTGATCCGACGTACAAGAAGGAGTTCGAGGCTCAATACGGCTTCGAGCTGAAGATCCCGGACACTTGGGAGGAGGCGATAAAGATCGGAGAATTCTTCACGAAGCTGAATCTGACCGCTCCTGGAGGCGAGAAGGTTTATGGGCTGTACTTCTATATGGAGCCGAGCTTCGCCGGCTACATAACATGGTGGAATATCTTCACAGAGTCTGGTGGAATATTATTCGACCCAGAGACCATGGATCCGAAGATAGACACTCCTGAGGGAAAATATGCGCTTGACGTGTGTCTTAGGATGCTGCCATACATGCCGCCTGAATGCCTAACAGCGCCCTGGCCCGACCTATACGACAAGTTCGTGAAGGGCCAGACAGTGCTAACCGCCGGGTGGCCATCATTATCCAAGGAAGCTGGAAGACCTGAAGCACCTGTCAAAGGAAAGTATGGCTCAGCGCTGATGCCTGGCGTCGAAGTGGAGGTAGGCGGACAGAAGAAGATCATTAAGGCGGCTCCAAATCCAGTTAACTGGGTGGGGACGGTATCCGCTTACAGTAAGAATCCGGAGCTGATGTATCTATTCTACCAGTTTGCGACGAGCCCGGACATCGGGTTGGACATGGTTTTGAGAGGAATAATCCTAGACCTATATAGAAGAAGCTGGTTCGTTGATCCGAAGTACAGGCCTAGATCCGCTGAGCTATATGGCGAGGAATTCTTAGACGTGTATATGAAGTCTATAGAGATTTCATGGCCAGATCTCATGCTAAGAGGTGGTCCTGAATACTTGGACAAGCTGACGAAGATGTTGAACGCCTGCTACGCCGGAGCATACGATCCAGAGAGGGTTCTAAGCGACATCGCTGCAGAGTGGGACGCTATCACGAAGCGCTATGGCGTTGACAGCCAGCTAGAAGCATGGAGAGCCATGATCCAGCTATACCCGGAGCACATCAAAGAATTGTGGCGGGCTAAAGGCTACATGAAGTGATTTTCCTAAAAATAATCCTCTTTTTTTAGCTCCTTTTCAAAAATTTATATGCATTAACAAGACTTAAATCGAGCTTGGTGAATGCCGATCCTTGGATAGGAGGTGGGTGTTTGGCGACAAAGCCGCCTAGGTCGGTAAACCTGCTCGCGAACCTGCCGCTGAACATACTGCTCTATGCGGTTTTAATAATCCCGTTGGCAATAATGATCTATATATCATTTACAGACTGGAACCCGGCTAAAGGATACGACTGGTGGCAGGCACCGCTTAGCGGGATCAACAATTTCGTCCGAATGCTTGGAGACGTTAGGCTTGGAGCCGCTCTTGGCAGAACAATAGTCTTTGTACTCGTCGTGGTGGCTGTCGAATTTCTCCTAGGGCTGGGAATGGCTTACCTACTTCTTGCGGAGTTCCCTGGGAAGAGGGGAATAATATCATTGATAATATACCCGTTGATGCTGCCCTGGGTTGTCGTGGGCTTGGTCTTCTACCTACTTTTCGCGGACTTCGGGCCCGTTGTTAATGTATTCTTGAAGGCGATCATGGGGGAGACGTTCACAAAGACGTCCCTACTCTTAAACCCGACCATAGGATTTACTGTCATAATGCTTGCTGATATATGGCAGTGGACACCTTTCATGTTTCTCATATTGTATGCGGGGCTATCCGCAGTGCCGAAGAAATTCATTGAGGCGGCCCAAGTTTTAGGAGCATCAAGCCGGACGATCTTCCGGAGGATACAATTCCCGCTTATTAGACCACTCGCAATGGTAGCTCTAGTGTTAAGATCCCTGGAAGCGTTCAAAGTTTTCGATACGGTATACATGATAACTAGAGGAGGACCGGGCTCAACCACTGAGACGATCTCATTCTATATCTACATGCTCGCGGTCAGATACTATGACATGGCTTATGCGTCCGCGGTCTCGCTGGTACTCCTGATAGCACTCGCAATAGTTATTAGAGTGTTTGTAAAATACGCGATTGAGAGAGGAGGTGCCTGAGAATGGGCGTAGCATCCAAGGTTCTGCGAATAGTTGCCATTGCGATATTCATGGCATGGCTTATGATACCCATAGTGTGGACGCTTTCACTATCATTTAAGCCGTACCTTGAATGGAGAGCACCCCACTTCTGGCCGAAAAACCCTACCCTGCTAAACTACAAGATACTATTCTTCTATCAGAGAGAAATCGCTGGAACGACTGGCGGAACGGCTCTCACGAAGCCGATGATCACACCCCTGATAAATACGCTAATAGTGGTGGGGGTTTCGACGATAATCGCCGTAATAATAGGGTTCTTCACGGCGTATGGGGCAAGCAGGTACAACTCGCCCGGACCCTTCGGCTTATACTTCACGCTACTAACAAGGATGGTTCCACCGGCGACATTCGTAACACCGGTCCTCATATACTACAGGATGATCGGCTTCCTAGACACGCAGCTAGGCCTCATACTATTATACGCCGCTGCTACTGTAACCTACTCTATATGGATACTCAAGGGATTCATAGACCAGATCCCGAGAGAATGGGAGGAGGCAGCCATCCTAGAAGGCCTATCGCCGCTTAGAGCAATGCTGAGGGTCACATTACCGCTCATTAAATCAGCGCTCGTGGTAAGCGGCCTCTTCATATTCCTAATGAACTACTCGGAGTTCCTCTTCGCCCTAGTCTTGACGACAAGGAATGCGGTAACCCTGCCAGTACACCTAACGACATATGTCGGCGGATCTGGCGTATTATACGGAGCTCAGGCAGCTTGCGGAATAGTGGCATCAATAATCCCCCTAGTAATAGGCTATGTGATCCAGAGGCACCTGATCACGGGCCTAACATTTGGAATGGTGAGAGCATGACAGAGATATCGCTGAAAGTCGAAAACTTGAGGAAAACGTTCGGAAATACTGTCGCCGTGGACGATGTCACCTTCGAGGTAAGACGGGGTGAATTCTTCTCGCTTATAGGCCCATCAGGCTGCGGTAAAACCACAACACTCAGATGCATAGCCGGGCTAGAGAAACCGGACAAAGGCAGGATAATAATCGGTGAAAGGGATGTTACAAATCTACCGCCGCAGATGAGGAATGTGGGGTTGGTTTTCCAAGAATACGCGGTCTTTCCACACATGACGGTATACGAGAATATGGCATTCGGTCTTAAGATAAAGAAGCTTCCAAAGGATGAGATACATAATAGGGTTCTCAGGATAGCGGAGCTACTAAACTTGGAGGAGTACCTGAATGTTAGGGCTGGTAGGCTAGCCCAGGCGCTGATGCAAAGGGTCGCGTTGGCTCGGAGCATCATCGTGGAGCCTGAGATCCTCTTACTGGACGAGCCGCTCACGCTTGTGGATGCAAAAATCAAGGAGCTCATGAGAAGGGAGCTGAGAAGATACCAGAAAGAGCTTGGAGTAACGATACTCCACGTAACACATGACCAGCTTGAAGCGATGATGGTCTCAGATAGGATAGGGGTAATGTGCCAAGGAAAAATACTGCAGATTGGGACACCGATCGAGATCTACGATAAGCCCAACAGCATCTTCGTCGCAAGATTCATAGGAAGCCCAACCATGAACTTGATAGAGGGCAGGCTAGAGCAATATAACGATGAGCTATTCCTAGACGCAGATGACGTGGGAATACCACTCTACGGGGTCTCCTCAGAGAAATTGAGAGGCTATATTGGAAAAGACGTCGTATTAGGAGTAAGACCGGAGGACATCGAGATATTAACGCAACCTACTGAGGGATCCTTCGCCGGGAAAATAACCCTCATAGAATCCTTAGGGAGCAAGCTAGAAATAATCGTGGAACTGAATTCGGTCACGTTACATGTTCTGTCCCCGCTGAGAAGGGATCTGAAAGTAGGTCAGCCGATTCACCTGAAGATAAGGCCCACGAAAGCCCATGTATTTAATAAGACGACAGAGAATAACATAATGCTTGAAGAGGTGTGAGTTGAATGACATTCCTAGAGATAAGAAACATCGTTAAGGAATTCGGAGGCAAGCCTGCGCTGAAAAACATCTCCTTCGAGGTCTCTAAAGGCGAACTCTTCTCCATAAGCGGCCCTCCAACCGCTGGTAAAACAACATTACTCAAGATAGTCTCTGGGCTGCTGACGCCGGACTCGGGCAAGATATACTTGGATGGAAATGATATAACAGAAACTCCCCCTAGCGAGAGGAACATAGGAATGCTCTTCGAGATACCGCCAGTCTACCCCAACCTAACAGGGTTCGAGAATATAGCCTTCCCACTGCGGGTCAAGAAGCTGCCGGAAAGTGAGATAAGAAAGGAGGTTTTAAGGGTTGCCGAGTTACTGGGAATAAAGCATCTGCTTGACAGGCATCCGTCAACATACAGTGGTGGAGAGTATCAGAGAGTGGGACTAGCAAGGGCTCTGGTGAGAAACCCTAAGGTGCTTCTCTTAGATGAGCCATTCCGGAATCTCGACGCGAAGATCCAGGAGTTCATGAGAACTTGGTTAAAGAAGCTCCAGAAAGAGATAGGTATAACCGTGATACACGCAACCCATGACCCGCTCGAGGCCATGGCTGTTGGAGATAGGGTTGGTATAATGCTGAAAGGAGAGTTGAAACAGGTAGGCCGCCCGGATGAAGTATACTTAAACCCAATGGATATCGAGGTTACAGAATATATAACTATACCCGCAGTAAATCTCTTTGATGGAGTCATAAGGATTAAGGGAGGATTCGTGGAAATAGATGTGGAGGGAGTATTCAGCCTTAGAAAGAGTTGCGAAGCTGGATTCGAAGAGGGTGAAGAAGGTGAAAAAGAAGTAATAGTCGGCATAAGGCCTCACGACTTGCGCTTGGATATAAATCCGAGAAGAGACTGGGTCAAGACAACCCTAGCTCTAATCCAGCCCTATGGCTCTGAGGTTCTACTCCTATTGAAACTCAATGATAAATACGTTAGAGCTGTCGCAGATAAAACAATGATGTTGACGGAGGGAGCTGAAATCTACATCAATATAGACCCGAAGAACATCATGTTATTCGACCGGAAGACGAAAAGAAGAATAACAATATAGCCTTTGGAGGTCATGTGATCGCCAAGTCCGCCATCAAATCAAACCCCGGCTTTATTATTTTGTAAAGCTCCTGATAAGCCCTAACCATCTTTTCATATGTTTTAGCATTCTCGGGTATCGGCTTATCCCTGTACACTATATCCAGCTTACCGATAGCTCTCTCGAAGCTTTCAATTAAACCAGAGCCGACGCCGGCTACTATAGCGGCACCAAGTCCCCCTCCAACTTCGCTATGTTTAAGAACGAAGACCTCCGAGTTAAAGACATCCGCTATTATTTGTCTCCAGACGTTGCTCACAGCCGCCCCTCCAGATATGTAGATGTTCTTAGCATTTACGCCAAAGTTCTTTCTCATGAGATCATATACCGTCTTCATGTTATATGCTACACCCTCCATAACGCTCCTTACAAGATCCCTTTTATTCGTCTTGAGGCTTAATCCTATAAAGACACCCCGAGCATTTGGATTAGGATAAGGACATCTCTCTCCCGTGAGGAATGGGAAGAATATGAGTCCGCCTGATCCAGGCGGAGCCTCGGAAGCCTCATCCGACAGTATGTCAAAGACTGATCGATTCAGTAGGCTAGCTACCTCTTTTTCTGATAGCGCTAAAGCCTCTTTAAACCACTCGAGAGAGCCTCCTGCAGAGAGTGAGCAACCATAAATATACCACTTTCCCGGGATCACGTTGCAGTAAACATGCATTATTCCATCGGGGTTTTCAATGTACTCATTTATCGTTATCCCGGTTATTCCGGCAGTCCCTATCACTAGGCTTAACGAGTCCGGGGAGATGGATCCGGCGGTAACTGTTTGGAGGGCAGAGTCCCCTCCACCGATAACAACCTGCGTATCGCTCTTTAGCCCAAGATCATCTGCAAGGGATCCCCTAACCTCTCCTATCACGGTGGTCGACTCAACGGCTTCAGGCAATATCTCCGGATCAAGGTTGAATGTATCCATGATCTCGTAGCACCACCTGCGGTTCTTGACGTCAAAGAGTGCCGTGCCTGACGCATAGCAGAAATCGGTCACGACCCTACCGGTTAACATGTATGCGATATAATCCTTGGGTAGAATGAACTTGTAGGCCTCGGAGAAATGGTGCGGCTCATTATCCCTAACCCATAGCAGCTTCGGCAGTACGTGTCCAGCTCGAATAACATTATTGATTAATCTTAAAACCTCCTTTTCCCCTCCCAGCGCCTCTGTTGCAAATCGAGCTTGTTGCGCGCTTCTCTGGTCATTCCACATTATGCAGGGCCTGAGAACTTTTCCTTTTTTATCGAGGAGTATAAGTCCAGACATGGTCCCGCTTAATCCTATGGCCGAGACATCGTAGCCATTTTTCCTCACATGGCTCGCAAGTTCTCTTAAACCATCTTTAACCTGGGCCCACCAGTCCTCCGGATTTTGCTCACTCCAGCCCGGCCTCGGAATATAAAGCGGATATCTCCTAGAAGCTTCGCCTATAAGCCTGCAATCCTCATCAATAGCGATAAGCTTACAACTAGTGGTTCCGAGATCTATGCCTATTAAACAAGATTTCATAGCCATTTGGCCCTTTAGCATCAGTCCCTTAAAAGCATTGTTTTTACATATGATTCCCGACTATTTTCATCAACATCCCTAATTCGGGCTTAACAAGATGAAGCAAGAGTTTGCTTTTCTCAGGAAACAGTATTATATGATCTCGAATGAGTTGATTGATTCCCTAGATATGCCGCATGCGTCACGCCTCTGATCTGCTGAACATGTATGCTCCGAGCGCGGTTGTGGAGGCACAGAGGCCCAGCGCGACTGACAAGTCCACCGCGAGCGGGATTGATGAGGATCCTATAAGGAATCCCCTAAGGCCGTCAACGAGGTAGGTTAGTGGGTTCAGGTACATGATTGTTCTCAGCCAGTCGCTCACGCTTTCGAGCGGGAAGAAGGCTGTTGAGAGAAAGA
>Ga0078972_1010200_pt1 | contig 17788 bp, 13 predicted proteins | sample YelNatPaOPGAMG01_FD_67568 | JGI IMG/M metagenome (GOLD analysis project Ga0078972, IMG submission 67568) | Hot spring thermophilic microbial communities from Obsidian Pool, Yellowstone National Park, USA - OP-RAMG-01 (SPADES assembly) (version 2) | ecosystem: Environmental > Aquatic > Thermal... | reverse complement strand
TGTGTAATGTGAAGAATGTAAAGAAGGCATTATGCAATAAAGGAGTTTGCGACTATTCTGAATGCCTCTTGATGTATGAAGACTCAAACAAGGACAGAACGGATGGGTGCGAAAGATTCAATTACTTCCCCAAGAGATATGGAGGGGATAAGGATGAAATTATCTCGGATATGATAAAGACCTCTGATGGCGGGTTATTGGTGGCTGGGACTACAACGAGCTGCTGTTTTGGGGATAAGGATATATGGGTATTAAAACTAAATAATTATGGAGATGTCGAATGGCAGAGGGTTATTGGAGGTAAATATGAGGAGAAAGAACAGATAAAATTATTAGAGTTGAGCTCAGGTGGATATTATATCATAGGTTCTACATACTCCTATGGCACAGGAACAGTTTCCGGCTTGATAATCAAACTGGATAATTTAGGAAATATAACCAAGTCATTGATAATGGATAATAATCAATGGATCAGATTTTTCGATATAAATTGTAGTAACTTTGGCGATTGTATTATACTCGGTAGTTCTGGAGAGGAGGGGCTCACAGGACTTGACCTGCTTGAAGTTAAAATTGACAAAGATATGAAGATTCAATCAAATAGACTCTTTAAGATAAGCAATAATCAGGTGGACAATGCGTTTATTCTAAATGGTGGAAATGGTTATATATATGTATCTTTGAGCAAGGATGATACCACGAATAATAAATCAACAATTATAATTATGCTCGATAAGGATATGGGTATATACTCAAGCAAGGAGTTGTATGGAGATGGAGGGATAACTCCATCGGGTTGTATTCAGGTTAGCAGTGATGGGATGTATTGCAGTGGTTACTCGGATAATTCTAATCCCAATAAATCAGATATTATAGTCTTTAAGTTTAATTACAGTAATAAGGGTAGTATTGGCTGGCAGAAGGGGTATGGAGATAAGGATATAGATATGGGATTCATATCGAGTGCCTCGAATTTGGCAGGAATTTATATCACAGGGGTCTCGTTTCAGGAGAGTATATTCAAGGGTTTTTTAATTAACCTTGATACCGCTGGTAATGAAAGATTCATAAAATCTTATTATGGGAGTCTGGGGGATGGATATATGAGGCTGATAAGATATAATAATGAAGCAATGTTGCTTGGAGGAATTACAAATTCATATTCCAGTGGAGTTGGGGGAGACATAATCATAGTGCCTGTGGATATGAATGGGAATAATATTTCTATGTGCCATCTCGCAAATGAAAAAGATATTCTGATACCCAATTTCGATCCACAACTCAATTTGAGAGATATAAGTGTAGAGGAGATTAAGCAGATGAACTATCAGTTTACAGATATATCTATTGGATCGAGTAGTGATATGAAATATACGGCAGGCTCCATCTGTGAGTAAGATAATCCTCGTAGATTTTGTCATTACAAATAGGCTTTGCTTCTGCGTCGAGGCAAACATCTGGTATTATAAGTATCAACCCGATAGGGATTTCTGGGGGGCATTTTGTCAGGCTTATTATCAATCAATTATTTCTGACTGGAATACTGGCACAAAAAAAAATAATAATATTCAGGATACAAACTTTATAAAACTGAAAAAGAGAATAGAGTCAAACAGAGATAAAATGAGTTTTCACATAAATGATATTTTAATAGATAAGAATGTCCTTCTACTTAAAATAGGCGACAATAACAATAATAGCCTCGAACTTCGGATTCAAAACAGAAAAGAGGCATTGAAATCCTACATTGATGGTGAGAAATATTCTGTCTCGCTGGCTTGTACAAATATAAATGAAGACAGAATAAAGAAGATTGTTTCAGAATTACTGCGGATAATAGAGAATGACAGGTGAGAAAATTTTAAATATATTCAAGAAAAATCGCATAAAGCCCGATCTTGTATTCCTATACTCGGGCAGGGCGTTGATTTGGATAGACAATCTGATGGTCAGCTGCGAAAGGGTGTCGGACCCACAGAAGAGGTATTTTAAGGTATATAAGGGTATTGGTGTACAGTATAGAGGGAATCCCGATGTTGGGTTGCTTGAGAAGATAGAGATGATTGGAAATATCCTCTCAAATCTGAAGATTGATGAGAGATTTCAGTATTTATATATAGATGAAAAATATAGATTGGACCCTTGTCAATCTCAGGAGATATTCCCTTTTATCTCCTTTGAATCAAAGGGAGCGAACTCAGAGCTTCTTATTAGATATACCTATAGATGCAACCAGAGCTGCGAATTCTGCTCAGCCCCACTCCTCTCAGAGGAACCCGATGAGGACATATTAAAAATGTTAATCCAGAGGTTCGAAAGGGATTACAAACCTGCGGTCATAACATTTACCGGGGGAGAGCCTGCATTGAGAAGGGGTCTCGGGAGATTTATTAGATGGGTTTTGAAGAATACAGATAATTCTATTGTCAGGATTCAGACCAATGCTGTACCCTTTTCGAACCCTAAATTGCTTGAAGAGGTTTTAGAGAGCAAGAGAGTTCAATTCTTTGTATCCCTTCATTCATTAAACGAGAGAGAGTATGACATCATAACATCGAGTAAGGGGCAGATGAAAAGGGCGATAGCAGGTTTGCAGAATATAATCTCTAAGGGCTTTTATACAATTGTAAATGTTGTAATAAATAGATATAATTATAAGGAGATGGATTCATATATAGAGAGTCTCCATAAATATTTTGGCAGCAGATTCGATATTCACCTCTCAGTTTTGATACTCCCGGAGTACAGAAGAAATCTCGAAGACTATATTGTATCTTATAGAGAGGTTGTTAAATATCTTCTCCCTGTAATGAAGAAATACCGAATACCCATTGATTCTCTCGTAAGCTCTACCCACGCCTCTATACCGCTCTGTTATTTACCAGAAGAGTTGAGGAAGAGTGTCAGAAAGGATTATATTCCGAATGATATGGAGATCGGATACGAGGATCTATCAAAGAGATGGATAAAGAACAACTCCTGTAAGAAATGTAAGTATGATAGATACTGTATCGGTGTGCCTAATTTGTATTACTTAAGATATGGAATCGATTAATAATGAATGAAAGATCGACTAAAATCATTATATACTCTATATTGAATGAAAATTGCAGACAGACAATAGATTCTCCGCCGCTAGAGGTATTTAATTCGATTCAATTATATAATATTCTCAAGACATTAAAATTTGCATCACCCTTTGTTTTTATTGAGCCAATAGGCCTTTTAAATAGAGGGACTAAACTGACCTTGGATGAACTACTTGTGAAGAATAGCATGTTGTTATTTCACTATTCTTCATTCCACAGAAATAGGGGATTAAAAAATAATATAATAGAGAGACTAATCGAAAAATCTAAAGGAGTAAAAGACATATATTTTTTGGATCTCTATAATGGTGCCTTTTCTTATATTGAATATGACGAAAAGGAGCTAATAAAATTATATCCACAGATAAATCGTGTTTTTAGATACTCACATATACCTTTTACCAACAAAAGCTTCAATGAACTATATAACGGACTTCCTTTTATCGAGGATCTGGATATCAATAAAATATTCGAGTACTTAAAGAGAGCTATTAAAAAGGATCTGGTAAAGGATATAACTGCTATAGAAAATATATTCCCTTATAAAATAAGTTCTGGCTGCAATTATAAATGTACTTTTTGCAGTGGAGAGAAAGAGAGATTCAGGCATATTTCTTTAGAGCAAATTAATAGAGATTTGTCTTTACTGAAAACATTTGGTCTTGAGCGGCTGATACTTGTTGATCAATATCCGAATTATGATGTAAAATTCTTCTCTGATTTTTTAGATGTGGTAAATACCCTGAATATTAAGATTCACTTTGCAAATGGTATAGGCCTCTTACATATAAATGATAGAATCGCTACAAAACTTAAAAGATGTGTAGACTATATCTATCTGTCACCCGAGAGCGGAAGTGATAAAATTCTTAAACTCTTGAACAAACCATTCAGACTATCTATTATAGAGGATAGGCTGAATCTGCTAAAGAGACATAGAATAAAGGCAAAACTACATATTATATATGATGTGCCAGGTGAAAAAAAGAGAGATGCAATTGGTTCTTTCACCAAAATAGGGGAGTGGATTCAAAAGTATGATGTGGATATTCACATTCAAAAATTTGTACCGGTTGCTAATCTCTTCGCATCTTCTAAAAACACAAAAGATATAAACTCCTATTTTTATGAAGAATCATCTGCCAGATACTATCCTCCGCTTTTGAAATATGCTCAATTGCAAAGAGACAAGAGAGTAGAGAGAAAACTGATTATTAATGTGAGCTATAGATGCAACAATAATTGTATCTTCTGCTCGGTTGGAGATAGAGAGAGAGTCGATGGGGATATAGATTTTCAAATCAAATATCTGGCAGAATATTACAACAAAGGATTCAGGTTGCTGGATATAGATGGAGGGGAGCCATTTTTATACCGACATCTATTCATATTGCTGAATAAAGCATATGAACTCGGTTACGAAAGAATAAATATAACCACCAATGGAAGAATGCTGGTTTATGAAAAATTAATAAATAAACTCCATATGTATGATAACCTTAATATCCTTGTATCAATCCATTCTGTCAGAGAAGGAATTCAGTGTAGGCTTACAAATTCAAAAGAGAGTCTCGCTCAAACAATGAAAGGGATAAGGAATGTGGTAAATATATTCGGTGTAAACAGGATAGGTATAAATACAACACTCACATCAGTAAACTATAAATATATCAACGAGATTGTAGAATTTATTGGTTCTTCAGGAATAAAAACATTCAATCTACAGTATTACACACCTTTCGGAAAAGTTAAACCAAGTCTTAAGCCCCCAAACGATACGGCTAAATACCTGAATGACATAGTTATATTATGTAAAAAGAATAATATTGATTTGCGTCTCGTCAATTTTGAATATTGTATAGCTCCTCATCTTGCTGAATATATGTATGAAGATTTCTACAAAGTAGAAAGATATATGTTATTTGTAAATAACACAATAGTAAATCTCTCTAACTACCTGTCTCAAAAAAGGAAGTATAAGAGAGATTGTCTTTTCTGTGAATTCAGGTTATTATGTAAAGGGCATTGGATATATGAATAAGGTAAAACTGCTCGATTTTATTCCAGGCTATAGATGTAATTCGTTCTGCATATTCTGTTCTATTTCGGAAGAATTAAGGGATAAGAATTTAAGTAGTGAAAAGGCATATCTTCTTTTGGATAAACATATAAAATTATATGAGCCGGAGGAGGTCAGAATTGGTGGTGGAGAGCCCACCATACGGAAGGATCTACCCAATCTAATTGAATTGGCAAAAAAGTCGAGAGTAAAGAATATCTCAATACAGACAAATGGGTATATGCTTTCATACGACGAATATCTTGAGAAGATTGTTCGTTCGGGATTGAATAAGGTCAGACTCTCTTTCAGGGCTTCTGATAGTAATAGTTACAGATTGATTACCCGCGTGGATAATTCTTTTGAATATGTAGATAGAGCCTTGAAGAATATAAAAAAGTTCAAATTAAAGACCATTGTGGATATCGTGTTACTAAGAAATATTTTGGACAAATTAGAAGACATTATAGATTTTCTCAGTATGAAAGGTATCAAAGATATTAATATATGGTCATTGTGGTATGAGGGGCGAGCGGTCAAGAACACTGATACAATCAGCTATCTTTTCAGCGATGCCTCAGAATTATTGAAAAGGATTGTGATAAAATATAAAAAATTAAGAATAAAGATTATGTACTTCCCTCTATGTGTTTTGGGCAAAGAATTTATAAAATACTACTGGAATCCTGCAGATGAAGAATGTATAGTTGTTACTCCGTCAGAGACATTTGAGCTGAATGCTGAAGGTTTTATGAATATATCTCGACTTAAAAAATGCAATATGTGTAAGTACAATAAGAGATGTATAGGTATATCTAAGGAGTACATAGACATTTTTGGGGATAAAGAAATAAAGCCACTCAAATAGTTATGATTAGAAAGATAGTTATAAAATTCAGGCAAAAGCTTAAAAATTCAATCGAAGTACTATATCAGCATAATCTTGTTTATTTCAACAAGGCTATAAATATACTCCTTTCAGATACGGCGGAAGATGATATTGAAAGGATCGAATTTTATAATTTAAATCCCTGTTTTATAAACAAAATTAGAGACTATTGCTACAAGGATGGTAAATTTAATAAGAGAGTAATAATTAGAACACAAGACAACAGGAATAGATATAAAGCCGAATGCCAGAAGTGTCAGTTCTATAAAAGTAGTTGTAAAGGTATTGTAGATAACTTTGCGGAAGAGAGTGTTACCTCGATTGACAGAAGATATATAGATATAAATTCTCACATAGAACATATGAAGGTATTGAGGAGATTAAGTGGGATATCCTTTAATAAAGAGCTTGGTATCTTTGAAAATAGGGTGATTTCATACCTACAACAGATTCAGAATATCCAATCTTTTCCTATAGAATATTCATTCTCAATCGCTTTTAAAGAGAGAAGATTGCAGGTATATAGATATGTTTTAGGAATTTTACCATATATATATAAAGATTTTCAGCAAACAATTGATTACTTTTTTAAAGGAATCGTTGATGAAAACAAGATTTCCCAGATTAAAGAATATTGCACAAAACATTCTATGAGCGATTGGCAGATGATAGTAGGAATTGCTATAGATGTTTTTGCTCCACCCGTTTATAAAATATATCTGAGAAGGTTAGATAATAAGAATAAAGAATATTATATAATTAGGTATGGGTTAAATCGAAGTTCAAAAGGAATTCCCATTGGGTATTATTTTCTGAAAGACATTGAATCTACAAAGAGAATAATAAATAACTTTGGATTAGGCACTAATAATTTTATATTTTATAATAATGTTGAATTAAAAGATATAATTATTGCATATAAGAGCAATCCAAAAAGAAAGCCCGATTCAGTACATATTCCCGCATTTAAAAACAATATCTGGATTGATGACATAAGAGATTTCATTCCTGATTACATAATAAACACATTTAAAAATTCTAAATTCATATTGAGCTATCTTGCTTTTTACAAAAATCTCGATAAAGCAAATATCTATTATTTATTATGAATTATTATGTTTTTATAAATCCACCAGCGTTGGTAGTCGACGGATACCAAGAGGAGGCTCACGCAAGTCCATATCCATATAGTTTTCTTAAGATACTAAGTTATTACAAGAGTTTAGGACATAAGTGCCTATTTATTGATATGATGTATTATAAAAAACCGCCATTCGAGAAGCTACCGTTATATGAGAACATAGTAAGTTATATTAAGAATCCAACGAATTATCCAAATAAGTCCTTTAGAATATTGGGTAGAGATGTAAACTATCTTGGCTCAACACTTTTCAATATAAAAGGAGATATTAAGAAGTTCTTCATTACTGCCTGCCTAACTTATAATTATCCTATAATATGGGATATTGTTAATTACTTAAAAAAAGAATTCCCGAAAGCAGAAATAGTAATTGGTGGATTCTATCCCACTTGGTTACCAGAACACCTCTCTAATTTACAGGTAAAAGTTTATGCTGGAAAATTTACCAAGGCCGACAGGTGTATACCAGACTATTCTGTATTCGAAGAAAGACCAGAATTTGCAATTTTCAGATTAATCGAAGGATGTGTATACAAATGCTCCTTTTGTTGTAATTCGGATGTGTTCAAAGTGAGAAAACTACCTATTATACAGGTACTGAAAGAAATTGAGCATATGTATTCAAATTATGGTATAAAGGACTTCGAAAACTGGGACCCAAATGTAATGATTGATAAAGAGTTTCTAAAATCCTTTATTATTAAAATAAGAAAGAGGTTTGTAGATATAAACCTAAGATTCGAAATGGGTATACAGCTCAGCAAACTTGATAATGAGTTGATAAAACTATTTGTATCCGAAAGCATCAAAGATATAACACTTCCGCTTGAAAGTTCAAACAATGATATGCTAAAGTTTTTCAAAAAGCCATATAGATTCGAGAATGTTTTTGATAAGATCGTTACATTATTTAAAAGTAATTTCGATTTCAGTCGTTCCCATTTTACTTTTATGCTGGGCTATCCAGAGGATAATATCGAGGGGATGATAAACTGTTATCTAATAAGTATACTATCTGGAGGTATTCCTCAGCCTTTTCCTGTTACGGTAAGCCCTAAGACGCTGGACTATAAAAGGTACTATGATTTTATTAAAGATAAAGATTTATTAGAGCTAAATGGCAATCTGTTTCCTCTTGCAAGAAGTAAAGAAGAATTTTTACTAAAAGATAAAATCCTTTATATTTTTAATCTCAAAGATATGAAGGTAGCGAGGCGTGAACTGGATTCTATATCGAGTAGATTCTCCCGATATTTTGATGCTGAATACGAAAAGCTAGCAAAAGTATTTAAACGATAATGACCTATATCTTTTCGAGAAATATAATCCACTGGTTTGCTGTGGAGGGGCTTACTGCGATATGCTTTAGTATTTTAAATTTTCTGATTCTTAAAATTATATCCAGAACTTCATAAGAGTTATAATTATGATAGTGCTGAAAATTATTATTAACATCTCTATCTTTATCTGGCATCGGTATCAGTTTTCTTTCTCGTAAGAGACCAAACGGTATATTGTCGGCTATCAAGATTCTTCCTCCTTTTTTTAGGAGTCGGGATATCTTTCTTACAAGGTCAATGCTGTTCTCAATATGATTTATACTCCTTAAAATGATAATATAGTCAAAAAGCCTTTCTTTTTTGTATTTTTCGATAGATGTATGGATGAATATAAATGGAAGATCTCTGGAATAAATGTGCCTCATACTATCTATGCTCTTTTTATCTATATCTATTCCCGTATACCGAATAAGCTTTTTAGTACCCAAATTTTTTAAAATATCATAGTACAGATTAATCGAACCACACCCTATGTCGAATATGTCACCTCTAATGTCTTTCAATATATTTCTGATAATCTGTTCTGATTTCCCGAAGGCATCTCCGCCTTCCTCAGTAAAAATGGCGGGACAATTATATAACGCTTTGCAAGTCATACATTTTCTGTATATCTTTAATTTTTTCAATTCTTTTGAGAAATCATTTATATATTCATTCTTACTTATCTGCTTGTAAATCTGAGAGAATCTAAATTTGATTTCGAAAATCTCAGTATCTGCGAAATCCTTTGTATCAGTATAATAAAGGTCTATAAAATAGTTATCTTGTTTCAAAAAGAGAAGGTATCTAAATGGATTGTAATCTCTCGCCAAAGACATTAAAGGACATACTTTACTTCTCGTAATATCTTTGATATTGAAGATATTTGATAGCTTGATTGTATAGTTGAGAGAGTTAGATAGCATAGAAATATACAATCAGTAGGTTTTGGAAATGTCAAACCTAATTTACAAAATTGCTCAGGATCATCTGGCATTGAACATCACCCGCAGATGTAATCAGAGGTGTATATTCTGCTTCGAGGGGGATAGGAGTAGTTGGGATGAAGCGAGCATTGATAAGATAAGAGAGCTTGTGAGCAAAGCCAGAGAGCGGGGGTTGGAGAATCTAATATTTATGGGGGCTGAGGCATTACTCAGAAAGGATATCTTTGATATTATAAGAATGTGCAGAGAATTGGGTATGAAGGAGATTGGGATATTTACAAATGGACAGGCTCTGACAAGACCTATGCTCATAGAGAATCTGTATCGGGCAGGAATGACATATCTGGATATATCTTTCCACTACGCCAATCCTGAAAGTTTTGCAATCGGGACATCTACAAAACCGGAACTATATGATAACTTTCTAAAAGGTCTCGAGATTTTAGACAGATTTAACTACGAGAACGGAAGAAAGATATACATAGTCTTCAAGGTTATGTTATTTTCTTTGAACGAAGGGGATTTACGGTCCATAATCAAAAAGATAAAATCAATTATGAAAAATTCTAAATTTATAATAGGTATCAAGAGAATTCAGCCCGTTTTTAACAATAATAACACTCCCAGGATTTACTTACTCGATAACCTATTCAATAGAAAAAAAGAGATAGAGAGGTTATATCCGCTTCTTAAAGGATTAGATTTTTATTTCACAAGGGTTCCTCTATGTATAATACCTCGCCTTGAGCATCTTTCTATTGATCTGAGATATAGAATCAAGAACAGTACCGTACTTGCAAATTTTGAGAATAAGAAAGAACTATCAAATATGGACGATGTAATAGGAGACGCAATTGATGACCCTTTTCTCGATATATGTATGGAATGTAATTTGAGTCCATTGTGTCCGAAAGGGAGTAGTAGATTCGGGTATAAGGCATTCTATCCATATGGGAGCCAAAAACCATTTCCTTATAAGGGTGATGTATTGAAGATAATAAGAAAAGTAGCAAATAATGAAAATGAATATAAAACCTATGTCAAGAATTACAACAGATTGGCTAAATTATTTAAGGCCGCAATTTTAAAATATAGCAAGTGAATGATCTTAAATTTAAGTATATGTGATTTTCAATTAATTTGCTTGTTGAAAATACTGAAATTTGGTTTAATATTATTAGAGCGATTATGAAAAAGAGAGTAGTATTTGTGCCAATTACAGAGCCTTTGAATAATGATAACAATTCTGTTGCAGCAGGTTATATCGTATCTTACCTACAGAGTGATGAATTCTTGTTTAACAAACTTGATATAAAAATAAGGTTCTTCTCCAAAAAAGTTGCAAAAATACATAAAACTTAAATTGTGTGATTTTTTAAAATATTGGTATTACTGACAATCAATTCCAGTAAACAATCAATTTTAGTAATGTCAAGAAATTTTTTTGTATTGAGAGATTCTCATATAGTCTTTTCGACATAATAATCGAAAATTCAAGCAACTCTTTATAAATTTCTTGGCTATGACGCTATGATTTTTGTTCTTTGAATACACTTCACCGCTTGTTTCTATTCTTTTCTCTCTCATATTTTTACAATCTCTATCTCTCAGCTCGCATAGATCGGAGGTGCTGTGTTTGACTTCATCCACAAATCCTTTATCCTCAACTGCTTGTATATAGCCTCGTGTATTTTCACTATTACCTCCCTACCACTTTTTACTATCTTCGCCCCTATGTCTATTATCCTCCTCCTGAATGTCTCTGCATAATACCCTATCTCTAATACTTCCCCTGTCATATCCCTATTGTATGCCTCATACAGAAAAAACGCTATCACCATCATATAGTAAAAAGCCGTATTGGATTCAAATCTCGCTTGCACAAACTACTAACTCCTACCCACTTTTCACTCCTGTGAAGGTCTTGAAAAATCTCAGTAAGTTTATACAAGATACCAGTCTTATCGGCATATCTAACAAGTAAAGAAATACCAGCACGCCCAGTAATTTTTTCATTAGTTGGTTCAATTTTATTAATTTTTAACGCTGATTTTGTATTCTTACTCATAGTTAACCCTTTCACCTAATGGAATAAGAAGCGAGGGAGAGCCCATTTCTCCTTCTTTTCACTCTGATAAATAAATTTTGCTTTTAAAAACAAAAAAATCGCTTAGATTAGGCTCAAAGCAATTCTCAGAAAAATTTCCTAATATGACAGACAATCAGATGTCCAGATTGGTTGCCTCGAGGGCGTACTTTTCTATAAACTCCCTTCTCTTCTCCACCTCTTCTCCCATAAGCACTGTAAAGAGCCAGTCTGCCTCCACAGCATCCGATATGGATACCCTGAGTATTGTTCTATTCTCGGGATTCATAGTAGTCTCCCAGAGTTGTTCAGGATTCATCTCTCCAAGTCCCTTATATCTTGTTATCTGCTGCCCCTTCTTTGCCTCCTGTATAACAGCCTCATATACATCCTCGAAGCTATTGAGTTCAAAACTCTTCTGTTTGTAATACACTGTGTAAGGGGGCCTGCCGAAAGAGAATACCTCATTGTAAAGGTTCTTCAGGTGCTCAAACTCGGGTTGTGATAGGTAGTTTCTATCAATAACCGTCTCCCTGTTTGCACCAAAGTATCGGGTATAGAATTTTACTACCTTGGAAGAGTGCTCGTAGTCCTCTTCTATACTGAATCTGGCTGGCGTCCTCTCCCTCGCCTTTCTGAAAAGCTCCTCCAGAATCTCCTGACAGACACTCTCAAGAACGGCATAATCGTCAAAGAAATCAGCATTCTTCAATATCCTGTCTATCACGCCTTCAATTACATATCTGTCTTTTCTTCTATCAAGCTTTCTCAATGACTTTGAGAGCTGTGATGTATTTATAAGCCACTGTTTCATCTCCTCGTGGCTCAGCAATCTGTCTGAGTCAGCCGATTTGATGGATGCATCCTGCTCGGCAATATTCAACAGGTAATTCTCGAGGTCCGCATCAGTCCTGAGATAGATACTCTGCTTGCCCTTCTGCACTCTGTACAGGGGCGGTTGGGCTACATAGAGATAACCCCGCTCTATAATCTCCTTGAAGTGCCTGTAAAACAGGGTGAGCAGCAAAGTCTTTATGTGTGAACCATCCACATCTGCATCTGTCATAATTATTATTTTGTGGTACCGCAATTTCTCAATATCGTAATCCCCCTGTCCAATCCCTGTCCCGAGGGTGGCAATGAGTGTGGCGATCTCCTGAGAGGAGAGGAGTTTATCAAACCTCGCCTTCTCCACATTCAATATCTTACCCCTCAAAGGTAGTATCGCCTGATTTCGCCTGTCCCTGCCCTGTTTGGCAGAACCACCTGCAGAGTCACCCTCTACGATAAAGAGCTCCGAGAACTCGGGTTTCTTCTCCTGACAGTCTGCAAGTTTACCAGGCAGGGAGAGTTTATTCAATGCCTTCTTCCTCTCTATCTCCCTTGCCTTACTCGCCGCATACCTCGCCCGGGCAGCATCTATCGCCTTCTGGACTATGACCCGTGCAGTAGAGGGATTCTCCATAAGGTATGTAAGCAGTTTATCATTTACAAAGGATTCAACAATCCCCTTTACCTCCGAATTACCAAGCTTTGCCTTGGTCTGGCCCTCGAACTGCGGTTCTTTTATCCTGATAGAAATAACAGCCGTAAGCCCCTCCCTCACATCTTCCCCGGAGAGGCTCATATCTTTCAAATCCTTCAAGAGATTATTTGTACTCGCATAGGTATTGATTGTCCTCGTAAGGGCCGACTTAAAACCTATCAGATGAGTTCCCCCCTCAACGGTATTGATATTGTTGACAAACGAAAAGATATTCTCATTGTAGCCATCGTTATACTGCATCGCAATATCCACATAGATATCCTCTGCCTGTCCGGAGATGGTAATCACATCCTTATGAATAGGTGTCTTGTTCTTATTCAGGTACTCGACAAACGAGCTTATACCGCCGTCATACTTGAACTCTACCCTCTTATCCTCCCTTTCATCATTCAAAATAATCCGGATACCGCTATTCAGGAAGGCGAGCTCTCTCATCCTCTGAGCAAGGATATCAAACGAGAACTCAGTCACAGTGAATATCTGTGGATCAGGCTTAAATGTGATCTTCGTCCCCCGGCGTTCGGTTACTCCCACTACCTTCAGATCTGTAATCGGATTCCCCCTCGAATAAGACTGCTGGTAGACCTTACCATCTCTATATATCTCCAGATCGAGCCTTTCGGATAGGGCATTGACGACACTCACTCCAACACCGTGCAGACCTCCAGATACCTTATAGGTCTTGTCGTCAAACTTCCCTCCTGCGTGGAGCACAGTCAAAACAATCTCAGCCGCTGGCCTGTTTCTCTCCTTGTGGATATCTACGGGGATTCCCCTCCCATTGTCAATGACCGTTACAGAATTATCAATATGAATTATCACCTCTATCTCGGTGCAGAATCCCGCCATTGCCTCATCTATGGAGTTATCCACCACCTCATAGACAAGGTGATGAAGCCCCATAGATCCGGTCGATCCAATGTACATTGCCGGACGCTTCCTTACCGCCTCGAGCCCCTCCAGAATCTTTATCTTATCCGCATTATAATCGTTTATATTCTGGTTGTCCATATGTGTCCCTCTAACAAAGAGAAAGAGAACTGTATATTATGGCATCCTCACAGGCATTACAACATTTATAAAATTCTCATCAGTGAGGGGTTTTACAAGCACAGCGGAGAGCTCATCGAGCATCCTCATCTCAACTACCTCATCCTCTGTCACCTCAAGTATATCCATAAGATATCTGGCATTAAACCCCATATCTATCTTCTCACCTGTGTATTCTGCCTCTACGAATTCCTTCCCTTCCCCCTCATTTGGTGACTCCGATGAGACCACTATCCCCTCATTCGAAAAAGAGATCCTCACAATATTGGACCTGTCTGCAGAGACAATAATCATCCTTGAAAGGGCATCATAAAATCTCTGTCTGTTTATCTTCAATATCTTATCGTTCTCGAGTGGTATTACCTGGCTATAATCGGGGAACATACCTTCAAGCACCTTCATCATCAGTACCTTTGTATCAGTCTTGAATATCGCCATCTTCTCATCTATGCTCACCTTAATCTCTTCCTCTGTCGACTCTAAAATCTTCATAAGCTCCACCATACCCTTCCGCGGGAGCACTACACTATCTTCACCCTTCTTTTTTAACTTTATGCTCATAGGTTCTTTTACCAGCGCAAGCCTGTGCCCATCTGTTGCAACCAGTTTAAACATATTCTCTTCATTGAAATCGAAGAGTATTCCCCCAAGAATCTTCTTCACATCCTCATAGGATACGGCGAAAATAGTCTTTTTAATCAGATTCATAAGTATCTTAGATTTGATTGTGACATAGTCTGCCTTCTTTGGTTTCTCTATGGTAGGATATTCCTCAGGATGCAGCCCGGCAAGTTTGTACTGGACTGAAGAAGATTTTAACTCGAGCCAGTTGTTATCCATTCTTCTGAGCTGTATCTCCCCAGGAGGGAATTTCCTTATTATGTCAAAGAGCATCTTTGCACTCACAACTGCCCTTCCCGCCACCTCCACACTGGCATCTATTTGCTCTATAGAACTTATATCTATATTCGTACTGTACAATTCCAATTTATTGTCAGACGCAGAAAAAAGAATATTACTAAGTATAGGATTTGTAGTCCTTTTGTCAATGATACCCTGGACAAAGTTGATTGCCCTTTCCAGTTCTGCCTTTTGCAAAGAAATCTTCATTTCTCCTCCTCCTTCTTAGAGTTGAATGTATATATAATATTATTTAGTATAAGTAAAGTCTGTTTATTTGTTTAAAATAAATTTTAACTAATTGAAATCTCGTGATAAATTCTCCATACAGGGTGTTTAAATCCTATTCTAATTCTGTCACCTTATGCTTATGCCCATAAGAAGAAATACTTTCTTTGATACTTTTTAAACAATGGTATTTGCAAAATTCTGAAAATTTTTTCACAACTTTTAAACAACTATTCATAAAGAGGTAAGTATCCCCTCAATTGCTTGAATGTCATTTTTGATCTTTTCGTCTTTTTCAATCGAATTTTCAATCTTCCTTATTGATAGGAGAACAACGCTGTGATTCTTACCATTAAAAAGTGAACCAATCTCATTTAAGGATAGATTTATGTACTTTCTTATGAGGTACATCGATATATGTCTTGCAAGCGAGACATTCTTGGTTCTTGTACTTGACAGTATTACACCTTTGTCCAGATTATAATATTTTGCGACAGATTCTATGATTGTCTCAGGGGTAATCCTGTTTTTCTCGACTCTGAAGAAGTCCTTTAGTGCCTCCTTTACGAGGTTTAAGTCAATTTTATGCTTTGTAAGGCTTGAAAACGCCTCTATATGGTTTAGAGCACTCTCGAGTTCTCTTACATTTGATTTAATAGAACTGGCAATGAAGTCGATTATCTCTTCTGAGAGTTTTAGTCCCATAAGTTTTGCCTTGAATTCTAATATATTTTTCCTGACCTCAAGTTCGGGTGGTTTTATCTCGCAGGTAAGGCCCCAGGTGATGCGGGAGGTGAGCTTCTCATCAAGCCCTTCTATCTTTGAGGGGTGAACATTGGATACTATGACTATTTGTTTCTTTCTCTCCAGAAGTGTATTGATTGTATTGAATATCTCATCCTGTGTGGCCCCCTTATTCCCGCCTATGAACTGAATATCATCGAGAAGCAAAAGGTCGCAATTCTTTCTGTATTTCTCCCTGAACTTTATCATATTATCGCTCTTGGTGGCGTATATAAACTCATTCATAAGTTGTTCGGATGAGATGAATATTAGATTTTTATCCTTGAATTTCTGGAAGAAGAGATGACCAATGGCATTCAGCAGGTGGGTCTTTCCAAGTCCGGACTTCCCGTATATTACGAGCGGATTGTACTTCTTTGCCGGGTTTTCTGCCACGCTTCTGGCGGAGTAGTATGCGAGTTCATTGGACTTCCCGACGATGAATCTATCGAATGTATACTTAGGATTCAATGATGGGTGACTTGCTGGTATTATCTCCTGTCTTACAGGTGTGGCTACTTCCTTTGCATAGCCCTCATCGGGTTTCTCTATGATTACAAGATTTGGCATTGTAGGGGATCCACTAAGTCGTGCAATCTCCGAAAGGAGGTGAGGTCCGTAGTGGTTCTGGAAGAACTCCTTGAAGAATCTGTTGGGGACGAATATCTCGAGGGTGTTATTCTCAAAGGACTTGAACTCTATGGGCTTAAACCATATATTGAAGTTGTTGGGTGCAATCCGTTCTTTCAAATTTTTGAGTGCCTGTTCGAATATGTGAATACCTGGTTTCATCCTTATATAAATTTTAAGAAGAAGCCCGCAAGATTAAGTTTATCTCAGCGGGATTAAACTTATATGTACTACATAAACAGATGTCAATAAAATTTTCTTATATAGAGTAAAGATTTAGCTATTAGTGGTGTTATCAACATTCTCACATAAATAGTTAAGTGGGAAATGGAAAGGCTTAAATGGACTTTCGCCCATCCCCGCAATATAGAAACTTATTTCTAAAAAATTTTTCGTAATAAGTAGGAAATAGGAAATGGGTAAATATAAATGATTAAGTAAGAAGTGAGAAATAGGTAAGTGAAAATTCCTTTCTCATAGATGAGAGTTTTGAAAGAACTCACTGACCTTCGATTACTGACACGGAGCAATTCCCCTCTCATAAAGGGATGTCTGCCAGAGTAAATGGGTAAGTAGGAAGTGGGAAATGAGTAAGTAAAAAATTCCCCTCTTTAAGAGGGGTGGATGCCAAAGTAAACGGATAGATGGGTAAGTTGTGAAAATTTTTTATTAAAACAGAACTTACATCTATTTTGCCGAATTATCGCTCCAACCTAATTTTATTTAAGATGGAGAATGAGGCTATATATATATGTTGGATTTGCCTGTCCCTCGATCCATTTATAATCCGGTCCGTCTATTGGTGAGGAATAGTTGAAGATTAGATAATCGTTCTCTCCGAGCGGTATATGAGAGGCAAAACAGGTATCTCCTCTGGATGGAAGATCCAGTATGAAGTTCACGCTCAGGTTCTCAGGGTCTACCTCCCAGACAGAGCATCGCTTGGGAGCAAATGAATACTCTATCTCATACTTGTTTCGCTGCTCGACGAAACTCAAATCCCTCATATTCAGGTCGTAGTTTCCAGTCTCTGTAAGATTTCTCCGCCCAATAAGGATAATACGCTCTTTGTGTTTGAATAGAAGGGGTGAGTCGTACTTCTTTGGATCACTTTTGCACAC
>Ga0078972_1003999_pt2 | contig 17788 bp, 11 predicted proteins | sample YelNatPaOPGAMG01_FD_67568 | JGI IMG/M metagenome (GOLD analysis project Ga0078972, IMG submission 67568) | Hot spring thermophilic microbial communities from Obsidian Pool, Yellowstone National Park, USA - OP-RAMG-01 (SPADES assembly) (version 2) | ecosystem: Environmental > Aquatic > Thermal... | reverse complement strand
TTATGCTGGCGTCGTTTGGTATCTTCTGCATCTGTGTTTTGATTCAGGTTATCGCATCGCTTCTAATGCCTGAGCCGTTGAAAGAAGAAGCCAGAATGTTAGTCTGGGAACACTGGACAGAACCGCTCAAAGCCCGGTGCGGAAGCGGTTTGTCGGACTACCGTATAATGTCCGGCGCTGTGCTGGTAACGTTCATCGTGTTATACATAATTTTCCGGTAATGAAAGGAACCGTTATGAAAAACCTTATACTGATTGCCATTGCTGTGTGGCTGACAGGTTGCGCCGCTTCACAACCGAAACGATACACCTGGGTTACCGGCTTAAAGCCGGAAAAGGCAGAGTACTACAAGCAACTACATGCCCACCCCTGGCCTTCGGTCAATAAAATGATAAAGAAATGCCATATCCGGAACTACTCTATCTACCTCAAGGAAATTGATGGCAAACTCTATCTCTTCAGCTACCTTGAATACAGCGGCAAAGACTTCGAAGCCGATATGAAAAAGATGGCAGCAGATCCTGAAACCCAACGCTGGTGGAAAGAAACCGACCCCTGCCAGTTACCACTCCCCGACGCCGCCCTCAAAGGCAAAATTTGGTCCGACGCAGAAGAAGTGTATCATTTGGATTGAATCGTAGTGGCAGTTCGCTAACCGCCCACAATGCTAATCGTCTACACAACAACAAAATTTTTCGCGTGTTGTTTGTTACGGTTTTCCGATTCGTATATTTGCAACGTGATAGTAACCAGTGGCGTCGCGGGCGATTTCATATTTGTTAATGTGGTTGTCCGGATAGTGGTGGTACCAGCCCTTGTGCAGGTTCACGAGCACGCGTTGAGTGTCGTGCAAAGGTGTCAGGTCCTGCCGCCGTAAAGGTTTTGTTTCCGTGTGATGCGAACCTCGATATACATCCGGATTTTTCAGCACCCGAAAGAACTCATCGCGGCATGCCTTAAGATCAGTTGCAGATTTAGGAATCACCAGCACATCGCCGGTTTCGCCGGGCGGCACTGCTGTGTAACGCATTGTCGTATCCCGGAATTCAGCCTGCTTCACCTCTGCGCCTTTCCAACACCGCGGTTCAAACAGCCATACCAGCGGGGCTCCGTCGCCTAATTGATTTGCGCGACCAAGGTCGCTTTGTATAAGCCGTTTCATATCGCGCGTAAAAGGATTATCCGGCAAATCATCAAAATCTTTAGCGGTAAATACCGAGTCCTTGTCCCAGAATTCCCCTCCGCCCCAGTCCACCGAGCGGGTGCGTTTGGCGACTATATAAGCTGACCATCCGTCTTTGCCGTTGTAGCCACCGGTAACGGTCAGGTTAAAGACAATAAGATTTGAAGCAATCTCGGGGTTTGTAAGCAAAGCGTTTGCTACAGTTGTCTGGGGACCGCCAACAATTACCAGTAAAGGCTTTTGAGGCGAAGCCTTTTTTGCTTCGGCAACAATCAGCCTACTGCCATCGCTCGGGTGTGGGATGGTATCCTCTATCTTTCCACTCTGTGGACGTATGAGGACTTGGTCAGAACCGCGCGTCAGGTCAGGGATGTTCTTTAAACCAGAGTCGCGCGCAAGTTTCACAGCTTTCTCAGCATCCTTCCATGATTGTTCAAAGGAGTACAAATACCCTTTCTGCCAATCCCACATATCGCGACTAACAATTAAGCCTTTGAGATTGGCTTTGCCGAGACTTGCCTGCGCCCATAGGTAATTATTGTCAAAGACGTCAAACCACCAGTCGTTGTCGTAAATAATCGGATTATCAGGCCCGACACCATCAAGTTTCACAGCGCCATTCTCTATTTTGAACGACGGCGCTATTGCGCTAGTGTGCAACGTTGCGGTTATCGTCAACAACAACGTTATGAATATCGAAATTGTTTTCATTGTTTTTGTCCTGGCGGGGGATAGTTTCGCGCAGCATCGTCAAGAACCAACACCCAATCGAGAAATTCGCCGGGGTCAGGCGGAATAAACTCACGCGTACCTGTGTTAGGAAACTCACCTATCAGCCGTGCACTGCCATCGCGCGGGTTATACCACCACGCATTCACTTTCGCTCCGCGGATTACATCCATCCGCACTTTAAAACTTCGTCCTACAGGAGCATATACCATTGCGTATGTGCCCTCGCTGTCCCTCGTTGCAACAAAGCGGTAACGACCGGCACCCGGCACACTACTCGGAAAACGGTCGGGAACAATCACAGAGTCGTCCGGCACACGGGTCAGATACGGACGCGAGAGCAGAAGTTTTTTCGCATATTGCATCTGAGCCGCACCAGGTTGTTTGATGGCGTCATACCATGGCATCAGCGGGCGGTTTATTGGTTCTCGTCCAGGCGCCCACATCTGCCAGACCGAATGATGACCATAAGTGTGTCCACATGCGCCACTGAATAAATCCCAGTACAATGGACGACGCACATCGGCTGCAGTCGAATGCCCTTGTTTATCAGGATCAAAAGAAACTGGATGGTCCTCATAAATTGGTTCTCCGTCAAGCACTGGTTTTGCCGGTGTGCGGTCATAGTCCTTACGTGTTTGGTCATAGCGACCAGTAAACTCTGGACTGTGTCCGTTCTGCCGCATATTAATGTCAAGCCATGGCTCGTTATGAAACCATTGGGAAGAACCGGCGCCTCCTACTGGATGGAATGTAATAAGATGCGCTCCTCCATCCCCCTCACGAAGACCACGCGCCATAGCGCGGATAATTTCCCGATGAGTATCGTTTTCAACCGGACGGTCGCCACCTAAAATCCAAACAATACCAGCATCGCGATACCGCTGTCCCAACCAGCGTCCGTAAGTTTCAGCGTTCTGCGGATTGAAAATCTCAGGACCTGCACCCCATTTTTTATTCCATTTGTCGCCCCAGGTTGGCAGAAATCCGATATAAATTCCGCGTTTGTTAGCTTCCCGAACAATAAAATCCACGTGGTCCCAATAGTCATTGTCTGGACCTTCTTTCACGTCAGGTTTAGTGGGGTCATTTTCCAGAAGCGGCAGATGTCCATAAGCATTTGTAGCACCAAGCCCATTAAGTTCAGCCAACGCTACTGCCTGAACAACCGTGAACCCCTTTGAGGCGCGGTCATCAAGATATCTGATGGCTTCTTCGCGATTGAGTCTGTGGAAAAGTTCCCACGCCGTATCTCCCAGCCAAAAAAACGGCTCTCCCTGCTCGGTCACAATAAACCGATGGTTATCTGATACCCGCAGGCGAGGTAATTGCGCCGCGTTCAGATTAAAAACATTCGCCGCAATCAGTGCGATTGATATCTGGATAATGTATTTCATAACTGTAATTTAGTTATTACTTATCAAACCTACACGGCAAAAACAGCAAGACAATATTGATTTGAAAAGACGTATATAGTTTATGGTTTATTCACTTTTGCATTAATAGAAATTATTTGTTCATTTAACGCGTTGTTTACCATTTTCATTTTATCTATACTTTTGGATTTATGACAGATAGAAAGGGCTTTGGTTTTAAATTTTTCATTTAGAAGGCATAAAAACTCATGCAGTAAAAACTACCATAAAAAACAGATAAATTTATCAATAAAATCTATGCTGTTAATTGGACTAATTGTTTACAGGCAATCATTCCTTAAATCTAAACACGCCCCATAAGTTCGGAGATACAGAGGCTTCCGAAGGTAGATCAGACATAATAGCTGTATATTTGTTTGACCAGTAAACCCTGCTTGAAACGGCACTTCCTGTCTGGTCGCTTAAAACACGACCGACATCACCACGTGTCTCTCTGACCCGCGAAGGATTGAAATGAATATCTTTAAGTGGAACTGCAGCTTCCAGGGTATATTCGCCGACGCCGCGTCTGACTTTTATCTCCGCACCAGTCAATTCAACCACCCTGTCGCACCACACAGTTCGCCACGGCGAACTGAACGGCACCCGCTCCCCTTTGTATCCTTCAACCTTATAATCATACAAAACGCAAACCGGTCTTCCCTTGAACATTGCAAAACTCAACCTTATATCTCCGACACCCGCTTCAGTTCGATTAGGATTTAAACCAAGGCGCGTCTGTAACATCACATCAACCACATCGCCGGTCTTGAAAATCTCATAAAGATTTTCCCCTTTATTCTCAAAAGTTGCCCTGTCGTCTTTTCCTTTGAAAAGGACATACAATTTCTCATCGTCATAAGCCAGCGCAAAACCATCAATCCTTTGCCATGTCCATTCTCTGTCGTCACCGTCAATCTGAATCACGTTGGGTTTAACCTTTGGAACCTCATAAATTTTCGGTTCAATAGTTTTTGCGACTTCTTTTTTCTTCCGCTCCTGAGCAGCAGCAATCTGTTCAGGCGTTACTGTGAAAGTTCCTCCGGATAACCTCTTAACCTTTTCCAAACCTTTGAGTTCTACAACCGTGCAATGATTCTTGCCGACAATGTAATAATATTTATAACTTCCATCGGCAGAACGAACCTTCTGAAAAGTCCCACCAAAATGCTCATCGTAAAGGCTTGTCTCGGCAAGCACATCCGGCGGAGGGATGTATGGCATCCGCCACAGCAGTCCTACACGCTGGTCGCGGAAAACCCTGTCTATATAAAGACCATCGTCGCAAGTCATCAGATATGTGCATCCGAGATTAGAATTAAATACGACAACATCGCCAATTTCATCATTCACAGGCACAATCCCCCAGATTCGCGTTGGCGCTATCAGAACCCCCGGTTCATCTCCGCGAGCAGTAGTGCGGTGTCCAGCGTGGAGTCCTGGCCAATCGTTGCGATAACGCCAGCGGATTTTTCCGTCCTGCTGAACACAGGTAATCGGACCGCCGAGTACTATGGCGTTTCCTTTCGAATCTACTCCAAGCGCCTCACCACTACCTTCGAAGGTCTCCTTCGGCACTTCGTAAATCGGATAACCCGCTTTTGTTTTTCCTGACGGCTTAAAGAATATCATCCTCCCATACCCCGCATTTGCAGCCGCCTCGAACTTATCATTCATTCGCCAATTCCAGCCGGCGTATGCGTGCGTCAGAAGTCTTCCCTGATATGTTATTTTTCCAAACTTAAGTTCGTTAACCTGCACAAATCCATCGTCGTTCAAATCAGTCCAAGTAAAAAATTTGTTTTCAGGATTATACCCGTTAACATAGTTGGTTAAAAAATCTGTATTCTGCCAATCTTTACGGTCGCCTTTATTTGCCGGCTTTTCACCAAATGTCACTCTCAACGCAATTGCCGAACCTATCGCCGCAACAGGTTTAACGTGTTTCTGCTTCTCATCATATAACCATAAAACAAGCGACGGATGCTCATGCGGCGCCATAAAACTGGTCATCCAAAGCCTGCCCTCGCTCCGAAACGCATATTCAGGAAAGTCGTCAGATGAAAACCGCGCGTATTTTACGCTATCAGGTCTGTAATACAAACTCACCGGCGTAATCTTACCTGTTTTTGGATCTCGCCGCATCTCAAGCCCGCGATAAAACAGACGGTTTTCATCTTCCGGGTCAACACAACCGCCACCGCCGTATTGTGTCGGTCCGTAAATCGCCTTTTCACAAATCCCAGTTTTAGGATTCCATATACTTACCCTCTTAGGCCAGTAAGTAAATTCCATTACCCAAACCCGACCGTCGGCTGCGACCTCAACGCCGTAAGGCTCCTGAAGGTCGTTTTCGTCAAATGGTCCAACCTCGCGCCTTCCCGGTTTCCCTAAAACCGATATTATTTTACCATCAGGCGAAAAACCAAAAACCTGATGCAATGGCTCACCCTCACCCACGAAAATATTTCCATTTGTATCTACCCCGAGACCAAGCGGATTTTGTAACTTGCCCGTGATTAACGGTTTTACCTCAAAAGTTCTGACATCAATGGTTACAATATCTTTCCCGCTCGTAGTAATAAGAGTATCGCCAAGATATTTCCGGATTCTCCCCGGCGAAGGAATATTGATCTCCTTAACAAGAACTGGCTTCTGATCCTCAAATTGTTTGTATGCGATATCCCAGCCAAAACCGCGCCACGGTCCAGCAATTCCCTTTGAAATATCAAACACCTGAATTACATCAAGCTTCTGAAAACTCACAAATGCAAGATTACCAACCACCTGAAATCCAGTAACTCCGCGTTTGTTCGGACTCTTACGCATCTCCTCAATAGCGACTTGTTTTGGCGGTATTTCCCGCTGAAAAATCTTTCGCGACGCCTTGGTTTTTGTGTTTATCTGAATGATAGCCTGATTATCGCCAATCCATCCGCCTTCGCACCATCCGTAATACCAGTCGCCGTCAACACAAATTTCCGCCGGAATTGCAACCCAGATGCGGTCAATCCCCCAAAGTTTATTTCCATCACTGTCGGTTTCAACGATTGAATCGCCCGCCTCTGCGAATGCCCCCAGCCACATATTACTGCCGGCGCGCGCTATTGTCCTTGGCGGTTCATGGTCTGCAAGCCATCCCCCCTTGCGGTCTTCCGTCTGCCACGGAACCGACGCAACCGGATACGGCAGATAACTGAACTTATATTCAACCGTCAGTTTCGGAACATACAACCCACGCCAACTATATTTTCCCGGCTTTAAAACCGGCGCGCCAAACATATCCTCAATCCCCCAGTAAATAACATTCTTACCGGCAGGAAACTCAACGCCAGTCACCGGATTTGCCACAACCTCATCGTTTTCGTCCCTGATTTGAATCGTTACCTTTCCTTCGGCAGGTATTGAAAACTCAATCGGAACCATATCAGCCGCGATTGTTTTTCCCCTATCTTCCGCCTTATAAATTCGCCCGTCAGCCATCGCAACAACCTCTCCAATGCTAATCTGATTAGACCCACCCCTTGAAATAATCCTAATTCCACGCGTTTCAACAATGTTTGAAAATACAAGAAATTGATTTGCCCTGAAACCGCCGGTAACAGTCTTCATAAACGGTATTTCCCGCCAGTCATTTGAACTGACCGAAAATCTCGGTTCAAGCAAACCTACATATTGTTCAACCGTAAAATCTCCAAGTCCCTTCTCTGAAGCCCCATAGAAAAGTCCTATCCCCCGCAACGGTTTTAGCTCTTCCCAGCTCAGAACAATCCATTCAGGCGAGTCGGGGCTTATCGGCTTGTCGCGTTTGGCGGTCGAAAAATTTCTGTTACTGTCGATAAATCCATCGGTAATAGTGTATGGACGGTTCACCCAAGGCTGTGGTTGAAATCCCTCGCTCGGCTTGTCCGCACTGCTTACCGAAACCGCCGCAAGTTGCGACACATTTATCAAAGGCGCCGGAACTATCGTAAAATAAGAAAGGACGGCTTTATATTGTGGTGTTGATGTTTGGCTCTTGACAATTTTTGACATCACTTTGAACCGCACCGCTTCCACTGCCTTTCCCAATGGCAACGGCAATACCTGTAACCTACGCCCCTTCTCCTGCTCAACATCAAGTTTTTCCCATCGGTTATTTGAAAAATATTCCACCTCGCCTGCGTCATACGCAATAACTGAACCCGATTCGAGCGGTGTCCTAAATTTCACAGTAAAAATACCGGTGTGCTGCTGAACAGTATTTGTGGTTGACCAATTTATAACCTCAAAATTCAGATTCGTTGACGAAACCGGTATCGGAATATCCCCGGGCTGAGCAACCGAATTCGCCAAATCAATCAAATCCACTTTCACGCTGAATCTGACCGGTGTTGCAGCCTGACCCGGCGCGTTCAACAGGTAAACCAAAATTGCCAATAAAATCGCCCTTTTCATCATTTGAGTTAATTTCAGGATATAGCGGTAATAATTACAATTCAAATGGAATTAATTCTATAAAACGCGCTTTGAAATCTTTAAACATAGCCGTGGTAACATGTTATCTTGAACTTTGGACAAAATTGAAAATTGATATTGAGTTTTCCAATAGTATTTAACTGTAAGAAAGAATGGTTAATGATTAATGCCTATCAAATGTTTTTACGACGAATAAGCATAAATTCCACTCAATTAACAATCTCTCATTTTCCCACATTCTCCAAATTTCCCACCATCTTCCTTATCCTCTTGCCATTGAAAAATTCTGTTGGTATTGGTTGGGGTATGAAGTCATTTAAATTTATTAAGTATTTTATGAAGCATTTTAGAGTATCGTCTGGATTTAAATTATCGTCTGTTTTTGATTTATTACATGTATTTAAGTTATCGCCTGCATTTGGATTATTTTCTGTATTTAGTATATTGCCTGTTATATTCACCGCTGTTTTTTCAGTGGGGGCAGTGGATTTTACCACTCTAAATGGAAAGGTTCTTTTAGGTTATCAGGGGTGGTTCAATTGTCCAAATGATGGTTGCAACCGCAATTGGAGCAGTTGGTTCCGCGGAAATCCTTCCCCAGAAACACTCACGGTCGATATGTATCCTGACCTGACGGAGTTTAATACTTCAGACCTCTGTCCGGTTCCCGGTTTCACTATCCGCGGCAAGCAAGCGTATCTATATACAGCAGCTAATCCAAATATTGTTGACCGCCATTTTCTGTGGATGAAGACCTATGGACTCGACGGCGTGTTAATTCAAAGATTTGTTGTAGGCATTCACTCCCGTCGTTCCACCGGCGATATAGTACTGAAAAACATTCTCAAAGCGGCGCAAAATCACGGACGCGCAATTGCAATCGAATACGATATCACAGGCGCTAACCCGGAGACCTTTTTCGACATCCTGCGCGAAGACTGGAAGTATCTTGTCGAGGAACTGAAAATCACTTCTCATCCATGTTATCTTCATCACAACGGAAAACCAGTGCTTTCAATATGGGGAATGGGACTTTCCGAATCCCGACACGTTCCAAGAGACCCCGAGACTGCCATGCGTGTTATCAAATGGTTCAAAGAAGATGCTCCTCCCGAATTGCGTGTAACTTATATAGGCGGCGTCCCATCATACTGGCGGACACTTACCCGCGACGCCCTCAAAAATCCCGGCTGGGAAAAGGTTTACGCATATATGGACGTTATCCAGCCGTGGACGGTGGGCAGGTATAAAGATGAAGAAAGCGCAGACCAGTGGCGGACAAATATAATTGAACCTGACCTCGCAAAAACAAAAGAAAACGGTCAATTGTATATGCCTGTAATATTTCCCGGTTTTTCGTGGTCAAATCTCAAAAAGGAAACGCCCAACAGAATCCCGAGAAATGGCGGCACTTTTTTATGGAAGCAAGCCCAGAACGCGCGTCAGGCAGGCGCCACGATGCTTAAAATTGCAATGTTCGATGAAGTCAATGAAGGAACCGCCGTCTACAAAATAGCGGCAAAACGCAAGGACGCCCCCGAACAAGGTTTCTGGCTCACACTTGATGCAGATGGTTATGACCTGTCATCCGACTGGTATCTTAAACTCTCCGGAGAAATTACAAAACTTTTTCACGGCGAAATCAAAGACCCTAAATTCCCCCTACCCCTTAAAAAGATTAAATGAAATTCCGGCGCAACCCCTTAATATAAAAAAGAAAATATCTCAGAACCCAGCATGCTGCAAAAATTAGAAATATCCTTGAGAAAGGATAATCATATCTTTGTTAAACTTCTAACTGTGTGAATCAACGAAATTTGAAACCCAAAATCCGTTATCCAGAAAAGTTATCTAATAAGGACAAATAACAAGGGATGTCTTTTATTTTCCTGCTTCAATTTTTCCTAACAATCGCAGCAATCCGTCAAGGATGGTAATCGGATGAGGCGGACATCCCGGCACGTATAAATCGACGGGGATAATTCTATCAACTCCGTTATTTACTTCGCTATGGTCAATAAATGGTCCACCTGATATAGCGCAGGAACCAACGGCAATTACAATCTTGGGGTCAGGCACTGCCTGATATGTTTTTTCCAGAGCAAGCTTCATATTTTGCGGGATCGGTCCCGTAACAAGAATACCATCGGCATGCCGTGGCGATGCAACAAACTGAATTCCAAATCTTCCGAGGTCAAAGACTACGGTGTTAAGAACATTTACATCCGCTTCACAGGCATTGCATCCGCCAGCGCTAACCTGCCTTAATTTTAATGAGCGTCCGAAAATTTTTAGGGTCTTTTTTTCCAGAGCCGCGGCAAGTTCGATTTCTTTCTCGCCAACTATAAGATCGGATCGTTTAGATGCAGAAAGCCGGTAATCACGGGTAAATTTGATAGCATTCTTCGGGCATATTTGTTCACATTCGGGACAAAATAAACATTTCCCGAGGTCTATTTTTATAAAATTGTTTTCACGCCGGATGGCTTTTGTCGGACAAACCTCAAAGCACAGGTTGCAATTGCTATCGCATGCAGATTGATTGATTCGCGGGTATCCACGCAGAAGTTCGGGCAATGTTGGTTCGCTTTTCGGGAAACCAACCGTCCGTTTTCCTTGTCTGATTCGTTCAAGCAGTATCTTAATCATAAATCGTAGCCGCAATATGAAAGGTTAAAACTCTTGTTGCAAAGCGGGAAATCTGAGATTTGCTGGTTTCTCATTGCCAATTCCAACCCTGTCCAGTTGTGGAACGACGGGTCAACAATTTTATAATGCGCAATCCTGCCGTCATTATTGGTAATAACAGTGTGGCAAATTTCACCGCGCCATCCTTCAATTAGCGAAACTGCTATTGAATTTTTTCTCAGTCCCGCAGGCAATTTAACTTTAATCGGTTCTGATGGAATTGAAGTCAGAATCTCCTTCAAAAACTCCACAGAACGCTTGATTTCAAGCCATCGCACATAAGCGCGAGCAAACACATTTCCGGACGGATGTGTTGATATAGGTATCTGTGAAAAGCAGTATTGTCCATAGGGATGATTGCGGCGAACATCAATCTCAACCCCGCAAGCCCTTGCTGCAACACCAACAATCCCAAATTTCACGCAATCTCCCTTTGAAAGGAATCCTGCATTTTCAAACCTCGCCCGTACGGATGATGTGTTCCACAGAAGGTCAACGGCGCCATTTACATCACTGAATATTTTTTCAAGACGTTCCAGCAATTCTTTCACCTTCCCATCGGGCAAATCAAAGTTTACACCGCCGGGACGGACTAAGCCTCTGCCGAATCTATTACCGCAAATCAGCGCGGTTAAGTTTAAAAAATCGCCCCTCAACCTTCCGCAATAAGAGGCCGTTGGTAAAAATCCGACGTCGTTGGCAAGCGCACCAAGATCGCCTGTATGATTCGCCAGTCTTTCCAGTTCAAGCGCCACAGCCCTTAATATCTGCGCCTTTGACGTCGCATTAACATCTGTAAGTGATTCAATCGCCTGCGAGTAGGCTAATGTATGCCCGATTGTTGTATCCCCTGCAACCGTCTCCATATAATAAACAGTTCGTTCATTTGGTCCTCCTATAAGGTTGCGTTCAATGCCGCGGTGCTGGTAACCAAGAGATATTTCAAGATTTAGCACAACCTCGCCGAAACATTGAAACCGGAAATGACCAGGCTCAATTATCCCTGCATGCACAGGTCCAACCGCAACTTCGTGAATCTCATCACCATCAACTGAATAAAAATTTGTAACGCCACATATCCTTTTGGAGTCGGTGAATTTTCCGGTTTTCAGATTGTATATTTTGTTTTGAAACCGAACCGGTTTTAGCCTATTATGACCAGTTGGGATAACTCCATATTGCTCGTAGATTTCGCGTTCAAATATATGAGCCGAAGGCACATCCGGAGTCAGCGCGGGAAACGAATCTCCAACAAAAGCCGATAGAATCTCAATCGCAGAGTCCTCATCGTCGGCAAGTACTGCAAATATTCTTAACTTGCTGCCTGCAGGCATCCCAAAATACGAACATATCCGACGTCTGTTTCCGACGGCACGGATTACCTGTTCTCTGAAATCCTTAATATCGAAAACCGGAACTAAATCCAGATCCGCGTGCTCGCCATTTTTTATTCTTAATAATTCTGACTTTCCCATAAGCAAGTAATGATGGAAATTATTGTCTTGCGATGTTCATCAACAAATCTTTCATCCAGCCCGGAAGATAAATTCCAAGAACAAGCGACAACAAAAGTAAAACCACAGGCGGATACAACATTGACGGTTTTAATTTGAACGGCGGCTGAGCATGAATCTTCTCTGCTTTAAGGGCTGGCTGTGGTTGAGTCATATTCAGAAACACAGTCGCCATCCCGATAAAAATTATCACTAGTAAGCCGAGAGAAAGCGAAGCAATTATAAACCTCCCCTGGTCAAAGCCAGATTTTACAATAGTTATTTCGCTTAAGAAAAGACCAAACGGCGGACTGCCGCTTATTGAAAGAAATCCAAATAGCCATAACAGACCAAGCGCCTTTGACCGTGTAAGGATTCCCTGAACATCGCCTGCTTTTTTGGAGTGGTAATTTATCAGAATAATCCCAGCAAGAAGGAAGAGAGAGGCTTTTGTAATGGAATGATTCAGGGCGTGCAACATAGACCCGAAAACACCTAATCCTCCGAAACCGAGCCCTAATGCCAGTAGTCCCATGTGCTCCACGCTTGAATAGGCAAGTAAACGTTTATAATCGCTTTGTCCAAGAATAAAAATTGCGGCAACCACAAGCGAAGCAATCCCAAGCGCAAGCATAATATCATTCGCAAACGCGCCAAGATTTGCTTTGTGGCAGATTTCATAAACTCTGAAAATTCCCAGAAAAGCGCAATTTAATAATGCCCCTGAGAGCAATGCAGAAATTGGCGATGGCGATTCGCTGTGAGCGTCCGGCAACCAGGTATGCATCGGGGCAAGTCCCATTTTTGTCCCGTAACCGACAACCATCAGGATGAAAGCGGCTTTAAGCCACTGCGTGTTAAACTGATCTGCATTTGAAAGCAAATTACCAAAGACAAGGTTTGTCTGTGAACCGTCCGTCTTTGTTGTCGCAATACTCAGGAAGAAAATACCGAGCAATGCCAACGCGATGCCTACCGAACAAATCAAAAGATACTTCCACGTTGCTTCCAATGAACGGGGATTTGAGTGAAAAAAGATAAGAGGCGCGCTTGCCAATGTTGTCGCTTCAATCGCCACCCACATCAGACTAAGATGCTGACTCAATGTAACAAGCGTCATCGCGCTCAGGAAAAACAACTGACAACCGATAAACAACGATTTTGTATGAACACTCGGAAAGATAAGCACGTCCATATCTTCCTCAGCGTCGTTTTCGAGGTGTTCGAAATAACCATACTCGTAAATTGAAACCAGGAAAAACAAAAGGCTTGTGATAGTAAGAAAGAGCAATCCCGGTGGGTCAATAGCAAGCCAATCCCATAAAACCGGTGAAGGCGGCTTTTGCCATACGGATATAGTAAGAATTAAGTGCAACAAAGCGCCTCCGGAAAGTAGGTATTTTTGCACCGTTTGATTTTTTGTTAACAGCGCGCAAACACCAAGTCCGAATGGTAAAAGTATTAAAGCCCAAATCATAGAATTAATCCTTCAAGGTTGTAAGTTTATCGGTGTCAATATGGTCGCACTCCTGCGAAATCCTGAATACCGTTATTCCCATAACAAGCAACGCAACAAAAACATCCAGCAAAATCCCGATCTCAACAAGCAGGGATGTCATCTTTATAATTCCAGCGCCGAAGGTGAATACGCCATTTTCCAAAACAAGAAATCCGAGAACCTGACTGATAGCGCGGCGACGGCTCACAATTAAAAAGAGACCAGAGAAAATCCCAAAAAATGACACAGGGATTATTAACGGCGAATATGAAAGCTGACCAAGATTTAATATCCGCCCGAGCCAGAATGACACTATCAGCGCAACAATTCCAAATAGCAGCGAGGAAACATACCCTGCAAACGGCTGGACTTCCCGGTTCACATTTGCCACATTAATTGCCCTAAAAAGCAGATAGGTAAACACAAACCCTTTTAAAAAAATTGTCCCAATTGCCAGCGTCATAACGCGCCAGTTCAACGAATCCAACTCGATAAATAACGGCAGAAGACCAAGCAGACTGCCCTGAATCGCAACCGTCCGGATGCTTGAGCCAAGCCTACTCGACCCAAGCAGTTTCAGATTTGTCAGCAAAACTAATATTAACAACAATTGGACTTTCATAAAATTATCCTATCCATGTCAGAACTATAGCGGTTATTGCAAGCGCAGTTGCGCCAAGCAAAAACTGAGGAATTACGGTTAATCTTAACCTTGCCATTGATGATTCAACTATCCCTACAGCGATCGAAATTAAAACCATTCCCCCCAGCCAAACGGAAAAATCGGCGAGGAGATTATTTGTATGAATCGGGAAAAGTATCGGCGAGATTATTGCCGAAAATATCCACAACTTTAAAGCCGAGATGTAATTAATCACGCCGAAATCAGGTCCGCTGTGGTCAAGAACCATAACCTCGTGAATCATCGTCAATTCAAGGTGGGTATTCGGGTCGTCAATCGGGATTCTTGCATTCTCGCTAAGCAACACAATGAACAATGTCCCGATAAGCAGAGCCAGAGATGCACCGTTATTAAACCAGTCCGCTGCGGAAAGAGTGTTGGAGATTGAGGTTAATGAAAAAGAATCGGTTATTTTTGCCAACCCCATCAACGCAAGAAGTAATGCAGGCTCGGCAAGCGCCGAAAAAAACATCTCACGGCTGCCCCCCATTCCTTCAAAACTCGACCCTGTATCAAGCGCCGAAATCACTGTTATAAACCGCACGACCCCCATCAGATAAACAAGAAGAAAAATATCGCCTTTAAATGATATCAGCGCAGGAAACGGTCCGCAGGGAACAATCAAAAGAGCGCAAACGATAGCTGCAAGGCTTATTAAAGTTCCCAAACGAAAAATCCAACTCGTGGTTGTGCTGTAAACAAAACCTTTCTTTAACAACTTAAAAATATCGTAATACGGTTGTAAGATTGGCTGACCGACCCTGCCGGCAAATGCGGCTTTAACACGGTTTATTATTCCCAGTAGAAGCGGTGCCAATACAAACGACGCCACAACAGAAATAATGGTTTTTAATAACATTGATGCCGTCATAAAATCCTCACCCAATTTTCCAGATTAAAAGCAAAATCAACGCCAGCGCTATATAGAGTATGTAAATCTGAATATACCCATGCTGCAGAAATCTGAATTTCATAAGAATCTCGCTAATCTTCAGGAATACCGGACGATAAACTTCTGTATGGCAGATGTCAGGCGTTTCGGTGTGGAATTTTGCGCTTTGCGGAAACAGGTTATCGGGCGAATGAACGTGATAATGATATTTGGTCCGCAATATAGGTTTAAATAATTCCAGAAATGGTTGCGCAAATGAAGATGCAGTGTATTGCATCCGAGTAGTTGGCTTTGCGTAGCCGCAATCCCACGTTAAACCATACGAAACCGGGCGATTTGTCATGAGCGCCTTTTTAACCAGCGCAAATATTGCTAAAAGAAGTATCAGCAATCCGCCAGTTAAACCAACATACATCAATGCAGTACTTAGCTGAGTCTGATACATTGTGATATCAAGGTTGGAGGTTTTGGAAATATTCTGAACAATCTGAGGCGCAACACCTGAAACTATAAATGCACCAGTCAATCCGATTACCAAACATAATACGGCAAGCACAAGCATAGGGATTGTCATTAATGGCGATGATTCATCGGCTTTGGAACATTTATCAGAACGCGGTTCCCCCACGAAAATTATGCCGAACGCCTTTGCAAAGCAAGCTGCCGCAAGTCCCCCAATCAATGCCAGACCGCCAACAATAGCCGCACCACACAAACCAATTGTAACATCTTTTGACAAAAGCGAATGAACGCCGGAAACGAAAATAGTTAGTTCGCTAACAAAGCCGTTTAGCGGAGGAAGCCCGCTTATTGCCATCGCCCCTACTAAAAACGCAACCCCGGTCAACGGCATTCGTTTTAAAAGACCGCCCATTTTATTAATCTCCCGCTCTTCGGTTGAATGTAGAACACTCCCTGCCCCAAGGAATAAAAGCCCCTTGAAAACAGCGTGATTAAGAACGTGAAGCACTGCCCCGGTAAATCCAAGAAAGATTAAACCCGCATTGTTGTAAGATAGCCCCACCATCCCGATACCAATCCCAATTGTGATAATGCCGATATTTTCAACGCTGTGATATGCAAGCAGACGTTTAAGGTCGTGCTGGGCTATAGCAAACAAAACGCCAAGCACACCGGACACAATCCCGATAACAAGCACCGCTATCCCCCACCAGTGCGGAATCGACGCGCCAAACCATCCAATCGAACGAATCAAACCGTAAATGCCGGTTTTTATCATCACGCCGCTCATAACGGCAGAAATATAACTTGGAGCCGCTGGATGCGCCTCAGGTAACCATATATGGAAAGGAACAAAGCCGGCTTTTGTCCCAAACCCAATAACCGCAAGCAAAAAGAGTAGCGAACGATTTGGGATAATAAGACCCTGCTTTTCCCAGACCATAAATTCAAAACTCCCAGTCTGAGCCTGCGCAAATAAAAACAATATGACCAGAAATACTGTGCCTAAATGTGTTGCAATAAGATAAATCCAGCCGGCATCTTGCGATGAATGCGAATTACCGCTGTCCCTGACAACAAGGAAAAACGATGATACAGCCATCACCTCCCATGCCATCAAGAATACAATCCCGTTTGCGGCGCAAATTACAACAACCATACTCGCTACCAGCAGTATGAACAAAATCCACGAAAACGATTTTGAGTAACCTGTCTCAGCATCCCAATCATACGCAATTGCATATATAGCGGCTAACAAAGAAAGTCCGCAAACCGGTATCACAAACCACGCCGCAAGCGGGTCTAAAGTAAACGAAACCTTATCCCCCAAATAGTTCCAGTTAAGATAAACTCGCTCGTAAAGACCCGACAAAAGAGTCGTCACGCCTGCGGCAATAGCAAATAACGACCCTGCAACCAGACCTAACCCGCCAGCCACAGAGCATAATCGTTCTCTGCGTCTGAAAATAATCAGTAAAAGAATAGTAAAAGACCAGATCGTAAACGACGTGAACAAAAGTCTCATATTTAGAAAATCCCGTGTTTAACTGTTTTTATTGGTGACTAACGAAGTCTCGAATTCCTGAACCACTCGCAAAATCTCCGATTCAGGAGGAACAGATTTCAGAAATTGCTTCACCTTTTCGTCCCTGAGGAAATACGAAATCCTTGAAAGAATTTTCAAATGCGATTTTACATTCGGGCTTAAAATCATAAAAAGAATAGTAACGGGCAATCCGTCAATTGCATCGAAATCAACAGGATTCTCCGTAAAACAAAGCGCTGTTTGCGGTCGCTCAATTTTGATTACAATTGGGCTTCTTAAATGCGGGATTGCAATACCGTCGCCGATTGCAGTTGAACTCAGTTTTTCCCGGGCAAGAACCATCTTCAGCAAGTAATCCCTGTCGGCTGAAGGCGGCAGCCTTAATAAACCAATTACATTTTTCAGCACTTCGGCTTTATTTTTCCCCTTTACCCCATAAAAAATGCCGCCGGATTTAATCGATTCGCTTAAAAGATTATTCTGATTATCATAGCTCTCGGAATTATCCAGAAGTTCATCGGGCACCTGAAGTTTTTTCATCATAGCCCATTCAAGAACATCGTCCCGATTAAACAAATAACTCTCCCCATCCCGTTGCGCTTTGAGTTCGCCCTTGCGAACCCATCCCGCGACGGTTCTCTCAGTAGTTTTAAAAATTTTTGCTAAATCTTTAACAGTAAATTGCATATTGGTAAATCTATCGGATTCTTCTCTCCCTTTGGGTGTCGGAAGTCCAAAGGCA
>Ga0078972_1010199_pt1 | contig 17789 bp, 18 predicted proteins | sample YelNatPaOPGAMG01_FD_67568 | JGI IMG/M metagenome (GOLD analysis project Ga0078972, IMG submission 67568) | Hot spring thermophilic microbial communities from Obsidian Pool, Yellowstone National Park, USA - OP-RAMG-01 (SPADES assembly) (version 2) | ecosystem: Environmental > Aquatic > Thermal... | reverse complement strand
CGTCTGTAGAAAATATTCCGACTCATTTGGAGGGTTACACGCCCTTCGCTTTAGTGAAACTTTTCGATTATGTAACGCTTGATCTGCGGTGGGCTATTCTCTATAACGAGCTGGACTCTTTCGAGATGATTGTTAACAAAATAGTAAATGTCCATTTGCGGGGAAAGCTTCGGCAAGGCAAATGGGTTTTAGATCATCCGGGCTTCGATTTCTATGAGGTTTTGAAAAGAATAAGGAACAACTGGGGGTATGAAGGGCTGCTGACTATGGAGCCCGACGGCACAGTCGAAGGTTCATTCGACGGGTCGTGCTTTCATAGCTTTGTTGAAGCCATGAAAACACTACGTACCGCTTAAGATTTTACTTAATTTTAATAGGCCTTCATCTTTCGTGGGTCAAGTTATTTGCATGAACAAGTTTTACAATCATTAATAAATAATTGAGAAAGACTCTAGAAGAGCGGGAAAAAGAAACGCTCGCTCGGTAGCAAGCTAGACACCACCACCGTGCGCGTAAAAGCGTGCGCTTGAAAACGTCTAGATCGATTGCTCTTTCACGCGTAACTGCGAAAGGTAGGTCCCGCTCATGCGCTGAGACAAGATGGGTTTCGATCAGATCAGCTGCGCATGAATCGCGAGCTCGTCAATGCTCTTTCGAAAGTTTTTAGGATAGCGATGTCCGTTGTAACGGGCTTCGCGTTCCTCACTACACACTGAGCGGCTACCAAGGCGTCGAAGTAGTCTAAGCCTTCCGATTCGTATAGCTCAACTGCTACGGCGAAATCCTTCGGAGCTAGGAGTTCTACAGCTTCCTCAGGGATCACTCGCGTTAGCACGAGCCACGCGTTCCTCCTCTCTTCGATGGTGAAGCCTCTTGACTTCATCAGAAGGTCTAGCTCGATGAGAGCGGCTTGAGAAACTCGCCTACTTGTACCCAAGTCGCTGAGCAGCTCTACCGCCTCCTCGTGTTTTGGGTCGTCGGGGTTGAGGAGGGCGACCAGGTATACCGTGTCAACGATCTCCACTCCCCTTCACCATCTTGAGCAGGGTAGCTGTCGCCTCGTGGTCTTCCTCCCTCCAGCCTGCGAACTTCCTCTTGAAGGCATCAGCGACCTTCTCCAGCTCTTTCTCCAGCGGAACTGCTTCGAGGCGCTCATCCTCCAATATCCTCAGGACGAGCTTAGATCCTCGCTTCAGCCCGAGTCTTTTCCTCACGTCAACCGGTAAAAGTATCCGCCCACGATCGTCAACTACTACCACGTAGCTCATTCTTCCCATTATATTGTGTATAGTGGGCATTAATAAAAATTTCCCACCATACGGGGAGCGGGCTGAGAGTAGTGGGAGGTATGCACGTTTTCGAAGTGTACGAGCTTGCGCTTCTTGCTTTGCAAGCGTTTGCGCATTGGGTGTTAAAGCTGGCTTGTTGAAGTGGCTTTTACAAATTCTTCAACGCTCTTCATGCACATGGGCTTCACGCCGCCTGTGATTGAGCTGACTTTCTTCGTGAAGCTTTCGATCTCCTCTGCGCACGCGAGTACTCCCAGCTCTATTTCGATCTCTCTCTTTTCGCCTGGTTTCAAATACTGCAGGGTCCCCCACTCCCTCTCTTTCGCTCTCCCTAGCACCAAGCAGTTGGCCGGTTCCATGCCTACTACGTAGGTTCCTTCGCCCATCATCTTCCACTCGATGAAGCGGTGGAGCTGCTGCTTCCTGTAGCGCAGGTAGACGCCAATACCGCGTCCTCCCATGAAAGCCTGGTTGATGATGCCGGCGTAAGCGTAGCCTTCGGGGTCCGTAGCTAGATCGTGGAAGTAGACCTTCTCGCGGAACCCTTCGACGGGCGCCGTGAACCTGTCGAAGCTCTCATGCTCTTTCCAGGCTTCTTCGTCGCGGGGAACGTAGTTGGTGGATGTGAGAACAAGCTTGGAGCCTTCGTCTACAACGGGGAAGCCTACGTTGAAGTGGTATAGTATCATGAAGGGCTGCTCATCCCACCCCTCGTTGACAACCTCGTCGTGGATGAGGATTTTGCTCTCGCCTGCTTTCGCGGTGATCCTACGCTTCAGTAGGATGTTCGGACCGAAAACCGATGTCTCTCTAACTTCGCCGTAAAGGTCCACGAACAGGTCGTCACCCACCCAGCGGTAGCTAACATGGTGGTTGAAAGCGGGTGTGTACGAGGCTCTCCCGTGCAAGCCCAGCTCCTCGCCTCTATCCACGCAGGGGGCTCCAGCGTAGGTTAACCCGCACGTTGTTAAGAGCCCCCCGTAAAAGCCTCTTAACCACCCGTAACCTTTAGGCTCGAAGAACGAGGGGGCCGCGTAGCCGGTTGGGCTTATCCAAGCTAGCGGAGCTCCTTGGTACTCTGCAAACCCGATGTCCATACCGCGATCGAAGAGCACGACGAAGCTGAGCCCGCTCCCCGTGTGCACGTGCACTCCTTCGACGCCCTTCTCAACGCCATCGGTGAACTGGAAGGGTCGGGCGAATACGATCTGGTGAAGGCTCCCAACCCTCCTCAGTAAATCCTCCCTAGAATACTTTTTGCCGAAGATTGTTACCATTTTGGTTCTGTTGCACTTTGCGCGTTAAGGTAATAATGCTTAGCTTCCAGGTTCTCGAGCTGCGAACGCTCAGCTGGAAGCCAGCGAGCAGGGGTGCAGGCGGCTACGTTAAAAGTTAAATGCCGCTACACGGGTTACCACCGTGCCGATCGACGGTTTGCGGTGAGCGTATGGTGGATGTCCACGCTTGGGCTCGCCGTTTCCCGCCTACGCGTAGGCTTTACGAGGAGGATTCCTACTTGCGAGAGGCGAGTTCGAGGGTTCTAGGCTACGTTGAGGATAAGGGCGGCAGGCACTACATCGTGTTCTCCGAGACCGTTTTTCACCCTAAGGCGGGCGGGCAGGGGAGCGACACAGGTTTAGTTGTGTGGGAGGGGTCTAGCTTCAAGGTCGAGAAGGTCCTCAATGTCGGCGGCGTGGTGGTGCACCGGGGGAAGCTCCTCGAGGGCGGCATGCCTGAAGCTGGGGCTCGGGTCAGGTTGGTGCTGGATTGGGAGGGCAGGTACAGGACTATGAGGCTCCACACCGCAGGCCATATCCTCGACCACGCCGTCAGGGTTGTCTACGGGAGGCTTGTGGAGACGCTGGACGCGTACCACAGCCCGCCAGTACCATACGTCGTTTACAACGCGCGAGCGCCCACCGCAGACGAGCTGAGAGAGATCGAGAAGGTTGCGAACGAAGTGGTTTCCTCCGACCTTCCCGTCAAGGTAGTCTACGTGGATAAAGGGGATCTCGAGAAAACGGTGCTCTACGCTCCCAACCTGTCGAGGCTGGGTGAAGCGGGAACCTACAGGGTTGTTATCATCGAAGGTGTGAACGCGATACCTTGCACGGGCACGCACGTGAAGCGGACTGGCGAAGTCGGGATGATCGTCGTCAAGGAAGCGGTTGATCTTAACGGTAAGTTCAAGCTCGTGTACGATGTTGCTTGAAGAGGAAAGCAGGTTGCCGACAGGGGGGTTGTCACGTGCGAGGAGCCTCCATGGCGCGGCGCAGGAAGCGGTACACCCTTGTGTAATCCTCATCGCCGAAACCTCCTATCGTCGCGGCCTCAAGGAGGGTTAAGGCTATCGCGGTTGTGTGCGGCAGGGGCTGCTCCCTGTTGTAGCCCGCGAGCACCGCGTACAGCATGTCCTTCGCCGCCAACCGCGTCTTGAACCTTACAGGCTGCTTCTCGGATAGCAGCCGGCCCGCGTACCTGTCGAAGAGGATCTTTATCCACAGCTTGTCCGCAACCTCCCGGAACTTCTCGTAGCCTACCCCCCACTTCTCGGCGAGCAGCAGCGCTTCAGCCACCGTGACCATCGAGGAGAAGTACACGCTGTTGATCGCCAGCTTGAGCGCTGCGGCTGCTTCAGCGGTGCCGACGTAAACAGCCTCTTTCACGTACTTGCCGATCGCTTCGCTCCACCTGTCGAACACTTCGCGGTCGCCGCCCGCCATACCCAGCAGCTCGCCTTTCTCTGCTTCGGTGGGCCCGCCCATCACGGTTAGCGTCAGGTACCTGCACCCGCGCCCCCTGCACAGCTCGTAAGCCCGCTTCGCGTGCATGGGCGTCACCGTGCTGTGGTTCACCACGTCCACCCCCTTCGTCGCTGAGGTTAGCTGCTCGAGGACGCTCGCGGAAGCCTCGTCGTCTGACACCACGACCAGCACAAGCTCCGATTTCTCCGCCAGCTCCGTTAGGCTGCCGGCCACCACCGCCCCATCTCGAGCTAGAGGCAGGGCGCGCTCGCGGGTTCTGTTCCACACGACGACCGGGTAGCCGGATGCGAGGAGGCGCCTAGCGATAGGGTACCCCATCAAGCCGGTACCGACAACCCCTATCACGGGGCGTGAGCGCGAGGGCGTATTTAAGGCTGTGCGCTTACCGTCTAGAACTTAGGTGGAACTAAAAAATAAACCAGGGATTTTTATACATCTAACGATCTCAAGCCCGTGAAAAGCAGACTTCTCTCACGCATCGTCGCCTCGACGTCATCCAGTTCCAGCGGCGCAAAGCCCGTCAAAACCTCGACACCGTTACCCGTCACCACGATCGTATCCTCAACGCGTATGTACAACCTCTCTTCCGGGATCCACATCTGCGGATCTACAGAGAAAACTACGCCCGGCTTCAGAGGAGTCGATCTGTAATCGCCTACGTCGTGGACAGCCATCCCTACGGTGTGCGATAAATGCCCTTTAAACTCCAGCGCTCTTTCAGCCGCTCTCCTATAGATCTCTTTGGAGAATTTGTGGTTTTTAACGTAATCGGACATCTCTTCGGCTGCAACTTTCAATATCTCATCCGCTGTTAACCCTGGGCGGATCGTTCCCAAAAGCACTTTATGGTATTCAACTATGAAGCTGTATAGCTCTCTCTGCCACGGCGAGTACTTCCCGTTGACCGGCCACATCCTCGCTAAATCGCTCGTGTAGTAGTGGTAATCGGGCGCGGCGTCCATCAGCACGAGGTCGCCGTCCTTGAGCACGGAATCGGTCAGGGAGTAGTGCGGGTCCCAGATGTTCTCTCCCGATGCGACTATGGCGTGGTAGCCTTCCGCAGCAGCTCCGTACGCGATGAAAATGTAGTTAGCGACAGCCCTCAAATGGTACTCCATGACGCCCGGTCTGGTAACGCGCATCGCCTCCGTGACAGCCAGCGCCGCCAGTTTGCCAGCTTTCCGGAGGAGCTGTATCTCCCTCTCGCTTTTCACGAGCCTTAAAGAGTCCAGAATGGGGGTCAGATCCTTGATGTCTATATGCGGGAGCCTCATTCGCAAGAGGCTTATGAACCTCTGCTCGCGAGGCAAGCCCCCGTCCCACGGGTCGAGCGCCGCGAGCCTGTACGCGTGGAGCGCTGTGTACCTGGTTTCGGCCCTGCCCTCGGCTGGGCTGTAGGGGACGTAAACAACCTTAACTTTTCTTAAATATTCCATAAGCTTATCTAACGGAAGGACTTCGTCTATCCCCGTAAACTCCTTGATCAAATCGGCATCTTCAATCGTTAAAACGTACTCGCCGCTTTCCTCGCTCAGGAAAGTCGGTACGAAAAGCCTAGACGCTCGATCCCTGCCGTCTATCAGCAAGTACGCGTGCGGTATTTCAACCCCGCAGCAGTAGTAGAAATCGTTCGATTGCCGAAAACGGTAAAAACCTTTCACTTGCGGCATGCCTTGAAGGAGAGCGCAAGCATCTGGACCGATAGCATCCATTATCTTTTTACGTCGTTCTTTAAACTCCCCTGGTGGGAAATCTTTTTGAAACAATCTCTCTTTAGCGTTCTTGCTACGGCAGGTATCGCTGCTCATGCTTCCATCGGGGACTCGGTATCGCTTCTCCTTCAAAACTTTCACGCTTCAACTCCTTACAGCGCTCCCCTCGATCTTCGCGGTAAGCAATCCAGAGCGATGCTCGGATACACGCTCGTAAAACCTTCAGCGTCAAGGGTCGCTTCTCTTTCGCTTCCAGCGCGCGCACTTGAAGCCACTCCGCGGTGTTGCGAAGTGCTCAGAAGTGTTCGTTCTCCGCTTTGCTGGTTTATTTTAGTGTATAACGAGGTTAGCGATTTTATCGATAAACTCCCTGTGCGGCTTGCGCGCAGAGGGTTTGGCGGCGAAGCCGGTTTCCACCGAGAAGTCGGGTTTCAGCGTGTCGAAAACGTAGCTGGTACGGAAGCCGGTCCACCCCCACCTTTCGAAGGCTTTCTGAGAAGCTTCGCGCACTTTTCCAGCGTCGCGGTAGATGTACGCTTTGCCGGGGACGACGACGACCACCGCGTCAACGCTTTCCAGCAGCGCGCCGTAGGGCGCTATGGCGTCGTTGAAGCTCTCTACGAACACGACATCTTTACCTCGTTCGAGCGCATGGAGGCACTTGTCGAGGTTGGCTGCAACCTCGTTAGAGGTTAGGTACGCGGATAAGCTGGCGAAGCTCCTGGGCACCGCCTCCAGCGCGCCGCTCATCTTTTCCACGAGCCTGCGAACTCGCGTGTTCATTTTGTGCAGGTTCTCGGCGTGAACGTAGTGGGAGTGGGCCTGCTCGTCGAACGCGTACACTCTCGAGAGGAGGGCGATCCTTCCAACGTCCTCGAGATCCCCCATGTAATCCTCGACCCTAGAGTACTTGCTGGGGTCGGGCGGGGCGGTGGCTATCGCTACAGGGTTCGAAGCTCCTATGTCCTCCACCAACCCTTTTTCGTGGTAGAGCAGCACGTCGTTTCCAATAAGCAGCTTCAGCTCCAAGCTCTTCCTTGCAGCCTTGGGGCTGTACCAGAGGTTGTGCGCCGCGACAGGTTTGAAAACGCTCACTCTCAACCCCTTCTCCCTAGCCGCGAGCGCGGCACCCAGCGTGAACCAGGTTTTACCCGAGTCGTAGGGTACAAGACCCGTAACTAGAACCACAGTAGCCATAAACCGCACTGCCCCCGGCTGGAGAGGCCGATATAACGCTTTATTCCCCATCGAGCGCGCTAAGCGCTACCGCTTTCGAAGCGCATCTGCAAGTGCGCGCAAGAAGCTTTTAGCCGCGTTCTAAGGTAGCGTGATGAGCGGGCGGGAAGCGGGGGTTAGAGCGGTCATTTTCGATAGCGGCGGGACCCTCGTGCACGATAAAGGGTTTTCGCGGGTGCTGTCTGAGAAGATCTCCACAGCGTTGCAAGTGATTGCAGGGTTGGAGGTCTCTCCCGTACGGATCGAGAAGCTGTGGGAGTGCTCCGAGTGGCAGCGCGAGGACGTTGAGCTTTGGGACCTAGCTAGGGTTATGTTCCTGCTTCGGGGTTTAGGGTTAACGCCCACCGTGAGGCTCAGCGAGCTCGTGTACGCAGCAGTCCTCGAGGCTTACCTGGAAGGCTTCGAGCTCGAGCGCTCGGCTCCGCTTGTGCTGCGCGGGCTGAAGGAAGCTGGGTTCAAGCTGGGGATCCTCACGAACGTGGGCAGCTACGAGCTGGTCAAACTGAGGTACGAGAGGGAAGGGCTCCTCGACCTCTTCAACGTTGTCATCGCGTCGCAAGCGTTCCCGTGGCGGAAGCCTTCCCGCAGGATCTTCGAAGCTGCCTGCTACCTGATCGGCGTTAAACCCGCTGAAGCGGTTTACGTGGGCGACGACGCGCAGCTAGACATCGCGGGGGCTAAAGCTGCCGGGCTACGCGCGATCCAAGTGCTCAAGTACGCCAGAGAGAAAAGCCAGCTTGCCGACGCGTGGATCGAATCGATAGAGGAGCTGCCCGCTGCGATTGAAAAGCTAATGCGACCTGGCTCTCGCTAGCTTTGAGCACCCCTGCTACCGGGTTTTGAACCCCGCGAAGCCTGGTGGAGCACGAGGAGGCAGGCTGTACTCGCGCCTAGCGCGGCTAGGGTGTACGATGCTCCAGCGCCGATTCTGCTCCACAACAGGCCCCCGCAGCTCTCGCCTACACCTGAACCGACGAACCTGAGCGCGTTGAAAAGCCCTAGCGCTTGCCCCTGCTTCTCCTTCGGCGCTTTCTCCATCGCTAAAAGCTCGGCGTAAGAGGTGGCGGAGTCTCCTAGGCCGTATAGGGCGTAGAGGAGGTAAAGGTGCGCCGCCTCACGCGGCCAGGGGAACAGGAACCACGCTAGGCTCGCTAGCGCGTAACCGCCCGCCACGACTTTCCAGCGACCTACGCGGTCGCTCAGCAGGCCGATCGGCCAGTTGCTGAGGAGCCACACGGCGTTGTATATGGAGGGGAGCCACGCGAGTGCTAGAGGGTTCCCGGCCAAGCGCGGGTCGTAAGCTAGAAAGGAGGGAGCGTACCCTAAAACCGTCCCTACGATAACCGCTGCGTAAATGTAGCGTAGCGGTGCGCGGCGGAGGAGCAGCCAGCCCCACCCTTCGGGCTGGCTTCGCGGGGTGGGCGTTGGTCGGCCGCGTGGAGGGGGGATGGCGAGCGCCATGGCGAGGAGAGCCGAGAGGTTGAGCCCGGTCTTGGCTAGGAAGACTGTCGACCACCCGGCTTCTTGAGCGAGCCAGCCGGCTAGCAGTGCGCCGCCGATAGCTACCACCGAGTAGGCGGTGTTTAGGAAACCAAGCGCGTCCCCGACGCGATCCCGAACCGCCTCCGCGATGAGCCGTAGAGCGGCTGGGCGGGAGACCATCTGCGCCCATTGGATGAGGAGATAGCCCAGCGCCGCGGTAGGCCACGACGCGGACAAGCCTTCCACCGCGAGACCGAGGGTTGTGAGCGCTACGCCGCCGAGGAGCGCAGCGCGAGCGCCCAACCTGTCGGTTAAGCGCCCGCCGGCAAGCGAGCCGAGCACCGCTGCGGCGTACCCGAGCCCGAGCACGAAACCCAGCACCTCAGAGCTGGCGCCCAGAGAGCGCATGAAGGCGCCGAACAGCGCAGCTCCCACCTCCAGTAGGCCTGAGCAAACCTGCAGGTAAGCTAGCGCCAGGATGGTTGGGTGCCGTTGCGCGTGCAGCTTCATTGCACCCCCTCCGCTCCTCGGCTTAAGTGTCCAGCGCGAACGAGCCCGCAGTGCTCAGAAAGTCAAAAACTTAAAGCGGAGCGCGGGCCATTTTTCCGGGTTAAGTTGAGCGGAAAGGGGTTGGTGGAGCCGTACAGGACCCTGCTCGAGAAGCTGGTTGGAGCTCTTCAGGAAATGTTCGGAGAGGATCTGGTATCAGTGGTTGTTTACGGGTCTGTGGCTAGGGGCGAGGCTAGGAGGGACAGCGACGTGGACCTACTGATCGTGGCGAAGAACCTGCCGAGGAGTAGGTTCGCGCGGCAGGACCTTTTCATCGAGGTCGAGGAGAAGCTTGAAGAGGAGGTCAAGAGGCTCGAAGGGGAGGGCTACTGCATCGATTTTTCACCCATTCTCTTGACGCCCGAAGAGGCAACGAGGGTGAGGCCACTCTACCTGGACATGGTCGAGGACGCGGTCATCCTCTACGATAGGGACAGCTTCTTCGCAAAAGTTCTCGCGAGGTTGAGGGCGAGGCTCGAGGAGCTGGGCGCTCAGCGGGTGAGGCTCGGAAAGCGGTGGTATTGGGTTCTGAAGAAGGACTACAGGTGGGGGGAGGTGATAGAGTTGTGAACAACCTGGAGATGGCGAAGTCCTACGAGCGGCAGGCGCGGGCGGGCTGCACCACGCCCGCGAAGCTCTCGAAAGAGGAAACTACCCCTACGTCGTAAGGCAGTGCTAGGAGGCCGTAGAGCTGCTCCTGAAGGCCGCGCTGAGAACGGTGGGGGTTGAGCCCCCGAAGTGGCACGACGTAGGTCCCGTGCTGAGAGCGAACGCGGAGAGATTCCCCGAGTGGTTCCGCGGGGAGATTCCGGCGCTCGCCCGCTTCTCTAGGAAGCTTAGGCGCGAGCGGGAGCCATCCCTTTACGGCGATGAGGAAACGGGTACTCCCCCGGACGAGCTGTACTTCAGGGAAGACGCCGAAGAGGCTCTCAAGATGGCGGAGTACACATCTAACGTTATCCTCAAACTCCTTTCTGAGCTCTCGCTGAAGTGTTCGTAAGAAATGGCTTAGAACGCGTGCTGTTAGCCAGCAAACGGGAGCTGGGAAATATTAAGTGGTGCGGAGCTATCTCTTTTCGAGCTTTTCGATCCGCTCGCTGAGCCTCCTTTCCTCCTCTCTGAGCTTCTCGATCTCTTCTCTAAGCTTCCTGTACTCTTCGCCCTTCTCCAAGTGCCTGCGTATCTGCTCTAGAGCGTCTCTAGCGCTCCTCGCGACCCTCCCAGAAACGTCCGATTGCAGCCTCTCGAGTATCGGTATCACCTTCGGCGAAAGCGATCTCGTGCACGCCGACACTACAGCCAGTTTGACGTGCGGGTGCCTGCTCCTCGACGCCTGCTCCAGGAGGGATAGGACTTTCTGCGTGGGAGTGAGGTACCCTAGCGACGCTATTGCGGCGCGCCGCAGCGTCATGGGCGTCAGCGGTGCAAGGTACTTTTCCAGGATGTTCAGCGCCTCGTCCCCCAGGAGCAGGGCTAAGCTCTCGAGAGCGCTCGCCGCGATCACGTGGTTGTGGGATTTAGTCTCCAGGGCTTTCGCGAGCGCTTCAGAGTACTCCCTGAACCCTAGCTTGCCGAGGGAGGACGCCGCCTCGGCTCGCACGTAGTAGCTTTCGCTCTCGTCCAGCAGCACCCCCGCGAGCCTCTCCGCCACATCCCTCTCCTTGAAGCCGGCGAGAGCCCTGACCACCGCCCTCCTAACCCTCGGGTGCTGCACCCGGTCTAGCGCCTGCAGGAGGGTTTCCCGGGCTTTCAACCCCCCTATCGACGCGATCGCCTGGGCGACCTCGCTCCTAAACCCCCAGAACTCCTCCTCGGAGAAGAGCATCTTAGCTAGCTCGTCCACGTGAACCGGAGAAGCCTTCTTCGCCAGCTCCCTAACGGCCAGTACCCTCGGGTACAGGTGCGGGCAGCCGGTAGCGATCCCGAGGAGCTCGTCCGGGGGCAGGTCTAGCGCGAGGGCTTTGAAGGCTTTAAACTCGTGGTCTACGCAGACGGCTTTCGGCTTCGAGGGAAGGTTGAAAGTGAAAGTGTGCTGCCTATCCTCTACCCAGAGCTTCCTCTCCTCGCGGTAGTCGGGGCCTACGATGACCACCTCCAGCGGGACCCTGTACTTGGGTAGGGAGTCGTCGCCTTGCGTTTGCGCGATCCTCAACTCTAGGATTTTCTCCTTTTCATCCCACCTGTAGGAGACCTTCAGGGAGGGGTGGCCTGCGTTGTAGACGTACTGCTCGAAGAACCAATCGAGCTTAAGCCCCGAAACCTCCTCCATGATCTTGCGGAGGTCTTCCGTGTCGGCGTTCTGCTCCCTCCTCGCCTCCAAGTACCTTCTCACGCCCTCCCTGAACCTCTCCTCCCCCACCAGGTTCGCTAGGGTCCAGAGGACGAGGGCCGCCTTCGGGTAGCTGTGGGAGTCGAAAACCTCGTCGGGGTACTTGTAGAGGCGGGTTACGATCGGCCTCGCGTACCTGCCGTACTCGGCTATGTAGGAGTCCATCATCCCCACTAGGTCGTAGACGAACTCGTCCACCCCCAGCTCGCGCCTCCTCCAGAGCGCTTCCATGAGCGTGGCGAACCCCTCGTTAAGCCACAGGTGGCTCCAATCCTTGCACGTTACGAGGTCGCCGAACCACTGGTGGGCTAGCTCGTGGGAGACTAGGGGTTCGCTCCTGAAATCCAAGTGGGCTTTCTCGTCGTGGAGGGTTGCGCTGGTCAGTATCGTCACGGAGGCGTTCTCCATGCCTCCCGCGACGAACTCGTCGACGCAGACTTGGCTGTACTTCGGGTAGGGGTACTTGACCCCGGTGTACTCCTCGAAGAACTTGATCATCTCCTTCGTTTTCGCGAAGCTCCTCTCGATGTCTTCTTCCCTGCCTTTGGGGACGACGTACTGGAGCAGCAGCCCGTCGCGCTCCTCCTCTCTAACGTAGAAGTCGCCGACCGCGAAGGCTATCAGGTACGTCGGTATCCTCGAGTCGAGCCTGTAAACCCACTTCTCGAAATCCCCCTCCAAGGTGTGCTGCAGGAGCTTCCCGTTGCTTACCACCTTGAGCCCCTTGGGCGCTTTCACCGCGAGCTCGACGACCGCTTTCCTGTGGGGGTAATCGAAAGTAGGTAGCCAGAACCTCGTATCTTCGGGCTGCCCCTGCGTGTAAGCGATGTAGGGTTTCCCCCCGTCGGTTGGGACGAACCACACGCCGGCTTTCGGCTCGACGACGCGGTACCTGACTAGGACCTCGAGGACGTCGCCTTTAGAGGCTCTTTCAGGATACACTTCCAGCTCCTTGCCGGTGTACGTGAAGCGGGCTTTCGAGCCGTTCACCAGCACCTCCTCGATCTTCATGTCTACCGCGTGGAGGAGGATCTTCTCGCAGCGGTCGGTGCACCTGAGCACGTTCACAGCGGTCCCAGCGAGCGAGCGCGACTCGAAGTCGACCTCGATCTCGGCTTTCACCTCGAGCAGCTCGTACCCGGGTTCGGGTGGCCAGAAAGGCTCGTACTCCGGGTACGCGAACCCCCTTCCGGTTTTTACCGCTACCAAGGTTATCTCGCGCTAGGCGATCAGCCTTTTATTAGCGTTGTGCGGAGTCGTGAAGGAGCTACCCGCCCTTCGCTACTTTGCAAACTGTTCGAATCGGCGGAGCGCCTGCACGGTGCGGTCGCGGGTTTGCACGGTGTTTCGCTCGCAGTAGAGTGGGCCTCCATCGCTTGGCGCTAGCGTTTCAACCCGGTATTTGGTTTCGATAACAGCGAGGAGCGCGGCAGCTGCAGCCAGTACGGCGAGCAGCAGTGCAAGCACGATCTTCGCCAGCGTCCTGACAGCTGAAGCCACCTCCGCGGAGGGTAGTCGGATCATGAAGATTGCCACAGCGAAGGTTAGGAACGAGTAGTATGGTATGCTCGCGATCCCGCAGAAAGCTGTAGGAAAGAGCTGAGGCAGACGCCGAAGCAGTTGGGTTGGAGGAGGGGGGCGTGGGCTAGTCAACGCTTCGATCAGGCTGCCGGTCAGCGCGTAGAGCACGTTGAGCACTGCGCCGGCGCAAACGGCGAAGACGAGCGCTGCGAGGTACCACAGCACCGAGCTGGGCGTTACACCAACGCGCTTAGCAGATAGGATAAACGCGAGCACAAGTAGAGCCGCGATTAAAAGGTAAAACGCACCCTCCGATCGCAGAAGAAATACGAAGGTGGCTGCGAAGCAGCTGGCGGGAAAACCCCACAGGATGAGTAGCGTCACGAAAAAAGGTTTTGTGACTGAGGTGTGCTTGGTAGCTGGAGGCATCCGGAAAAAGTAGCCTAGAGCGCGTTTAACCTTTTCGGTACACCATCCCAGCGGAGAGAGCTTTGAGAGCGCCAAGCGTACATAGCGCCGTGGGTTCGCTGCTGCCGAAGTTTACGAGCGGCTTCCTGCAAGCCTAGTAGCTCTCAATGGTTCGCGGCGAAGCCGCCTAACCGACTTGCAGCCTGATGGCGGGAGCAACAAAATCTTTAAAAAGAAAAAAGCACTTTAAAACTCACGCCAAAGCCTACGGTGAAACCGGCAGCTTATGTGGCTCTGGTTGCTATACTTGCAGCTGTCCTTTGCGTTGGAGCGGTAGTCTGCGTGTTTCTTGCCGCGTACACGGGTTCTACCGAGCTTTCAACAGCGGGGGTCCTGCTTTTCATTTCTGGAATAGCCCTGATGGTTGTAGCGAGGGTAGCGGGAAAACCCAAGCTTCCGCCCCCGCCGCCACCCCCTCCACCGCCTCCTCCTGCCGCCGCGGTTCCATCTAAAGTAGCCCGCTAGCGCTTCGGTGCGAAAAGGGTGAATGAGAAAGAGCGCGCTCCATGGATAGCTTCGCAATAACTTTTTCCAACCGCTCCACCATCTTGATTCGATGAAGCCTGCGCGATCTTCAAGAGGTTTTTAAGGTGGTGTGCGGTGGATACCTGTGGGCGAATCAGTCAGTATTGAGGAGCTGTACAACGCGTTGCTCAAGTACTACCGGGGCTCTTCTATATGGGGCGACCCCAAGGCTAAGCTCGAGAACGACATAGCGAAGCTCGTTGAGAAGGGGTTCAGCAGGGAGGAAGCGATCAAGAAGCTTTTCGAGGAGAGGATCGGGGACTACCGGGTTATAGCGGAAAGGAGGGCCGCCGAGCCGCAGGCGCTGGAGGGCGCGAGGCTCGTCTACAAGGGGGGAAGAGTGGGGATCGTCTACGTCGAGACGGATCCCTTCTACGATAGCCTACCGAGGCTCGGTAAGGTTCTCGACGAGGTTGAGGAGCGGTTTGGCGAGGTGATCGCTGTGATCCCAAACATCGGCTTCGTTACAGCTAGCGTGTTTTTGGGCACGAGCTTCCAAGGCGTTAAAGGAGTGGCTGTGGTCTTTAGGCTCCACCGCTCAGAACCTGAACAGCAGGGCGAGCACGCTGGAGGACAGCATTAGGGCGATCAGGATCAGGATCACCCACTTCATCAGCTGGGAGCTCTGCTTCTTTCTCTCAGCCTTCTTCCGCTCGATCTCGCGCTTGATCTTATCCCCCTCCGGCATATCGCTAGGTTGGAGTGCGCAGGCTCTTATCGCTTTCGCAGCGCAAACATTTTTCAATCCCTCACCGGGTATTTCGCTGTCATGCTCGACCCCTACGAGATCCGGAAGGACTTCCCAATATTGAGCGCAGGCGTCGTTTACCTAGACAACGCGGCGACTTCCCAGAAGCCGAGGCAGGTGATCGAAGCGGTCGCGCGCTTCTACGAGAGCATGAACGCGAACATCCACAGGGGGATCCACAGGCTGAGCAGGGAGGCGACCGAAGCGTACGAGGGGGCGCACGAGGTGGTCGCCCGCTTCATCAACGCGCGCAGTTGGCGCGAGGTGGTTTTCGTTAGGAACGCGACCGAGGCGATAAACCTGGTCGCTTACTCGTGGGGTCTCCGCAACCTAAGGGAGGGCGACGAGGTGGTGATCACGGTGATGGAGCACCACAGCAACATGGTGCCTTGGTTGGCTGTTTCGAGGATGAAGGGTGCTCGCGTCAAGGTTGTGGGTTTGAAGGGCGACTACACGCTGGACTACGAGGAGTTGGAGCGGGCGTTGAGCGGAAGGACTAGGATCGTCGCAGTTACGCAGGCTTCGAACGTACTCGGGACGATCGTGGACGTCCGGAGGGTGGCCAAGCTGGCGCATGAGGTGGGTGCGCTCTGCCTCGTAGACGGGGCCCAGAGCGTCCCCCACATGCCCGTCGACGTGAGGGCGCTGGAATGCGACTTCCTCGCGTTCAGCGGGCACAAGATGCTGGGGCCGACCGGGATCGGCGTGCTCTGGGGTAGGGAGGAGCTGCTGGAGGGGATGGAGCCGTTCCTCTACGGTGGCGACATGATCCGCGAGGTGAAGTACAAAGGAGGGGCGATCGAGGCGTCGTGGAACGAGCTGCCCTGGAAGTTCGAGGCAGGAACCCCGAACATCGCCGGCGGGGTTGGGCTGGCGGAAGCCGTGAAGTACCTGCAGAGGGTCGGGATGGAGGAGGTCAGGAGGCACGAAGAGGAGCTCGCCAAGTACGCGCTCAAGAGGCTCTCGGAGGTCGAGGGGGTGGAGCTGTACGGGCCGAAGCCCGAGCTCAGGTGCGGGATTGTCCCCTTCAACGTCAAGGGGCTCGACCCGCACACCGTCGCGGCCCTGCTCGACCAGCGCGGGATCGCGGTGAGGAGCGGCTTCCACTGCGCCCAACCCCTCCACGAGTACCTGGGGCTGACGGAGGGGACGGTCCGCGCCAGCTTCTACCTCTACAACGTGAAGGAGGAGGTTGACACGCTGGCCGAGGCGCTCGAAGAGATTGCCGCGGTAGCCGCTCAAGCGGCCGGCCAGCGGGCTTCCTAGCTCGGAGGGAGGTGCTTCTCCGGCTCGAGGAGCCACAGCCACAGCGGCACGTACCTCACCCTGAGGCCGCCCAGCGCATCCTCGCCCCGGAAGTCCAACGTGATGACTAGCGCCTCGCGGGCGCCCAGCTCCTCGCACGCTTTGGCGAGCGCTTTGAGCTTCCTCGCCCTCACGTCCGGCCTCCCCCGAGCGTAGGTGACCTGGATGAGCAGCTTAGCTCTCGCGCCGTCGGCGATCACGAAGTCCACCTCGCCCCCCTCGCGCTTTCCGTACTCCCTCCAGTAGCGCAGGGCGTAGCCCCTCCTGGCGAGCTCGATAGCGACGGCGTTCTCCATCAGCCTCCCCAGACCCCCTGCGGCCTCCGGATTAACAGCCGTAACGATGCCGTTGTCCACCACGTACACCTTCCTGGGGTACTGCCTCCTGTTCCTGATCGAGGGCGAGTGGATCTCTGAGAGGAGCAGCAGGTAAGCTTGCCTGGTGCACTCCACGTACTTGATCAGCGTGGCCTTGCTGCACTTGAAGCCGAGCGACTTAGCCACGTTGAGGAGCTTGGAGGCGCTGAACTGGCCGGCGGCGCTCGACACGAGCGTGGAGAGCACGAGGTCGAGCAGCTCGGGGTCCAGCTTGCAGCGGTCGACGAGGTCCCTGTAGAATATCGCCTCGTAGTGGGCTCTCAGCAGCGCCCTCTTCTCCTCCGCGCTCTCCGCGAGGACGACCCTCGGGAACCCTCCGAAGGTGAGGTACTCCTCGAGCAGGCGCAGCATCCTACCCCTCTCGTCCAGGTAGCTGAGGGTTTCGGCGTCCTCCACGCTGACGCCTTTCGCCTTGAGGAACTCGCGGAAGCTGAAGGGGAAGACCGGGAAGTCCGCGCTCCTGCCGCGCAGCGCGTTCGCGATCTCCCTGCTGGTCAATTTGGAGGTGGAGCCTGTCACGTAGACTCTGAACTTCCCCGTGTCGTGGATCCTCCTCACCCACTTGTCCCAATCCCTGACCAGCTGGATCTCGTCCAGGAGCAGGTAGATGGGGTGGCTGCTGGACGGTTCGAACATCTCGTAGTACACTTTCATCAAGTCCTCAAGATTGTTCGCGTCGAGCCTGCGTAGCCTCTCGTGCTCGAAGTTCACGTAGAGGATGTTGCCCCTCGGAACCCCAGCCTCCAGCAGCTCGAGGACGAGCTGGTAAAGCCTGAACGTTTTGCCCGCCGGGGACCCGTGATCGCGACCACGTAGGAGGGGTTCGCCGGCAGCCTGACCTCCCGCTCGACCAGCTTCGGCGGGCTCTAAACCTTCCACTCCGCCAAGACCCTGCGGAAGTCCTCCTCGCGCATCCCGTTTTCCAGGAGAACAAGATCTTATGAATGTTGTTCTCCTGGAAAACGATTTACTGAAGATGCGGCGTAGCAAACGTTTATCTTTGAGCCCGGTGAATCGCTAGGGTCCCGTGTGGTCTCGGGTAATCCGTACGCTGACCCCCGGCTGCTCGAGAGGGTGCTAGCGAGGCTCGTGGGCAGGGAGCGTGAGGCTAGGGCAGTTTTGGCGGCGCTGGCGGCGGGGAGGAACGTGCTGCTGCAGGGGCCGCCCGGCACGTCCAAGTCGACTCTGCTGCGTGCGATAGCCGAGGAGGCTGGTGCACCTTTCTTCCTGGTCGAGGGGAGCGCCGACCTCACGCCCCAGAAGCTGGTCGGCACCTTCAACCCGGCGAAGGTTGTCGCTGAGGGCTTCAAGCCCGAGTTCTTCGAGCCGGGCCCGCTCGTCCAGGCTATGCAGTCGGGCGGTCTCCTCTACATCGAGGAGTTCAACAGGATGCCGGAGGAGGCGATGAACGCGCTGATCCGCGCAGCGGAGGATAGGGAGATCGCGGTCCCGAGGCTGGGGGTTATCAGAGCGAGGGAGAGCT
>Ga0078972_1010196_pt1 | contig 17795 bp, 23 predicted proteins | sample YelNatPaOPGAMG01_FD_67568 | JGI IMG/M metagenome (GOLD analysis project Ga0078972, IMG submission 67568) | Hot spring thermophilic microbial communities from Obsidian Pool, Yellowstone National Park, USA - OP-RAMG-01 (SPADES assembly) (version 2) | ecosystem: Environmental > Aquatic > Thermal... | reverse complement strand
GGGGAGCGAGCGTAAGTGAGCGACAAATTTAGTATATAGTATTTAGTATGTAGGTTTTAGGGGTGAACAGCGAAGCGTTAGGAGGGGACGAAGTCCCCTTCTAAGGAGCGAGCGTAAGTGAGCGACAAAGGAGGTGATAAAATATGGCAGTCTTGAAAAGAGGAAAAAAAGAAGAGGCCAATGTTTTAGATATCGATGCCAGTATGCAAGGGAATCTTGTTTTTAAAGATCCTGTCACTTTAAGAATTCAGGGTAAGTTTGAGGGGAAGTTAGAAACGAAGGGGCTTCTTATCATCGGAGAAAATGCCGAAGTAAAGGCCGATATTTCGGGAGAGGAGATTATTATCGCTGGAAAAGTAAATGGGAATCTTTCTGCCTCTCGGGAGCTGAAAATTATTCCTCCTGCTAAGGTTAAGGGAGAGATAAAGACCCCTCTTCTTTCTATAGAACGTGGTGCAGTATTTAACGGGACATGTCATATGGCTACTGAAAGTTTAAATTCTAAATCAATCCTTACCTTAGAAGAGGTGGCTAGTTATCTTAGCATCGATACTGCCTCTTTAGCCAGTTGGGCAGAACAAGGTAAAATTCCGGCTATTCGTGAAGCAAATACTTGGAAATTTGAAAAGACTAAGATAGATGAATGGATAGCTTCCGGAAAATTAGGTTAGTATCTGAACATGGAAAAATTTATTACCCTTACTGAAGCAGCCAAAATATTGGGTATAGGAGAAGAAGAAGTAATGAAGTTGGCTGAGAAAGGTGAATTTAATGCTTTTCGTATTGGAGGAAATTTCTTACGCTTTAAACTAAAGGACATCGAAGAATACAAGAAAAAGATTTCTCCTCCATTAAAGAGAAAAGTTGGAGAAAAAGTAAACTATACTTGGAAAGAAAGGATATACGATATCTTCTATTACTATGATTTTTACATTATCGTTATTCTTTTAATCATCATCCTTTTAATCATCATTTACAAGTTTTGATTTCTCACCCTTGGAAAAAGAAATAAAAAATATCTTAACAAAATTTAAAAAAGGAAAAATCTCTTTTCAGGAATTTTATCGTTATCTGGAAAACCTTCCTTATTATGATTTAGAATTTGCCAAGCTGGATATGCATCGTTCTATTCGGAAGGGATTTCCTGAAGTTATTTATGCACCAAGTAAAAATTTAGAACAGCTCATTTCCATTGTTAAATTATTCCTGCAAAGGAAAGAAAGAATTATTATTACAAAGTTAAAATCCATTTATTTTAAGAAAATTTCTAAGATTTTCCCGGAATTGAAGTATAACCCTATAGCTAAGATTTGTTATTACCGCCCTTATAACGTTAAAGCAAAAGGTATGGTAGCAATTATTACAGGAGGGACAGGTGATATACCTGTGGCTGAAGAAGCAGCTACCACCTTAGAAGTTATGGGTTCAAGGGTAATAAAAATATACGATGTGGGAGTGGCAGGAGTGCATCGTTTGTTAGATAAATTGAAGACTATTAAGAAAGCGAAAGTTATAATTGTTGTTGCCGGAATGGAGGGGGCTTTGGCTTCTTTAGTAAGCGGTTTAGTAAAACAACCAGTGATTGCTGTTCCCACCAGTGTTGGTTATGGAGCAAATTTTAAAGGTATCGCTCCCTTACTTACTATGCTTAATTCTTGCAGTCCAGGGGTAGCGGTAGTAAATATCGATAATGGATTCGGGGCAGGCTACTTCGCCCATCTGATAAACAGCTTATAGATTTTAATTGACAAAATAATACTTTTTTAGTATCATTTAATTATGGCAATAATTAATCGAAATACTGATTATGCCATAAGGGCAATTTCTTATATAGCTAAGGTACAAAAAGATAGTGGAACTGTTTCGACTAAAGAGGTTTATAAAAATACTAAAATCTCTAGACCTTTTTTAAGAAAGATACTTCAGATTTTAGCTAAGAATAAAATCGTTGAATCGATTAAAGGAAAAGGAGGGGGATTTAGGTTAAAACATTCACCAAAAGATATTTATATAATAGATTTAATAAAGATATTTCAAGGGAAAATAGAGTTGAGCCGTTGTCTTTTAGGTAGAAAAATTTGTCCACATATTAAAAGATGTAAGCTGAGAAAGAAGATAGATAAAATTGAGCAATATGTCTTAGAGGAACTAAGTTCTATAACCATAAAAGATTTACTAGAGGAGGCGAAATGAGAGAAAAAATAGAAAAAGTAATTGCTGAGATTCGGCCTATGCTTCAAGCAGATGGGGGAGATATTACTCTTATAGAAGTAACTCCTGAAGGGATAGTAAAGGTTAGACTTACAGGTGCTTGTGGAGGATGTCCAATGAGTCAATTGACTTTAAAGATGGGAGTGGAGAGATATTTAAAAGAAAGGGTTCCTGAGGTTAAAGAGGTAGTAACTGTCTAATTTTAAAAAAATGTTAGAGATAAGAAATCTTTCTGTAGAAGTAGCGGGTAATTTAATAATCAAAAATTTAAACTTAGATGTCCGCAGAGGAGAAACAATGATACTTTTTGGACCGAATGGAAGCGGAAAAACCACTTTGATTAAAGCAATCATGGGATTTGAGGGATATTCAATAAAAGAGGGAGAGATTATTTTTAAAGAGAAAAAGCTAAATAGTCTTTCTACAGAAGAAAGGGTAAAACTTGGGATAGGTATAATGCATCAACATCCTGTAAAAATAAGAGGGGTGAAGTTACATCAGATAGCTGAATTTCTCTGCCCAGATAGAGAAAAGATTAAAAAGTTTGCAGAACAATTATTTCTTGAAGAACATATGCATAGAGATATAAATATCGGTTTTTCTGGAGGAGAGATGAAGAGAGCAGAACTTTTCCAGGTAATTTTACAAGAGCCAGACCTTTTACTTTTAGATGAGCCCGAGTCAGGAGTGGATATAGAGAATATAGGCATAATGGGTAAAATTTTAAATGATTATCTGAAAAATAAAGATAAGTCTGCTTTGATCATCACTCATACAGGCTACATTATGGATTATTTATCCGCGGATAGAGGATGCGTAATGTTTGAGGGAAGGATTTGGTGTATGGGAAATCCTAAAGAAATTTTTGAAAGCATTAAAAAAGCCGGTTATTTAAAATGTAAGGAGTGTTATGCGCCACAGAGAGTTAAATGAGATATTAAAATCTGAAGATAAGGATTCGGTAACTTCTGCAGGGATCGATTTGAGTGAAAAGACACGTTCAGCGAGTTTCCTACAAGAAGATAATATGGTTAAGTTCTATAAAAGTAAGATGGAGGGAGTGGAGATATTAGGGATGGAAGAGGCTTTGAGGAGATATCCGGAGACTAAAGAATATTTTGGAAGTAATTTTAAGTTATTAAATCGAGAATATCCTGAGGATACTGAGGGAGGTTATTATATAAGAGTTAGTAAAAATAGAGTTGTGGATTTACCTATTCAAGCATGCCTTTTTCTGAAAAGAGCAAAATTTAGTCAAAAAGTCCATAATATAATTATCGTAGAGGAGGGAGCAAAGGTTTATTTAATCACCGGCTGTGCCTCTTCTAAATCCGCTAACGAAGGATTCCATTTAGGAATTTCAGAATTTTTCATTAAAAGGGGAGGGCATCTGAATTTTACCATGATTCATTCTTGGAAAGAGGATGTTTCTGTCCGTCCCATAACTATTGCTCTAATGGAAGAAGAGGCTACTTTTGTTTCTAATTATATATGTCTTAAACCAGTAAAAGATGTAGTGATGTACCCTACCGCGATATTAAAAGGAGAAAAAGCAAAAGCTATTTTTAATTCTTTAATACTTGCTCATCCTTATTCTTTTTTAGATATTGGTTCGCGGGTTATCCTTAAAGGAGAAAATACCCAAGCAGAGATTGTTTCCAGAGGAGTAAGTTTAGGAGGAAAAATAATTGCTCGAGGTCATCTAAAAGCGGAAAATAAGAATGTAAAGGCACATTTAGAATGCCGGGGTTTGATCCTTAGTGAGAAAGGAACAATTCATGCTATACCAGAAATGGAATCAGACTACCGAGATGTGGATATGTCCCATGAGGCAGCAATTGGTAAGATAAATAAGGATGAAATAGAGTATTTATGTTCGCGAGGTTTTACTAAAGAAGAGGCACAAGCGATAATTGTAAGGGGATTTATGGATGTGGAGATTTTGGGATTACCCGATTTAATTAAACGAGAGATAGAAAATTTAGAAGAAAAGACATTAAAAGGGAGTTTTTAATTATGGAATCAGAAGAGATTAAAATAAAATTGGTGGAGATTATAAAAAGAACCCCCACAGTATTTAGTTTTAGATTTATTCCCCAAAAAAAGATCAATTTTATAGCAGGGCAATTTTTACAAGTTTTATTTGATGAAAAGGATAAATTTAATAAAGAGCTCAACAAATATCTTTCCTTTTCCTCTTCACCTACTAAAGAGTATATAGAATTTACTAAGAGATTAAGCGAAAGTAGGTTCTCTCTAAAACTTAAGAGTATGTCCGTAGGAAAAGAGATTTTAATTCGTGCTCCTTTAGGAAATTGTATTTTTAAAGAAGATTATGAAAAGATAGGCTTTTTAATTGGAGGTATAGGGATTACTCCGGTTATTTCTATGATTGAGTATGTAATAGATAAAGGCTTGCCTAACGATTTAGTTCTTTTGTATTCTAATCGTAATACGGAAGAGATAAGTTTTCGTAAAGAATTGGAGTATTGGCAGAGTTTAAATAACCATATAAAAGTTTATTTTTTTATAGATATTCCGTCAGATGAAGATTTGGTAATTTCAGGGAAAATTGATAGAGATAGTATAAAAAAATATATGCTCGATATTAAGGAAAGGATAGTTTTTTCTTTTGGACCACCTAAAATGGTAGAAGCAATGAAAAATTTATGTTTGGAATTAGGATTAGATATGGATAATGTAAAAATAGAGACATTTATAGGATATTAGGAAGGGGGATAAAATGAAAATCATAGAGGTAAAAAAGGATATTTTCTGGGTAGGAGTGATTGACTGGAATATAAGAAATTTTCATGGTCATACTTATACTACCAAAAGAGGAACTACCTATAATGCCTATTTAATCGTTGATGAAAAAATTGCCCTTGTAGATACGGTTATGGGAACATTTGCGGAGGAGATGATTGAGAAGATTAAAGAGATTATTCCTTCTAAAAATATAGATTATATTATCGCTAACCATGTAGAGATAGACCATTCAGGTGCTATTCCTGAGGTTTTAAAACTATTCCCTCAAGCAAAGGTATTAGGTACATATAAATGTAAAGAAGGACTTTGGCGAAACTTCTATAGGGATATGGATTTTCAGGTTGTCAAAACGGGGGATACCTTAAAATTGGGGAAAAGAACGCTTAAATTTATCGAGGCTCCGATGATCCATTGGCCAGATAGTATGTTTACATATTGTCCAGAAGAGAAATTACTTTTACCAAATGATGCTTTTGGACAACACTATGCTACAGGGGAAAGGTTCGACGACGAAGTAAAAGAATCGGAATTGATGGAGGAGGCTAAAAAATATTATGCCAATATTCTTTGGCCATTGAGTACCATAATCTTGAAGAAAATTGAAGAGATACAAAAAATGAATATTCCTATAGAAACCATTGCTCCCAGCCATGGGATAATTTGGCGGAGGAATCCCGAAAGAATAATCGATGCTTACATTTCTTGGGCTAATAACGAAACAAAGAAGAAGGTAGTTATTGTATATGAGACAATGTGGGGTGCTACTGAAAAAATGGGTAGGAGAATAGCGGAAGGGATAATTTCACAAGGAATAGAGACAAAATTATTTGATGTTACCAATGCAGATAGGACAGAAATCATTTCGGAGATGTTAGATGCTAAAGGATTTATTTTTGGTTCATCGACACATGACAACGATATGCTTCCCACATTGGCAGGATTTTTAGAATTCTTAAAAGGTTTGAGGCCAAAAAATAGAATTGTTTCAGTATTTGGTTCTTACGGTTGGGCAGGAGGAGCAGTCAAAGCAATAGAAGATTTAGTTAAAGAGATAGGGTTAGAACTATTTCAGCCGTCTTTAACCATTCAGTACCTTCCCACTAAAGATGAGTTAGATAAATGTTTTGAATTTGGAGAGAATTTTGCTAAAATTTTGTAAAAAGGAGGCGATATGGCTAATATATTTGGGGCATCGGAGATTTTAGAATTTGCTATAAGAATAGAGGAGAATGGCGAAACATTCTATCGAGAAATGAGTAAAAAACTTAAGCAAAAGGAATTTAAGGATTTGTTTGGTTATCTCACCGATGAGGAAATTAAACACCGAAAGACATTTGAAGAGATGCTTTCTAAAATAGAAAGTTATCAACCTTCCGAAAGTTATCCTGGAGAATATTTTGCTTACCTGAGAGCTTATGCCGATGAACATATTTTTACTAAGGAAAAGAAAGGGAGTCTTATGGCAAAAAAGATAAAGACTGCTAAGGAGGCAATAGATTTTGCTATCGGCATAGAATTGGATTCTATACTTTATTATCTGGAAGCAAAAAATTTAGTTCCTCTACATGAGCGAGAAGTAATTAATAAAATAGTGGAAGAAGAGAGGAACCATTATTTAAAATTGTATAATATAAAGAAAGGAGTATAGATGGATAAGTACAGATGTACGGTTTGCGGATATATTTACGATCCCTTGAAGGGAGATCCGGATAATGGAATATCACCAGGAGTGCCTTTTTCTGCTTTGCCCGAGAATTGGGTTTGTCCAGAATGTGGGGTGGGGAAGGATATGTTTGAAAAAATTTGAAGGGAGGTGAGAAAATGGCTAAAAAATGTGGAGCGAGGAAAAAAAGCGATTCTTCTAAGAAGCAAAAATATGTCTGTGAAGTATGTGGGTTAGTTATTACTGTAGATACTGCCTGCAATTGTGTAGAAGCATGTGATATTATCTGTTGTGGGAAAGCGATGTCTCCTAAGAAATAATTAATTCTTAAGAAAAGAAAGGAGGGATAAAAAATGGGGAAAAAAGCAAGAGAGATTGTGGAGCTTGATTTGAAAGACTTGCTCAAAGATTTGAATCGTGCTTACTGTGATGAATGGTTAGCCTTCTATGCTTACTGGTACATGGCAAAAACTGTAGAAGGTAAAGGTTATGAAGATATACAGAAGTTTTTAGAAGAGACAGCTAAAGATGAACTTGAACATGCAGGAGAATTAGCCGAAAGGATAATTGAATTGGGAGGGAAACCTGTAGATAGCATTTCTCAATTAGAAAAAAATGCCAATACTCCTTATCCAGGGGTAATGAAAAAATTATCTGACTATAATGAGATAATAAAAATAGTCACGGAAGCAGAAGCAGGAGCAATTGATGTGTATAACAAAATAGCGAAGAAAACATTTGGTAAAGACCATGATACTTATCAGTTGATCGTGCATCTACTGGGTGAAGAAATTGCCCACGAGGAGAAATTCGAAAATTTAAAATAGTTCTATTTCCCAATTACATAGATTTTAATTTACAGAAGGAGAAAATGGATATTTTTATTTGTAAAAGATGTGGTTATATTTCTTTTAATAAAATTCCTGATCATTGTCCGGTATGTCATGCCCCCAAAGAAGATTTTGAATTAAAGCCAGACGCCATAAAAAAACCTGCTGATCCTAAGAATCTGAGTGAATTAGAGAAAAAACATATTCCTGTTATAGAGATTGTCAAACAATGTAAGCTTGTGGATCCGGGATGTATAGATGTAAATATAAAGATCGGAGAAATAACCCATCCGATGGAAACAAAACACTTCATTGTCTATATAGATGTTTATCATGACTATAACTTCATTGCGCGTTACCATATGAGCCCTGAGAAATTGAATCCTGCTGTAGGGATACATCTAAAGGTAAAAGAAGGAAAATTGTTAGCTTTGGAATACTGTAATATTCATGGCCGTTGGATGAGTGAAGCAGAAATTTGATGAAAAAAATAGCCGAAGAGATAGTTGATTTTTTAGATAAGCAGAATTTTGTTATTGTTTCTACAATTGATAATAAAGGATTTCCCCATACTTCCTGTAAAGGAATAATAAAAATAGATAAACGAGGAAGAATAACGCTCATTGACCTCTATCGGGGTAAGACCTTGGAAAATATTAAGCAAAATCCTTATATAAGTATCACTGCTGTAGATGAGCATAAATTTCAAGGATACTGTCTCAAAGGGAAAGGGGAAATTCTGCCTTTGAAAAAGGATGTATCTGCCGATTGGGGAGATATAATTTCCAAACGAATAACTCAACGTTTGCTTAAAAATATACGCGGAGAAAAAGGACATCCTTCACATCCAGAGGTATCCCTTCCTTCTCCCAAATATCTCATCGAGATAGAAATAAAAGAGATAGTAAACTTAAAACCACCTCATATAACATAAATTAATTTTATGATCAAAGGTTTTAGGCACACTTGTATTTTGGTTAAGAATTTAGAAGAATCTTTAAAGTTTTATAGAGATATTATGGGGTTAAAGGTAGAAAGAATTATTGAACTTGAGGGGGAATATCCAGAAACCATTTTAGGGATTAAAGGGATAAAATTGATTTATGTAAAGATGAGAAGCAAAAATCAACCTCAGAAGAGTCCGCCCATATTTGAATTACATTATTGGAAAAAACCAAAGGTTAAGATAAAACCGGGGTATAGCCATCTATCCTTTACCGTAAAAGATATCGATTATGAATATAAGAGATTAAAGAAGTTGGGGGTAAAGTTTATCTCTCCTCCTATAAAGACTCCTTATGCTAAAACAAAAGTATGTTTTTGCTATGACCCAGATAAAAATCTGATAGAACTTATGGAAGATTTATGAAAATAAACTTAGCCAAGTCTGCGGGTTTTTGTTTTGGAGTAAGAAGGGCAATTAAAATTGCAGAAAATGTTGCTTCCTCTCGCAAAAACGTATACATATTAGGAGACATCGTTCATAATGAAGATGTTTCTAAGAGACTCTATAGTTTAGGTATAAAAAAGATAAAAAGATTAAGAAGGGGAAAAAATAAAGTCCTACTTATTAAAGCACATGGAGCAGGAAAAAAGATATTTGATAAAGCAAGAAGGCTTGGTTATAAAATTGTGGATGCTACCTGTCCGATGGTAAAAGAGATTCATAAGATTGCCAAGCAAGAGGAGAGAAAAAAGCGAAAAATTATTGTTATTGGAGATAAAGCACATGAGGAAGTTTTGGGAATTGTTGGACAGTTAGAAGGAAACCCCATAGTTATTGATCCTAAAGATAAAATCCCTATAGATAAAATAAAAAAGATAGAAAAAGCATCGGTATTAGTACAATCTACGCAAAATATGGAAGAGGTTGAGAAAATAAAAAAAATTTTAGAAGGCTATATCAAAGATTTAAAGTTCTTCAATACCATTTGCAAACCTACGCGTATAAAACAAGAAGAGATAAAGGTTTTACCTAAGGAAAACGACCTGGTAATTATCATCGGTTCAAAAACCAGTGCCAATACTAAGAGGCTTTTTGAGATTGCTAAGAAAATAAATAAAAATACATACTGGATAAATAAGAAAGAGGAGATTAACCCTCTCTGGTTTAGAGAAGTTAAATCGGTAGGAATTACTACAGGAGCTTCTACTCCTCAGGAAACTATAGAGGAGATTGTTAGATATATCGAGAATAAAATTGTAGAGTAAAAAGTATTTTCTAACGCAGATATACGCAGATTTTTCAGCGGAAGCTAAAGTAAAATGAGTACAAAACATATAACTTATTTTAAGCTCCTGGAGTCCTTAAAAGAAGAGAAATGTCCTATATGTTTTTTAATCAAAGAAAATACTAATAAACTGATGCAGAATTTTTTATATGAAAGAGTCAATGATCCCGGTGAAAGGGAAAGAATAAGAAAAGCATTAGGTTTCTGTAATCGTCATGCGTGGCAGTTACAAAGGATGGGGAATAGTTTAGGACAGGCAATTATTTATAATGATATTTTAAAGATTATTTTAGAAAAAATCGCCGGAAAAGAGAATCTAAAGAAAAAAGAAGGGAAGTGTATATTTTGTGAAGAAGAAAAAGAGGTTGAAGAAATGTATATTTCTGTTTTCTGGAAAAGTTTTCCTGAGCCTGAGTTTATATCTCGATTTGAAAACTCTTTTGGATTATGTCTTCCCCATTTTTATTTAGCGATTAAGAAAACTAAGAATTTAAAAAATATCACCGTGTTGGTCTCTATAGAAAAAGAGAATCTCGCTAAGTTGAATAAAGATTTGGAAGAATTTATAAGGAAATACGATTGGCGTTTTTCTAAGGAGGAACTGGGTAAAGAAAGAAATGCTTGGATTAAGGTAATTAAGAAAATAGCCGGAGAAGAAGGAATAAATGTTGAACTATAAAAAACTTGAAATTTACATTAAATTTGCGTAAAATACAAAACCTTAGCATGAACTAAAATATTACAATCTTAACTAGGAGGAGGTAAAATGTCAGATTTTAATTTTTTACTTCTTGCTCCTATAGGTTCTCTTTTAGCCCTTATTTTTGCCATCTTTTTTTCTTGGTCAGTTTTAAAGAAAGATAGAGGAACAGAAAAGATGCAGGAAATTGCCGAGGCGGTAAAGGAGGGAGCAAGAGCGTATTTAAAGAGGCAGTACTCCGTAGTAGCGATATTTTTTGCGGTTGTTTTTTGTATTTTACTTTGGTTGAGCATAAAAGGATATTTAGTTATTTTTGTTCCTTTTGCTTTTCTCACCGGAGGATTTTTCTCTGGTTTAGCTGGATACATTGGAATGACTATGGCAACTTCCGCAAGTGACCGGACAGCAAATTCTGCAAGGACAAGTTTAAATAGTGCCTTAAGAGTGGCTTTCTCTGGAGGGGCAGTAATGGGTTTAGTCGTTGTAGGATTAGGGCTTTTAGATTTAAGTATTTGGTACTGGTTCTTAAACTGGTATTATTATACTCACCCTTTACCTCCAGGAATGGATAAAATTGGAGCAATTACCTCTACAATGCTCTGTTTTGGAATGGGAGCGAGTTCACAAGCACTTTTCGCCAGAGTGGGAGGAGGAATCTTTACTAAAGCAGCGGATGTGGGAGCAGATTTGGTAGGTAAGATAGAAGCAGGGATTCCTGAAGATGATCCACGAAATCCGGCAGTAATTGCGGATAATGTTGGAGATAATGTAGGTGATGTAGCGGGTATGGGAGCAGACCTTTATGAATCTTATGTAGGCTCTATTGTAGCGACTATGGCTTTGGCGGTATCTGCAGGATTGGGAATAAAAGGTGTAACTGTGCCGATGGTTATGGCAGGGGTAGGGGTGGTTGCTTCTATTATCGGGATATTCTTTGTAAGGGCAGAAGAGAAGGCAGAGCAGGGAGTTTTACTAAAGGCATTGCGTAAGGGAATATTTTCAAGTGCAATTTTGATTGCTCTTTTTTCTTACTTAGTTATAAGAATGGTCTTAGGTAAAGAACTTATCGGGATATACTTTTCTATTCTTTCGGGATTATTAGCAGGAATTCTCTTGGGCCTTTCTACTGAATTTTTTACCTCTGACAAATATTCTCCTACACGCTTTGTTGCGCGAGCTAGTTTAACCGGACCTGCTACCGTAATTATTGGAGGATTATCTGTAGGAATGCTTTCCACAGCAATTCCGGTAATTATTGTTGCAATAGCAATTTTGGCAAGTTTCTATTTCGCGGGAGGAATGCATAACTTTAATTTAGGTCTCTATGGTATCGGAATATCCGCGGTAGGGATGCTTTCCACTTTAGGAATAACTTTGTCAAGCGATGCTTATGGCCCTATTGCGGATAATGCGGGAGGCAATGTGCAAATGTCTGGATTGGGAGAGGAAGTGAGAAAACGTACTGATGCCTTGGATGCCTTAGGAAATACCACTGCAGCCACAGGGAAAGGTTTTGCTATAGGTTCCGCAGCTTTAACTAGTTTGGCTTTAATTGTTGCTTATAAAGAAAGAATTGCTTCTTTGGGTAAGATTCTGAATATGAGCTTTATGAATCCGCATCTTATCGGAGGTCTATTTATTGGTGGTATGCTTCCTTTTCTTTTCTGTTCACTTACTATGGGAGCAGTGGGTAGAGCTGCTGGAAGAGTAGTAGAAGAGGTGAGGAGGCAGTTTAGAGAGATAAAAGGTTTAATGGAAGGTAAGGCAAAGGCGGAATATGGAAGATGTGTAAGTATTGTTACTGCGGGTGCTCAGAAAGAGATGATTCTTCCTTCTCTTCTGGCAATAATTTCTCCCATTTTAGTAGGGATATTAATGGGACTGGAAGCAGAGGTAGGTTTACTTACCGGTGCTCTGGTTTCTGGATTTGTTTTAGCGGTGATGATGGCAAATGCAGGATGTACTTGGGACAATGCCAAAAAATATATTGAAAAAGGGAATTTAGGTGGAAAAGGTTCTTTTGCGCACAAAGCCAGTGTAGTGGGAGATACAGTAGGAGACCCATTTAAAGATACTTCTGGACCATCTCTTAATATCCTGATTAAGCTAATGTCTATGGTTTCTATTGTTTTTGCTTCCTTCATCATTGCAAATACTCTCTTTAAATAAAATTTAAATATAGAGTGACGAAAAAGTATCTTTAACGCAGATTCTCGCATAGCAAACGCAGATGGTCGCAGATTATCTTATCGGTAAAATCTGTGTATATCCGCGTTACATCTGCGTGTATCTGCGTTAAAAAGGGTTTTTCAGAAATATTTAAATATAGTAACCGAGTTTTTTCAAAATTAATGGATTTTCTTGCCAATTCTTTTCTACTTTAACCTGAAGTTCCAAATACACCTTCTTTTCCAAAATAAACTCAATTTCTCTCCTAGCCATTTCTCCAATTTTCTTCAATACCTGTCCATTCTTACCAATGACGATTCCTTTTTGGGATTCCCTTTCTACCAAAATTATCGCTTTAATGTAGGTGAGATTTTCTTTACGGGGAACAATCTCCTCCACCATTACTGCTGTAGAATAGGGAAGTTCTTTCTTTAGGGTATTGAAAAGTTTTTCACGGATTATTTCGGAAATATTTAATTTCAGAGGAAAATCAGAAAGGATATCTTCGGGATAATAGGGAGGACCTTCGGGAAGAAGGGAAAAAATTGCCTCCAGCAGTTCATTAATATTTCTACCTTCCAATGCTGAAATAGGAATATAATATTTCAAAGGGTCTTTTTCTCTATCTATCTTCTCTTGCCACAGTTTGATATAATCGTTAGCAAAGCCTGTACCTTTATCCTGTTTATTCAATACCATAATTACCGGTTTATTTATATCTTTTAAATTTTCTATTATATTTATTTCTTCTTCTCCAGGTGGACGGGTCAAATCTACCATATATAAAACAAGGTCACAGTCTGTCTTTGCCTTTAAGGCAGCGGTATTCAAGTACTTACCTAATTCATTCTTGGGAATGTGTAAACCAGGAGTGTCCACAAAAACAATTTGTCCGCGTTCATCATTAAAAATTCCTCTAATCTGGAAACGGGTAGTTTGGGGCTTACTGGAAATTATACTTACTTTCTCCTTTAAGATTGTATTTAGAAGAGTAGATTTACCTACATTGGGCCTTCCGATAATAGCTACAAAACCGCATTTCTTCTGCATATTTAAAATATTAACATTTCTAAATTGAAAAAACAATATTTTATTATTAAACTTATTTTACAAAATTTACTTGACAAAATAATTAATTTATAGTATATTTAATTTAGTTAATAGTTAAGTTATCTAATCTTAGAACAAAAATGTCGATTACAGAGTTTACAGAACAAATGGTTGTTTTACTTCCCAAGGTTATCCGACTTTTGGCGAGGAGGCAATCTAATGAATTGTTGAGAGGAAAATTGACCTTACCCCAGTTTTTAATTTTAGAATTTTTATATAAAGAAAATTCAGCCATTATGTCAAAGATTGCGAATGTTTTGTCGATAAGTCCTCCTGCAGCTACCGGTATTGTCGATAAATTGGTAAGAGATGGTTATCTGGTTAGAGAATATGACCAAAATAATCGAAGGATTATTTGGATAAAACTTACCAGTAAAGGAAAAAGGATTGTTGAGGAAGTAATTAAGCAAAGACGAGATTTGATAAAAAATATCTTTGGTAAACTTACAGAGAAAGAGCGCCAGGAATATTTGAATATCTTTACTAAAATTTATAAAAATCTCTTAGGTAACGGAAAAAGCAAAAAATGAAAAAAATTCTTTTGTTTGTTTATTTTATAAATACTTCTTTATTATGGGCAGAAGAGCCTGTAAAACTTACCCTTGAGGAAGCAATAGCTATTGCTTTACGTGAAAATAGGGAAGTTCTTTTTAGACAAGAGGATTTAAAGAAAGCAAAGGAGAAATTAAAGGAAGCAAAGGCAGAGATTTTTCCTAAACTTAGTTTAGAGAGTTTTTGGACGGATATTTTGGATTACTATGAAAAAAATGTTGCCAGTTTCTCTAATCAATTTTCTTTGAAACAACCTATCTATACGGGTGGTAAAATTTCAGGAAATATACAGATGAGTAAATATGGTATAGAGATTAACCAAGCAATGTTGGAAAAGACTATTTTGGAAACAGTCTTCAATGTCAAAAAGGCATTTTTTACTTTTCTTTTAGCCAAAGAATATGCAAAATTGAATGAATTGATTCTCAATAATACTAAAAATCATCTGAAAACAGTTACCGAACGTTATCAAAATGGCTTAGCTCCCGAATCAGAAATTATTAATTTAAAACAAGCATTGGCAGGTGTTGAGCATGTTTTTAATACATCTCTAAATCAGATAGAGGAGGTAAAAACAATTTTAAAGAATATCCTTTATTTGGATAAGGATGTGGATATAGAACTGGAAGGAGATTTTGTTTATCAGCCTGTAGAGGTTGCTTTTGATGAAGTTTATCTTCAGGCTCTAAGAGAGAGGCCAGAACTGCGTATCTACGAAACAGAAGAGAAAATGAATAGATTACAGAAAGAGATAGCTAAATCTGGTCTTTTACCCAATATTTATGCTTCTTGGGAATATTATGTTAATCATTCAAATAATCCCGTGACTCTTTCTAAAGGATGGGAGGATCATCAGACATTGGGGGTGGTGTTAACTTGGCCAATATTTGATGGCTTTGCTACCCAGGCAAAAATAAGACAGGCAGAATTGGATTTAAAAGAGACTCAACTCCTTAAAGAAAAGGCTATCAAGGATATAGCTCTGGAATTAAAAAATGCCTACTTGGAACTGAATAACGCTATTTCCAAGTTAAAAGCAAAAGATGCGGAGATAAGTTTTTATGAGGATAATTTGCGGACTTTCTATGATAAATATAAAAATGGGATTGCCAGTGAACTTGATTTGGAGGATGCTAAATTGAGTTTTGAGATTTCTCAATTCAATCGCAAAGAGGCAATCTATGATTATTTAATGGCAAGAGCAAAATTAGAAAGGGCAATTGGAATAGCAAAATGAAAGTAAAAAAATTTATCCTTATTCTTGGGGGATTTTTAATTCTATTTGGTTGCCAAAAGAAAGAGGTAAAGAAGGAGACTACACCGGAAGTAATACCCGTAAAAGTAATCTCGGTAGAACTCAGAGATATATGGGAAACGATTGAATATGTGGGGAATATTAAAGCTCAGGATGAAGCTATAGTTTATCCTAAAGTTTCGGGAAAGATTATTCAAAAGGTTAGAGAAGAAAACTCCTTTGTGGAAAAAGGAGAGGCAATTCTCTATATTGACCGTGATGAGGTAGGACTTAAATTTGAAAGGGCACCTGTGGAAAGTCCGTTAAAAGGTGTGGTAGGTAAAGTTTTTGTAGATATAGGAGAGAATGTAAGTCCTCAGACACCAGTAGCTTTGGTGGTAAATATGGATAAGGTGAAGATAAATTTGGAGATTCCGGAAAAATATATAGGAAATATTTCTCTGGGAATGAAGGCAAGGATAAAGGTGGATGCCTATCCAGAAAAAGAATTCTTAGGAGAAATTACTAAATTTGCACCGGTCATAGATTTAACTACCCGTTCTTTCCCTGTAGAGATCACAGTAGATAACCAAGAACATCTTTTAAAATCCGGGATGTTTGCGAGAGTTACCCTTATCCTTAAGGAGCATAAAAATGTACCTGTAATTTTAAAGGAAGCAATTATCGGAAAAGAGCCGGATGTGTATGTTTATGTAATTGAAAATAATCATGCTCATTTAAGGAAAATAAAATTGGGGATAAAAGAAGGTCCTTATTATGAGGTAGAAGAAGGGTTGAAGGAAAATGAGCTGGTAGTGATTCTGGGACAACAAAGACTTTATGAAAATGCTCCTGTCAAAATAGAGAGGGAGGAGAAATTTTAGGATGAATCTTCCTGAATTTGGGGTGAAAAGACCGGTAACTAATTTAATGATTTTTTTAGGGATAATTATAATTTCTTTTTATAGTCTATCCCGTTTAGGTATAGATTTAATGCCGGAGATTGAGCCTCCAGTAATTAGTGTGATCTCCAGTTACCCTGGCGCAAACCCGGAAGATGTAGAGGTAAAGGTAACCGAAGTTTTAGAAAACCAACTTGCCACTACTCCTGGTTTGGAAAAAATTACCTCCCGTTCCTTTGAAGGAGTCTCTGTAATCAGTTTAAAATTTGCCTGGGGAACAGATTTAGACGCCGCTTCTAATGATATAAGGGATAGAATTGAGATGGCAAAAAGGCTTCTACCGGATATTCCTGAAGAGATGGATAATCCCTATATCTTTAAATTTAATACTGCGATGTTGCCCATTTTATTTATCGGTATTAATGCCAAAGAGAGTTATCCTGAACTTTATGATTTGATTGATGAACGCGTGGCTGATCCTTTACGTCAAATTCCTGGAGTAGGAACTGTGCTATTACTTGGAGGATTGGAAAGACAGATAAATGTTTGGATTGACCGAGCGCGTTTAGAAGGATATGGTTTTTCTATCTTAGATATACAGAATGCGATAAAACAGGAAAATTTAAGTCAACCTGTAGGTAGTTTAAAAACTGGTTTAACCGATTATCTCTTGCGTCTTCCGGGTGAATTTGCCTCTCCTGAGGAATTAAATTTAGTTATCTTAGGAAAGCGCAATGGAAAAACTGTTTATTTAAAGGATGTAGCACGGATTGAGGACAGTTTCAAAGAAGTTACCATGTATGTAAGACATAATCGCCGGCCGGGTTTAATGATGATGGTGCAAAAACAGACAGGAGCAAATAGTGTAAAAGTAGCCCAGCAAGTGAAAAAAACTTTAGAATCCTTACAGAAAACTTTACCTTCGGATGTGAAGATGTTTATTATCTTTGATACTTCCCAGGATATCATTAATACTTTAAATACCTTAAAAACATCTATCTTTCAGGCAATCTTTTTTGTAATTTTAGTGGTCTGGTTTTTCTTACGCCAGATAAAAACCAGTTTAATCATTGCTTTAACTATTCCTTTTTCTTTATTAGTTGCCTTTATCTATCTTTTCTTATCCGGAAGAACCTTAAATGTAATTAGTTTATCTTCTTTGATTATTGCTTCCGGTATGGTAGTAGATAACGCGATTGTTATAGTAGATAACTTTTGGCGACATTTAGAAAGGGGCCAGCGTCCGATGGAATCGGCAATCTTTGGTGCCCGCGAGATGTTTTTGGCCATCTTTGCCTCTACTTTAACGACAGTAGTAGTATTTTTACCCATGCTTTTATTAGGTAAAAGTATTATTGGAATTATGTTTGGAGAATTGGCAGTAATTGTTACGGTAACTTTACTTGCCTCCCTTTTTACTGCCA
>Ga0078972_1010195_pt1 | contig 17796 bp, 16 predicted proteins | sample YelNatPaOPGAMG01_FD_67568 | JGI IMG/M metagenome (GOLD analysis project Ga0078972, IMG submission 67568) | Hot spring thermophilic microbial communities from Obsidian Pool, Yellowstone National Park, USA - OP-RAMG-01 (SPADES assembly) (version 2) | ecosystem: Environmental > Aquatic > Thermal... | reverse complement strand
TATGTTTAAACTTTTAGCTATGGATATGGCAACTTTGTACTTATCCTTAACTCCTAAAAAACAATAGTCGACATTTAGTTTTTCTGCCCGTCTTTTTACTAACTCAGAATCCTCGCCAGTTATAATACCTACAGGTATATTTAATTCATGACAAAAAATAATGCCTGCGCTATCGTATGTATTAAATTTTTTAAACTCAGTATTATTGGGACCATAGTACATACCACCATCAGTCCAAACACCATCAATATCTGTTAAAACAAGTTTTGGTAAACTCATACTACTTTAGCATATGTGTATAAATAATTTCATCTTCGTCAATATCAACTAATGCTTCCTTTCCTATCACTTTATCCTTCTCAATCCATTTAAATCCATCTCCTGGTGAAAGCAAGTGAATATCATTAATAGTAATTATTTCTCCCTTTTTTATCACTCTTTTTGTTGCAATGCTTCTTTCTAACTTGATTCTTGTATTTTTAACATCTTCTTCTACGAAGATATCCTCAATACCCATTGACATTTCAAGAAGTCGTAAATCTCTAATCATTCTGTTCACCCCATCAGGTCCGAGTGAACCTTTTTGATCAGTACCTTTCATTCGTCTATCAATAGTTACATGCTTTTCAATAATTTTTGCACCCATAGCAGCAGCTGCAACAGGTGCTGAAATTCCAATTGTATGATCTGAAAAACCAATTTTATATTTAGGATATCTTTTAATTAGGTAAGAAATACTTCTAAGATTAACATTTTTGGGGTGAGTAGGATACTGTGATACGCAATGCAATATTGAAATATTTTCGTGATATTTCACAATTTGTTCTATTGCATCATCCAACTCTTTTTGCCCAGCCATACCAGTAGATAATATAATTGGTATTTTAGTTGATGCTAATGCATCAATTAAAGGTAAATTTGTTAAATCACGACTTGCTACTTTTAAGTATTCTGGCGTAAACCATTTTAAAACACTCATAGCTCCAATTGCACAAATTGTTTCAACAAAATCAACTTTGTAATTTTCCTTGGTGTATTTATATATTTCATAGTGTTGTTCATCGCTAAGTTCTAAAAAAGCTCTATGTTCACCATAAGTTTTACCAAATGAATTTGGGCCTTCATAGGGCATTGCCATTTGAGATTTTGATAACTCTTCTTTAAGATCCCTCTTTGTTAATTTAACTGCATTAATAGGTTTCAACTCCAAGTTAAACAAATCTTCTACTATTGGGCGACAGATCATATCAATAATAAGTTTGGCAATATCTACTGACCCATTATGGTTTTGCCCAATTTCGCCAATAATGTAAATTTCATCATTACTTTTCATATCTCCTTATTTGGTTAATCATAACATTATGAATCTCTGGGTTTTTTTCAATTTGAAAAATGAGAGAATCTAAGAAATTTTCGCTTAAAGGATTTGGTATTAATTTATATAGTTTTTTCATATTTTCAAAATCTTCAATACTATCAATAGTTAATCTAATATCTTTTCTATTTGAAATTTTATCTGGTAAATTTAAAAATCTTATATTAAAAAAACTTGGATTTGTATACAAATAATTAGTTACGTGCTCTTTAAAAAATAAATCATTAGTCGAATTATACGCTTTAATTAATGCATTTATATTTGTATACTCTCCAAAAAGCCCAATATGAGATTTAATTACAGGAGTTTTATCAGGAAATGCATATGATAGATAATCATCAGTCGGTAATGATTCGTTAAAAAGTTTCAACACATAATGAGGTATAATGAAAGGATTATCTGCACAGATTCTAACAATATACTTAACCTGAAAGAAACCAGCACAGTCAATAAACCTTTTAAGGACATCATTCTCATCACCCCTAAATAAGTTTACCTTATAAGGTTTAATATGTTCAGAAATAACATTATCTTTTTTTGAGTCAGTTGTTGCTACAATGATTTTGTTATACGGAAATATCTCTAAAAGATTCTCAATAATTATTTGTAAAATACTTCGCTCTTCAATAAATGGCATTATAATTTTGCCTGGTAATCGGCTTGAGCCTACTCTTGCTTGTATAATTATTGCTGAATCTTCTTTCATATAATATATTTTTCTTTATACCACTCCACAAACCTTTTCACCCCAACTTTAATATTGGTGTTTGGTTTATAGCCTAAATCGGACTCTAAATCGGAAACGTCGGCCCAGGTGGCGGGGACATCGCCGGGCTGGAGGGGCAGGAAGTTCTTGATGGCCGTGCGGCCAAGGGCTTCCTCAATGGCCTCTATAAAATCGAGAAGCCTTACGGGGCTGCTGTTGCCAATGTTGTAAACCCTATAGGGTGCAACTGAGGTTCCGGGATCGGGACTTGCGCCTGTCCAGCTTGGATTGCCCTTGGGGGGATTATCGAGAACCCTCACTATACCCTCAACTATATCATCAATATAGGTAAAGTCGCGCTGCATGTTACCGTTGTTGTACACGTCAATGGGTTTGCCCTCCAGAATGGCCTTGGTAAAGAGGAATAGCGCCATATCGGGGCGCCCCCAGGGGCCATAAACGGTAAAGAAACGTAATCCGGTAGTGGGTATGCCATACAGGTAGCTATAGGTGTGTGCCATGAGCTCGTTGCTCTTTTTGCTGGCGGCATATAGGCTTATGGGGTGGTCAACGTTGTGGTGAACTGAAAAGGGCATGGTCTCGTTTAGGCCATATACGCTGGAGCTGCTGGCGTAGGCCAAATGCTTAACGCCATTGTGCCGGCAGCCCTCCAGGATGTTCAGAAAGCCGTTGATATTACTATCGATATAGGTATATGGATTCTGGAGGCTGTATCGCACACCGGCTTGAGCCGCCAGATTGCATACCCTATCGAACTTTTCATCAGCAAAAAGTTTTAGAATGGCTTCCCTGTCCTCGAGCCTTAGCTGAATAAAGCGGTAGTTCGGATAGATTGTACTCTGAACAAGCTTTCCATATTCAATTTTACTACGTTCAATTCCCGTAATCTCCAGCCTGGAGTATTTCAGGTTGATATCGTAGTAATCGTTAATGCAGTCGAGGCCTATCACCTCATCGCCACGATCAAGTAAGCGTTTTGCCAGGTGAAAGCCAATAAAACCTGCGGTGCCGGTGAGAAGGAGTTTCATGTGTTCAAGGTTCAAGGTTCAAGGTTCAAGGTTTAAGGTTCAAGGTTTATCCTTTTTAAATTTATTTCCTTTAAAACTTGAACTTTTAAGATAGTTAATTAACGCAGATATCTTTTTACTTAAGATTGAAGTAGTTTTTATCAATTCTTCACTTTTTTCGACTGAAATATATCCATAATCTTTAGCTCGATATAACTGGGAACGAGTTTCACCACAAGAGCCTTTTGCAATAAATAAGAACTGGATAAATTCTTTATTTCCTCCTCGTTCAAATCCTTCAGCTATATTATCCATAATAGAGCCGCTTGATGATAGTATTTGATTTTTTAATGTAAAATCTTTTGAAAATTTATCACTCTCACATATTCCTCTAATATGTATGCACAATTCTCTGGCATCCTGCCATATATCTAAATCTTCAAATTTTTCAATTTTCATTAATAAAACAATTTATTTAACTCTAAACTTGAAACCTTGAACATTGAACCTGTAACATTAAACTAATAACTTTTCCCAATCGCTTTTACCTTAAATCCAATTTCCAAAAGCTTTTTATGATCAAGAATATTGCGGCCATCGAAGATAAAGGCGGGTTTCATCATGTTATCGAATATGCGCTGCCAGTCGTAGGTTTTGAACTCGTCCCATTCGGTGATGATGGCAATGGCATGGGCATTCTTGCAGGCTTCGTAGGGGTCGCTAACTACCGTCAGGCGTTTACGATTCTCATCCGGTGAACGTGTTCCCAAATAATCCAGATCGGCGTACATGCTTTTAGCCGGTACCTTGGGGTCGTACACCCAGATGTTGGCCATATCGTTGAGCAGGTGATCGGCAACATAAATGGCTGCGCTCTCGCGGGTATCGTTGGTATCCTTTTTAAAGGCCCAGCCTAACATGGCAATCTTTTTGCCACTAACCGTATTAAACAGGGTGTGAATGATATTCTGAGCAAACCGACGCTTCTGGTAATCGTTAAGGGCTATTACCTGCTCCCAGTAACGGGCCACTTCAGGCAAGCCAAAGTACTCACAAAGGTAAACCAGGTTAAGGATATCCTTTTGGAAACAGGACCCACCAAAGCCAACCGAGGCTTTCAGGAACTTAGGTCCAATGCGCGAATCGGTACCAATGGCATAGGCCACCTCGTCCACATCGGCGCCAGTTGCCTCGCAAAGAGCCGAAATGCTATTGATTGACGAAATACGCTGTGCAAGGAAAGCATTGGCTGTGAGCTTTGAAAGTTCCGACGACCAAAGGCGGGTTTGTATGATACGCTCACGAGGCACCCAACCAGCATAAACCTGAGTTAGAGCCTCAATGGCAGCAAGGCCCTCAGGTGTTTGATCGCCACCAATCAGAACCCTATCGGGTTCAAGCAAATCCTTAATGGCAGTTCCCTCGGCAAGAAATTCGGGGTTTGAAAGTACCTGAAAACGTGCCTTATTCCCAGTTTCGGAAAGAATAGTTTTAATAGCCTGGGCTGTACGTACTGGTAGTGTTGACTTTTCAACCACAATCTTATCGGTTGTAGCCACCTCGGCAATTTGTCGGGCACAAAGCTCAACATACCGCAAATCGGCGGCTCTGCCCTTGCCTAACCCATAGGTTTTGGTAGGAGTGTTTACGCTAATGAATATCATATCGGCCTCACGGATTCCTTTTTCGATGTCGGTGTCGAAGAAAAGGTTACGACCGCGTGCCTGTTTAACCACCTCGAGTAATCCGGGTTCATAAACGGGTAAATCGTCGGTATTCCATGCTGCAATGCGCTCAGCATTGATATCGACAACGTTTACCCTAATATGCGGATTTTTTAGGGCAATTACCGCCATTGTGGGTCCACCCACATAACCAGCGCCGATACAGCAGATGTTCTTTATCATAAAGTTCAAGGTTTAAAGTTCAAGGTTCAGGGTTCAAGGTTTAAGGTTCAGGGTTCAAGGTTCAGGGTTCAAGGTTTAAGGTTTAAGGCTAACGTTTAACATCTTTACAGCTTCGCCCTGTCAGTCACACCGGATTGGTATGACCTACCAAGGTTTATGGTACGAAAATAATACAAATTGGGCAAAGAGCCCGAAAAATTTTGTCACTAAATATAAACAAAGCCCCACGAGGGGGCTTAATATTTTGAAAATCAATTGATGTTTTACAAGCTCCAGTAAGTTAAATCATGTATTTTCCCTCGGTAGATACCCTTAACATCTACAAAAACGCAACCGGTATTGGCAAGGTTTTTAAACCAATCGTCATTAAGGTTGATGTACTGGTGATGGCTTACGGCAACTATTATGGCATCGTACTTGCCTTTAGGATCTGAGACCATATCGAAACCATACTCTTCCTTAACCTCATGGCTATCGGCGTAAGGGTCAATAACATCGATATTCTGCACGCCGAACGATTTTAACTCGTTGTAAATATCAACCACTTTAGAGTTACGAATATCGCTTACATTCTCCTTGAAAGTAACCCCCATGATGAGAACGCGTGAATCCTTTGGGTTTTTATCGGCAGCAATAATTTTCTTAACGGTTTGCTTAGCCACATAACCTCCCATGGAGTCGTTGATAAAACGACCAGCAGTAATGATTTGTGGGTGATAGCCTAGTTCTTTAGCCTTGTAAACCAGGTAGTAAGGATCAACCCCAATACAATGACCACCCACAAGGCCGGGATAAAATTTTAAAAAGTTCCACTTGGTTCCAGCTGCCTCAAGCACCTCGTAAGTGTTAATACCCATGCGGTTAAAAATGATGGAGAGTTCATTCATAAAGGCGATATTGATATCACGTTGGGTATTTTCAATAATCTTTGCAGCCTCAGCAACCTTAATGGAGCTGGCACGGTGAATGCCTGCCTTAATAATAAGCTCATAGGTTTTAGCAATCTCCTCAGCCGATTGGGCATCGCAACCGGAAGTAATTTTTTTGATTGTGGTTAAGGTATGCTCCTTGTCGCCAGGGTTAATGCGTTCGGGCGAAAAGCCTACTTTAAAATCCTGAATGTACTTTAGGCCTGAAAGCTCCTCAAGCAAGGGTACACAATCCTCCTCGGTACAGCCAGGGTAAACGGTCGACTCGTAAACTACGTAATCGCCCTTTTTTAGAACTTGGCCAACTGTGCGGGTTGCTGAAAGCAATGGCTTTAAGTCGGGCAGGTTGTGCTCATCGATAGGTGTTGGCACAGCCACCACGTAGAACTTGGCCTTACGTAAATCATCGATGTTGGATGTAAACTCAATATCACAACCCCTAAAGGCCTCGGGTTCCAGCTCACGGCTGGGGTCAATACCCTTTTTCATCAGTTCTACCCTGTCGGGTTTAATATCGAAACCGATAACTGAGAGTTTACGGGCAAATTCCAAGGCAATGGGCAAACCCACATATCCTAAACCAATAACGGCTAACTTCTCCTTTTTTGAAACAAGTTCGCTATACATAGATTAAAGATTGATTGTTTTACAGAACGGGTGAAAATCGCCGGTTAAACCAACCGGTGCCATATTTCGAATGGTATAAACGGTTTCAATTGAAGAGCGGGCATCGTTTAACCCGAAGCTATTACCTGCAAGAATCTCACGGTAACTAGTAGTATGCAAATCGGTAAAGCCCTCGCTAAACTCTAGTTCCTTATCGGCAATGCGAATGGAACGGTATGTCCGCTGCCCCTTCTCCTTGAGGGCATTTGGAATATCATCATAGTCAACACTTAAGAACCATCGAACACGAGCCTTTTCCAGTTCCAGATAACCAGCAGCTTTGTCGGGACGGGAAACATGCACAATGCTCGACTTAACATCACCAAAAATCCACGATAGCATATCGAAGAAATGCACACCGATATTGGTGGCTACCCCACCCGACTTCTGGAGATCACCTTTCCATGAGATGAAATACCAACGTCCACGGCTGGTAATGTAGGTTAGATCGATATCAAAAATCTTATCCTTAGGGGCGCTGTCGATCTGCTTTTTCAGCTCAATGATAGTAGGATGTAACCTAAGTTGAAGTATTGTGCTGATACGTTTGCCGGTTTCCTTTTCAATTTCCGCAAGGGCATCAATATTCCAGGGATTTAGAACTATTGGTTTTTCGCAAATAGCGTTAGCTCCCTGCCGAAGTGCAAAACGGATATGCGAATCGTGAAGGTAGTTTGGTGTACAAATGCTAACGTAATCAACCTTAATACCCTGACGTTTGAGTTTATCGATATGCCTATCGAACCTTTCGTACTCCACAAAAAAATCGGCTTCGGGAAAATAGCTATCCATTATTCCCACACAGTCGTGCTTGTCGAGCGCAGCTAGAAGATTATTACCGGTTTCCTTAATTGCTTTAAGGTGACGTGGAGCGATAAAACCGGCCGCTCCAATAAGTGCAAAATTCTTCATTAGTTATTCTATTCTGAAAACCTGATTATTTTCAAGTTTATACTTTTGTCCACTCTCGGGGCATACGGCAATGCCCTCGGCATTAAACACCAAACGATGCCCATACTCACTCATCCATCCTATTTGTCGGGCTGGATTACCCACCACAAGAGCATAGGGCTTTACGTCCTTAGTTACCACTGCGCCGGCACCAATAAACGAGAATTCGCCTAAGGTTACTCCACATACAATGGTTGCATTTGCACCAATGGTGGCGCTTCGTTTAACCAGAGTGGTCATATACTCACTCTTCCGATTAATAGCGCTACGTGGATTTATCACATTGGTGAAAACCATTGAAGGTCCAAGGAAAACATCGTCCTCGCAGATAACGCCTGTGTAAATAGAAACGTTATTTTGGACTTTAACGTTTCTACCCAATTTAACCCCAGGGGAAACAACCACATTTTGCCCAATATTACAGTTTTCGCCAATTTCGCAGCCAGTCATTATATGGCTGAAATGCCAAATTTTAGTACCTGTACCAATCGCACAACCCGGGTCGATAACTGCTGTTTCGTGGGCAAAGTAGATCATTTCCATAACCAAAAATTTAATCCAAAATTACTCTTTTAATGCTACCATTAAATTATCAACGATATATTTTATAACATCATCGGTTAATTCGGTATGCATTGGAAGCGAAATCACCGAGTTCGAAAGAGTGTCGGAAACCTGAAACGATCGACCTAAGTTAAACTCACGATATGGATCAAAAGCTTTTTGCATGTGAAGGGGAATTGGATAGTAAACCATGGTAGGAATGCCTTTAGCAGCCAATTCCTTTTGCAATTTATCGCGATCGACACCGGTAAGCTTCAGGGTGTACTGATGAAAAATATGGTTGCTCCATTTAGCGCGGGCGGGGGTAATAACCTTACTGCAAGGTTTTAGCATTGCATAGTAAGCATTGGCAGCCTCAATACGGGCTTTATTGAATGAATCAAGGTATTTTAACTTAACCCTAAGAATGGCAGCCTGAATGGTATCGAGACGGGAGTTAACACCTATACGGTCGTGATGGTAACGCACCTTCATGCCATGGTTGGCTATTGAACGGATTTCGGCTGCCAAAGCATCATCGTTGGTAAAAAGGGCACCACCATCGCCATAGCATCCCAGATTTTTTGAAGGGAAAAACGATGTTGTACCAATAGTGCCTATGGTTCCTGCCTTAGCAACTCTACCATCGGAATGGTAGTAATCGGCCCCCAAGGCTTGGGCTGTATCTTCAATAACGTAAAGATTATGCTTTTGGGCTACACGCATCACTTCATCCATGTTGGCACACTGCCCAAATAGGTGAACGGGAATAATTGCTTTAGTTTTGGGGGTTATGGCTTCCTCTAACCTTTTTATATCGATAGTAAAGGTAGATGGATCAACATCGACAAGAATTGGAGTAAGGCCAAGAAGTGCAACTACTTCAACCGTGGCAATAAAAGTAAAGTCGGGCGTGATAACTTCATCGCCCGGTTTTAAATCGAGTGCCATTAGCGCAACCTGTAGGGCATCGGTTCCATTGGCACAGCCAATTACATGCTTAACACCAAGGTACGAAGCCAATTCATCCTGAAACAAACTAACCTCTTTCCCTTTAATGAAAGCTGTACTGACGATAACTTCCTGAATGGCAGCATCAATCTCATCTTTTATCTTTAGATACTGCCCCTTTAGGTCGCACATCTGGATGTTCATAGACTAAAAGGTTAAAAGTTCGAGGTTCAAGGTTCAAGGTTCGAGGTTCAAGGTTCAAGGTTCAAGGTTCGAGGTTCGAGGTTCAAGGTTCGAGGTTCAAGGTTCAAGATTCAAGGTTCAAGGTTCAAGGTTCAAGGTTCAAGGTTCGAGGTCGAGGTTCAAGGTTCGAGGTTAAGGGTTAAGGGTTAAGGGTTAAGGGTTAAGGGTTTAAAGTTTCAACCTAAACACTAAACCCCAAAACCCCAAACACTGAGATCGCTACTTTGCGTAGCTAATAGCTCGTGTTTCACGGATTACGGTGATTTTAACCTGACCTGGATAGGTCATCTCATCCTGTATCTTTTTGGCAATCTCAAACGAGAGCTTGTTGGCATCCTCGTCCGAAACCTTTTCGCTACCAACAATCACACGTAATTCCCTACCTGCCTGGATAGCGTATGTTTTAAGTACACCGGGGTAGGAAAGAGCAAGGTCTTCCATCTCCTTTAAGCGCTTGATATACGATTCCACAACCTCGCGGCGGGCACCTGGGCGTGCACCTGAAATGGCGTCGCAAACCTGCACAATGGGTGCAATAAGAGTAGTCATCTCTACCTCATCGTGGTGCGAGCCAATGGCATTGCAAACCTCGGGTTTCTCCTTGTATTTCTCGGCTAGTTTCATACCAAGAATTGCGTGTGGTAGTTCGGGTTCATCATCGGGCACCTTGCCTATATCGTGCAGTAATCCAGCACGTTTGGCAACCTTAGGATTAAGGCCCAACTCCGAAGCCATTATGGCACAAAGGTTAGCCACCTCCCGGGAGTGCTGTAACAGGTTTTGTCCGTATGACGAGCGGTATTTCATTTTACCTACCAAACGAATAAGTTCAGGGTGTAAGCCATGGATACCCAAATCGATTGCGGTACGCTTACCAACCTCAATAATTTCCTCCTCAACCTGCTTTTGAACTTTTTGAACTACCTCCTCAATGCGGGCGGGGTGAATACGACCATCGGTCACGAGCTGATGAAGCGCAAGACGGGCAATTTCACGACGTACGGGATCGAAAGCCGAAAGAATAATGGCCTCAGGGGTATCGTCAACAATAATTTCAACACCTGTAGCAGCCTCCAAAGCTCTGATATTACGTCCCTCACGACCAATGATACGTCCTTTGATTTCGTCGGAATCGATATTGAAAACCGTTACCGAGTTTTCAATTGCTGTTTCGGTTGCAACACGCTGTATGCTTTGAACCACAATCCGCTTAGCCTCTTTGGTGGCAGTCATCTTAGCTTCATCAACAATCTCGTTGATATACGACATGGCCTGAGTACGAGCCTCGGCCTTGAGCGAATCAATGAGTTGAGCCTTAGCCTCCTCGGCCGAGAGGCCGGATATGGCTTCAAGTCGCTCAATTTGATCCTTGTGCATGCGCTCGAGTTCCTCACTCCGCTTTTCTACCAATTCCATTTGGCTCGAGAGATTCTCGCGAATCACATCAACCTCCTTCTGTTTACGCTGAAGCTCCTCGAACTTTTGCGATAGCTGAAGTTCGCGCTGTTTGATTTTGGTTTCGGCCTGAGCAATCCGATTATTTTTCTCGGAAATAACTTTATCGTGTTCGGTTTTAAGTTGAAGGAACTTTTCCTTAGCCTGTAAAATCTTTTCCTTACGGATAACTTCGGCCTCGGCTTCGGCCTCCTGAATAATCTTATTGCGCTTACTGGCCAAAAGTTTATTCCACATGAAGTACGACAGTAATCCCCCTAGGGAAAAAGCCGAAACTGCAATTATTATTGTTAACACCATACTTAATGAATTTTTTAGATTTATATATATAAAAAACCCGCATTATGCCTTAATTTTATGTAGAAACCCCAGTCAAACATGGGTGGAGAGGCCATCCGATTCAGACTACCAGCGTCTCCCTGAGGAGATCCCGAACAAGCGGTAAACAGGCCTGTCTTGTGCGGAGCAAGTCCTACTCCAATTTTTGTAGTGTTGAGTTTCGCAAAAACGTTAAGGCGATAATGCGGGCAATGCTATTTGAAAGAACTCATGTTTTGCTTACCAATGAATGAACCCAGCCAATCATCCAAATCCTTCAAATCGCTAACAAACTCCGAGGTATCGGTTTTATCCTCGCACTCTATCAGCTTTATGACGAACTGTAGTGCTGCCATTGCCAAATAATCCTGAACATCCTTATCGCTATACCTTTGCTTGTAAAGTATAACCTTATCGTTTATCAATTTAGCAGCCCTACGGATTTTTTCCTCATCATCTCTATCGATTTTGAGAGGATACAACCTTTCGGCTACGTTTACATTAATTGATAACTTTTCGTCCATTCGGCAGCGCTAGGTTCTATTTATTAAGTAAAGCAATACACCTGTCAATTTCCCGCACAATCCGGTTCACCTTAATTTTTGCCTCATGCACATCGGCATCGCTTGCTTTCAGTGCCTTGGCAATCTTTAACCGGGAATACCGCTCCTCAAGCTCTGCACAAGCCTCTTCTTTTGCTTTTAATTTAGCTTCAAGCTGAGCAACCTGTGCTTTCAAACGGTCGTTCTCCTGTTTTTCTCTTTCATACATAAAAACAAGAGTTTGAACCTTTTGTTTAATGTTGTCGATTATATGGCTTGAAGAATCGTTCATATCCCAGATAAAGTTCTACAAAGTTAAACAAACCAACTACAAAAAACAAATCTTTAAACAATTTTTAAAATCGGCGACACAGCACAATCAATCTATTAATAATGAAATATTTACGCCCTGCGCCTCAATAATTTTGCTTTATTAAAACGATTTTAGCCATCACCAAAGGGTAAGCTTTTATATATTTGGGAGATTTTAAAATGAAGCCAATGAGGTTTTACAGGGTTGCTATTCTGCTGTTGCTTTCATCAGCTAGTATTGCACAAACACAATTATTTAAATCGCCACTAGATATATCACCAGCCTTTTCCGGTACTTTTGGAGAAATACGCTCAGACCATTTCCACTCTGGGGTTGACCTGCGCACCATGGGGCAGGTGGGTTTTAACGTTTTTGCCATTGAAAAGGGTTTTGTTTCGAGGATTAAAGTCAGTCCCATAGGGTTTGGAAAAGTAATATACATCGATCATCCTAATGGTAAAACGTCGGTGTATGCCCATCTAAATGAGTTCACGGGGAAAATTGCCGAGTATGTTGAGAATGCCCAATACCAAAAGCAATCGTTCGAGGTTGAACTTTTCCCAAATCCAGGAGAACTACCGGTAAATAAAGGCGATATTATTGCCATATCGGGCAATAGTGGCAGTTCCGGTGGGCCACACCTGCACTTTGAGTTGCGCGAAACCGCAACGCAGCGAATAATTGATCCATTTGACTACTTTGATGAGTGGAAGCAAACCGATAGCAATCCCCCATACATTACCCGTTTACTAGTTTTCGAAATCGATAGCCTAACTTACCTGCAAAGTAATTTAACCTATAAGCCCTATGAAACAGCCCGAAAGGGCAATGCTTTCTCGCTGCCATCGCCCATTTACGCTAGTGGAAAAGTTGGGCTTGCCCTCGATTACTACGATACTGTGAACCCTAACAGCTTAAGAGCAGGTATCAAGAAGGCTGAGGTAAAAGTAAATGGTGTCAAAACATTTGCTTTTCAGGTTGATAAGTTTTCGTTCATGGAAACACGCTACGCCAATGGCTTTAATGGCATAACCGATAATGAGTGGAATGGCTATAAAGCGATTCGGCTATGGGTCGATCCAAACAATAGGTTTACAGGTATTCAGAACGTTTTTAACCGTGGAATTATTGATATTGTAAAGGATAGCACATACAATTTGGAAATTATGGTATGGGATCATTCGGGCAACAGTAGTAAATTGACGTTTAAAATAATAGGAACCGATAAAAAAGTTATTTCATCCCAGTTTCCTGATTTGCCTCTTTTTAGGTGGGATGTTGAGAATCGCTATAAAACCAGTAGTTACCATGTTACCTTACCCGAGAATGCTTTATTCCACGATATACTCTTTCAGATGGACGAAACCACAACACCTAACCTCCCTTTCCCTATTGTAAACATACACTACCCCAAAACTAAGCTTTTCAAAAAATTCATTTTAGATTACAATATCACTGATGTTCCCCAAAATATAGTAGGGAAAATCTACCTTGCAAAAGTAAATGGGAAGGGATACGAATATGTAGGAAGCGAACTCACCAAGAACAGTCTCAGGGCTCTTTGCAATAGTTTTGGCAAATACACCGTGCTGGTGGACACTATACCCCCATCGATTATTGCCCAAAACCTTTTGCCCAATGCAAAAATCAACAACCAAAGCAGCATCAACTTTAAACTAATTGATAGCACAGGCATTCAAACATATAATGGCTACATTGATGATAGTTGGGCTTTATTTGAATGGGACCCCAAAACGGGAGTTCTATCGCATAATCTCAAACACACTAGAATAAAAAAAGGGCAATGGCACGAGTTGAGAATTGTTGTAACCGATATGTTAAACAATCGTTCAGAATTTAGTGCCAAATTTTTCTGGTAATTGCTATTTTTGACATCCTAAATCGAACTGAACTTTGATAACCGTTTTTTACTTCATACTATTCATTATATCGATTGTGATTGTCGCAATACTTCCGTGGTGGCTTATTTACGGATACAGTAACCTAATGGCAAAACTATTGCACGATGTTTTGAGATACCGCGTAAAAGTTACCCGAAGCAACTTACGATTGGCTTTCCCCGAAAAGATTGAAGAAGAACTGGTTGCCATTGAAAAAAAATCGTACCAAAATCTTGCCGACATTTCAGTTGAAGCCCTTAAAGGCTTTACCATGCGGAATTCTGCAATAAGGGAACGCCATAAAATTCTTAATCCGGAGTTGCTCGATTACTACTATGAACGGAAACAAAGCATAATTGGTGTTGCAGGTCACATAAGCAACTGGGAATGGGGAGCCCTTTCGGCCGGCATTCAGCTAAAGCATCACCCTGTAGCAATATACAAACCACTAAGCAATAAACTTATAGATTGGTTCATTAAATGGAACAGGTCAATCAGGGGAACCGAACTGGTACCTACAAATCAAACATACGAAACCTTTCGGAAATATAAGAACAAGGCCTGTATATACATTCTGGTTGCCGACCAAAGCCCATCGAATGTATCGAAAGCCTACTGGATAAACTTTTTCAATCAGGAAACTGCTTGCATTCATGGACCAGAGAAATATGCTAAAATGTATAACTATCCGGTTGTTTACATCGATATAAAAAGAGTTCAAAGGGGGTACTATACCGTAGAATTGAGCGTTTTATGCGATAAGCCAAACGAAATGAAGGATGGAGAGCTTACGGAAGTTTACATGCATAAACTCGAAGAAAGTATAAGACAAAACCCTGAAAGCTGGTTATGGACTCATAGGCGTTGGAAAAGAAAAAGAGCCAATGCAGTATAGCAAATCCGAACTGGTTCACTTTTTGCTAAGTTTTATGTATATTTGAAAAAAATAGTTAGCCATGAGAAGATTTATTCCGGTTTTGTTGACAACAGTATTTTTTATCCTTGATAATCAGGCATTTGCCCAAAAATATAGAAACAAAGAAGTAGCACTTATTTACTTCAAGGTAAATATTGATCCGGGATACCATGCCAAGTTTAGTGAGTATGCCCACCTTTTCCGTGAACCGGTTAAACCTCAACAGGACAGGGTTATAGGTCATTTAACTGCTGATATTTGGGATATTGTTAAGCAAAGATTAACCGAAGATGTTGGAATGAATATTTTGCCCCTTGATGCTTATGGCGATAAATTCTCATACGACCACTACGGATTTCCCAATACTAGCATTAATAGGGCACTACAAAAAGGCAATTCAAAGTTTTATATCAGCATTGATGTGGATATAAGCCCAGAATTCTCATCGAAATACATTACCAAAACCTCAGCCGACACCTCGCCACAGGTTATTCAACTGGCAACCAATGAGATTAAGCCACGAGTTATCATTAAAATGAACATTTACAACGATAAAGGTATTATACCAGTAGCTAATACAAAGGGCGAGGCCATGGAGACCAAAGTGATAACCCTGAGCGAAAAGTATTTCGATGGATTTGTTAACCCTAACATTAACGCGCCATACGAAACTCTTTACAAACTGGTTAACCAGGCAGTTAAGGAACTGGTTTTAAGTGTGTATTCCAAAAAGTAATGCATTCCCAGAACAAGGCTTCACATTTTAGAATGATTGGTGTTATGTCGGGCACTTCGCTCGACGGCCTTGACATTTGTTACTGCACCTTCCAAGGCATTGATGGAAAATGGAAGTATTCCATTTTATCTGCCGAAACCCTTAAGTATCCTAAAGAAATCACCAGCCAACTAAAGGAAGCCCATAAATACAGTGCCGAACAGATAACCGCCCTTGATTTTAGCTATGGGAAATTCATAGGCCAACAGGTAAAGCATTTTGTGGCAAAACATAAAGCAGAAGCCGATTATATAGCATCGCATGGGCATACCATATTTCATAACCCCGAGGCCGGATATACCCTTCAAATTGGTAAAGGTTCAGCAATTGCAGCAATTGCAGGAATACCCTGCATATCCGATTTTCGTTCGGGCGATGTCTCACGGGGAGGGCAAGGTGCGCCTCTGGTGCCCATTGGCGATAAATTACTTTTCCACGAGTTTGATATCTGCCTTAACTTGGGTGGCATAGCCAACATTAGCTACGATGACACCAGGGGAAACCGTTTGGCATACGACATCAGCGTATGCAATATGCTACTTAACCACCTCGCAGGATTAGCAGGAAAAGAATACGATTTTAACGGAAAAATTGGGAAAGACGGTCAGCTTATTCCCCAAATGTTTCAGGAACTGGAAAGCCTTTTATACTATTCTTTACCTTCGCCAAAGTCATTGGGCAGGGAGTGGTTCGAGAGCCATATCATCCCTATTCTAATTAAATATAGTTCATATCCGCTCGCAAACCAAATGCGAACTGCATACGAACATATTGCCAACAGAATAGCTTACGATTGCAATGCATTGGAAAAGAAAAGCATACTGGCCACAGGCGGAGGCGCAAAGAATGAATTCTTAATGGAATTGATCCGAGAAAAAGCCAAAGCATTAATTACTATCCCCGATAGCAACACAATCGATTTTAAGGAAGCTCTGATTTTTGGTTTTCTGGGTGTGCTTTACCTACTTAAAGAATCGGGGGCATTGGCTTCGGTTACTGGCGCAAATAGCAATTCCATTGCCGGCTGCCTTTACTATTAAACTAAGTGCCATGAATTATCAAATTCATCCAGGCTAATAAAAATGGGGGTGAATTAATAGAGGAATGATTCGGAATGATTCGGAATGATTCGGAATGATTCGGAATGATTCGGAATGATTCGGAATGATAGAATGGGAGGGAATTGTAGTACATTAAACCGAAATTGGGATGGAGAAACATTTTTAGTTGAAATTATGCACTCTTAACTGCTCAATCGATTTATCCATATAAATCATACAGTTAGCCCCAAGTTAACACTAAATGTCAGTTTAGGTTTAAAGGCCATTAAACCAATCGCCCCAATTGTTATCAAAAAAATATTAGGTTTGTAAACATAAATTAAACTCAAAACGATTATGAGAAAACTCACAATCCAGATTTTTGCTGTTATTGCATTACTCATTAATGCCAATACCGGCGATGCTTGCACCAATTACCTTGTAACCAAGGGTGCCTCGGTTGACGGCTCAACAATGATAACCTATGCCGCCGACTCTCATTACCTGTTTGGCGAGCTTTACTTTAAACCTGCCGCCGTTTACCCAACCGGTACCATGATGAAAATTTACGAATGGGACACCGGAAAGTTCTTGGGCGAAATCCCCCAGGCGTTGCAAACATATAGTGTTGTTGGCAACATGAATGAATACCAGGTAGCCATTGGCGAAACCACTTACGGTGGACGCGATGAACTGCAAGATAGTACTGGCTTGATTGATTACGGCTCTCTGATGTATATCGCCCTTCAGCGTTCAAAAAGCGCCCGTGAGGCAATTAAGGTTATGGCCGAATTGGTTGAAAAGTATGGGTACTATAGTTCAGGGGAATCGTTCTCGGTTGCCGACAAGAACGAGGTTTGGATTTTTGAAATGATTGGTAAAGGCACCGATATGAAGGTTGACAAGAAAACCAAAAAGGCCTACAATGCCAATCGCGGTGCCGTATGGGTAGCCATTCGCATTCCCGATGGTTATGTATCAGGCCATGCCAATCATGCACGTATTACCACTTTCCCGCTGGAAAACATGAAAACCTCAATCAGCTCAAAAAATCTCGACAAGATTTTTGAACCCGATGTTGAGGTTGTTTACGCTCATGATGTTATCAGCTTTGCTCGTCAAAAAGGTTACTTTACCGGCAAGGATGAGGAATTTAGCTTTTCCGATGTATATGCCCCACTCGATTTTGGTGCAGCCCGTTTCTGTGAGATTAGGGTTTGGTCGTTTTTCAAGGCTG
>Ga0078972_1010192_pt1 | contig 17800 bp, 21 predicted proteins | sample YelNatPaOPGAMG01_FD_67568 | JGI IMG/M metagenome (GOLD analysis project Ga0078972, IMG submission 67568) | Hot spring thermophilic microbial communities from Obsidian Pool, Yellowstone National Park, USA - OP-RAMG-01 (SPADES assembly) (version 2) | ecosystem: Environmental > Aquatic > Thermal... | reverse complement strand
TAACGATGAATAAAATATTTGATATCTTTATAAAACAAGTTTCTCAAAATGAAGAAATTTATGCAAGAGGCATAGAAGAGGAAATCAAAACTCTAATTTCTGTTGCTCATAAAAAAGGAATAAGAATCGTCGAAATAGAAAGGATGTTGAAATTACAACGGGGCGCACTTTATGATTGGAAGAGGAATGAAAGTATTCCATTTTCTAAATTAAAGCAGTTTAATGAAATACTTTCTAGGATTACTGAGAATAATGTCAAGGAGGACGTTCTAATTGGTCTTAGATTTTCTCGTAAAAATCTTCAAATACCCGAATTAAATGCGGATTTATGCTATTTAGTGGGATATATCTATGGAGATGGGACGCTTTCCTCTTATAAGACATCTCCGAGAATAGAGCTTTACGACAGTAATAAAACCTTTCTGAGATATATTGCATCTTTAATCCAACGACTGTTTAATGTAAGAGAATGCAATATAATAAAAGATAAAAGAGAAAATTGCTACAGATTACGAATCAATCATAGGCTCTTGCTCTTGTTTTTCAATAAAGTTTTTGAGGTACCTATTGGGAGGAAGAAAGGGAAATTGCATATACCACACGTAATTAAACACTCAAAATATATCAAAGATTTTATTTGCGGATTTTACGATGCTGAAGGTCATTTTTATCATAACTCTAAATATGGGTATAGAATAAGTCTTTCCCAAAACGATAAATCTATTTTGGAAGAAATTAAAGCTGTATTAAAGTCTTTTGGAATAAAAGTTACTAAAATAAGAGAAAATAGAAAGGGTTACTACGAACTTATAATAGGAAGAAAAAAGGAATTTATCAAGTTTGTTACCATTTTCGCATCGAGACATCCTGATAAGATTCGTAGAATCAAACTAGCTATAGATGGAAAATCGACTGTGGAAAATTCTTAGGCTTAGCTTGAGCTAACTAAACTTAAACTTTTCAAGCGCTTTTTTAAGCTCAGGATGCGTTTGTGCATATTCATCTAATGGAATGTTTTGAAGGGTAGCCTCCAAAGCGTCTCTTACAGCTTTAGCACCAGTTTTTGTACCTAAAGCATGAATTCCACCACCCATTTGGATCACAACATCACAGCCAAAAATTTTTAACAATTCTGGAATGTGTAGGACATGTAAACCTCCAGAGGCGACAGGCATTACTTGTTTAAATTTCCACATTTTTTCTTTTAGAGCAATGCAGTTTTCTAAAACTTCTTTTTTTGTTTCGAACATTTTTCCTACTACAGTTCCAATATGTAATTGATCAACTCCAATAATCCTTGCTAATTTTGCAATTACTTTCATCGCTATTCCGTGTTTAGGATTTCTTGTTATCGCCCCATGACCTGCTCTATGAGCATGTAAAACCAAATTAAAGTTTTTGTTTCTTAAAGTTTGTAGAGAGGACCAACCAACTGTTATTATGTCAACCATTATATACTCATTCCCATAAGTCTCTACCATTTTTGCCCTTCTTAACATTTCTTCTGTTTCAGCAGTTACATTGATTATATAAACTTTTTTCTCTCCAGTTTCTTTTTCTGCTAACTTCTTCATCTTTAATGTCTTTTCTAGTCTCTTTTCAAATTTGTTAAATGCTTGACTGCTAAGATTCTCATCATCTTTAACGATATCCACTCCACCAATCCATGCTTCGTATGCTACCTTAGCGTGATCTTCTGTTCGGAGTCCAAGTTTAGGCTTTATTATGGTTCCAAGTAACGGTCTTTGTGAGATTTTCAAAAGTTTTCTTATTCCATCAATTCCATACTTTGGACCTTTAAAGCTTTTAAGTAATCTTTCTGGAAAGTGAATATCATTTAATCTTAAATTTTTAACCCCTTTTAAACCAAATACATTTCCTGCTACACTACTCAAGAGATTCGGCATATTGCCGGGTTCGAAAAGTTCTGCCGGATAAGCAATTTTTATATTATTTCCGTTTATCTCGAAAACTTTCGCTGCAAGTCTTTTAACATATTGCTTAGTTGTTTTTGTTTCAATCCATGTTCCAATAGAACTTTCAGCGGCTATTTCACCAGCAGCCTCTTTTAAACTCATATGAACAGGTTCAACATAAAATTCACATATGAGGTCATTTTTATCTGGTGTATAGTTAAGTTCGACATAATCTAGGTTCTTCATTTTTCTCACCTTTCTTCTATCAACCATCTATACACTCTTTTAACTTCTTGAATAAAAGTCTCTGGTTTTAGAACCCCAAGCTCACTGATTATTCCAGTTATTAGTTTTGGATTAATTTTTTCAAAAACATAATTTGAAATTTTTACCCCTCTTGGCGGTCTATCCCAAACTTCTTTGGTAGCTCTTTTCTCTATTTCGACTTCAAAACCAAAGAAAGTTAAAGGATCAAATTTTAAAGAATGAGTGGCAACATAAACTGGAACGTCATATCTGTTTGCAACTTCAGCAAAAAGCTCACTACCAATTTTATTTATAACTATTCCTTCTGCCGTTATGGCATCACATCCTATCATCATGATGTTTGCTTTTTTCAAAGCCAATCTTGCGGCAGAATCAACAAAGATTGTAACTGGAATGCCTTCTGTAGCTAGTTCTTTTGCTGTTATTCTTCCTTGGAAGAAAGGTCTTGTTTCTGTTACATGAACTTCAAATTTTTTCCCATCTTTCCATGCTCTTTTCAAAATAGAAGTTACAGTTGAAGAATGGCAATGAGTATAAACTATGAAACCATCTTGAATTTTTTTGCTACCAATCTCTTCTATCTTTTTTCTATCTTCATCCAACTTTTTCAAAAGACCTTCAGCATCGCCAAATTTTTCTAAATATTTCAACACATTTCTTAACATTGGTTCAGTTGGTCTAGCTTTTGCCAATTTTTCTGAAGCCTTCTTTTTGTCTTTTGCTTTGCTCCAAGCGATTATGGCTGCTCTTGCTATGTTTTCAGCGCCTTGAATTTTCAGCTCTTTTATCTCTTTAACAGTCTTATCAACAATATCCATTATAATTATTGTTGCTACGAGAATAAATTTTATGGAAGAAGTTGAAAGGCTTGTTGAAGAGTACAAAAAGTTTGGTTATCTGAAAAGCAAAAAAGTTGAGAAAGCTTTTAGAAAAGTTAGGAGAGAATTTTTTGTTCCAGCTGATTTAAAAGACCAAGCTTATGTTGATACACCTCTTCCAATTCCAGGAGGAGTAACAATTTCTGCCCCTCACATGCACGTTATTTGCTTAGAGGAATTGGATTTGAAAAGAGGGGAAAAGTTTTTAGAAGTTGGCGCTGGGAGTGGAATTTTTCTTGCTTATGCTTATGAAATCATAAGACAGAAGAATAAAGTTTTTGGAATTGAGATTAATGAAGAAACGTACAATTTTGCTTTGAAAAATTTGGAAAGGGCAGGATATTTGAACAAAGTTAAATTGATTTATGGAGATGGAACTTTGGGTTTACCAGGAGAAGCACCATTTGACAAAATTTTAGTTAGTGCTGCTGCCCCAGATTTTCCCAAACCATTAATAGAACAATTGAAAATTAGTGGAACAATTTTAGCAATAATTGGTTATCAAGAACAATATTTGGTTAAGGGAATAAAGAAAACTGAAAATGAAATAGAAAGAAAAGTTGTTTTACCAGTTGTTTTTCTACCGCTAAAAGGAAAATATGGATGGAGTTAGACTGATTAGCATTTCAATTTTCATTGCTTCAGGCCTATATAAATTCACAAATTAAAAAGATATTAGAACAAAAATGAATAAAAAGTTGATAATTGATATTATATTCATAATTTTCTCAGGTTTTATGATTTTCATCCTATTAAATAATTTCAGAGTAAGCCCTCCCAACTACGTCTTTAGCAATGATTGGTTAGATAAGAGAAATATATATGTTTTTGGAACGCCCCCAGTAGAATATCTTAAATTAGTAAATGCAACCGGGGTCTCTTTTTCTGTTTATTATAGCGGATTAAATAGCTATGATAAAGAATACTTGAGAGAATTACATCAAAATGGTTTTAAGGTTAGTTCGAATTTCCCAACAATACAAGCCCATATTACAAAAAATACAACTCTGATAGAAATTGCAAAATGTTTTGATATAGAGGGCAATCCATTAGGCTTTTTTGGAGAACAATACTCTATGTGTAGTGAAAATGAAGAATGGAAAGAGTTTTTGAAAAATAGAATTAAGGAGCATGTTGATGGAGAGGCAGATGCTATTCAAATTGATGAGATTGGAGTAAACTATGATTGTTTTTGTGAAGATTCTATGAAAAAGTTTAGAGAGTATCTTGCAAATCGTTACTCAACTAAAGAACTACATGACATTTTCGGAATAGATGATATAAATTCTTTCGATTATCGAATCTACCTTTTGAATAGCGGTGCTAAAAATATTTGGAACGACCCTAATCAAAATTTGTTAAATGAGTATTTTAACTTCAAATATCAAGATAGAGTCTCTTTTATAAAAGAATTAATTCAGTATGCTAGAGAATACGCAAATAGAGACATCTTGTTTTCTGGAAACACTTATGGTTTTAGGCCAGACCAACAAATTTTTATTCCATATTTGGATTTTCTAGTTTTTGAAATGCCTATAAGTTCTTTACCAGAAGGAAAATTGTGCACTATATATTTTCTTGGCGAAGCTATTTCTTCTAAGCCCATTGTCGGATTTCCAGACATTTTTGATTTGGCAAAAATATCAGAAGAAGATTGGTGGTTATGGAGGCATTGGTTGGCAGAGGCATATGCGTGTGGAGGATCTTTTTTGCTTCCATATAATTCTTATGCTTTTGGTGGAGGTTCCTATAGTGTTCCATTTGAGAAGCTCTCAGATTACACAAACTTTATAACATCTCATCGAGATTACTATGTAAACAATTCAAGAATAGCGAGAGTTGCCATATTGTTCGATCTAAATTCGACGTTGATAAATCAAGCTAAATGGAGAGCATGGGAAGCATGGAATAGCTTTTTAAAGGTTGGTTACGCATTACAAGAATCTCATATTCTTTTTGATGTTATATACAATGGTGATGGGAAATTCATAAACAAGACAGCTAATTTAGATGATTTAAGAAAGTATTCAATCGTAATAATTCCTGCTTATTATGATTTAGGCTCAGAATCGGAAGGATTACTTAACTTGTATCATCAAAATGGTGGGCTAGTTTTAAGACTTAAAGAAGATATGAATGTCTCTGAACTACCAAGAATAATCAAGAATACTAATATAGACCTTGGTTTAAGAACGAATGCATCGAACGATATAAGTATAGTTGCCTACAAAAGAGGCGACTCTATTATATTACATTTCATCAACTACGATTACGACAATGTTACACATAAATTTATACCAAAACAACTTATAGAAGTTGAAGTAAGTATTCCGGATGGCGTTAATTTGAGTGGGAAAAAACTGAAGCTGTTAACACCAGATGCTAACGAAAAAATTATTGAGTATAGCATTCAAGAAAACAAAGTAAAATTCGTAATTCCAGAGATTTATGAGTATATGATTGTGCTTTTTGGGTAAAAGACTAAATGGGGCTGCTGGGATTTGAACCCAGATTAGCTGGTTTCTTCATTCTATCAGAGCTCCATTTCTGGAGCCAGCCGTCCTACCTGGTTAGACTACAGCCCCGTATAAATCATTTCTAACTTTGATGTTTATTAAATTTGGGTCCGCTGGGAGTTGAACCCAGCTCTCCGCCGTGTGAGGGCGGCGTCCTAACCGCTAGACTACGGACCCAATAAATATTTTTGAAAACAAAAATTAGTTTATGATTTTGAGTAGCGAAGAAATAAAGAAGAGAATTTTAAAAGAAAAACTTATAGAGAATTTTATTGACTTAGAGATTCAATTACAGCCAGCAAGTTTTGATTTAACCTTAGATGAAATCTATCTGCTAACATCTTCAGCTTCGATAGATTTTACGAATAAAGAAAGAAAGTTACCAAATTACAAAAAAATTGAATTCAATAACGATTGGATTGAATTGAACAACGGAATTTATCTAGTTAGTTTTAATGAAATTGTTAATATCCCAAACGATTTACTTGCTTTCGTAAGACCAAGGTCTTCTTTAGTAAGAAGCGGTGCTACAATTTTTTCCTCGCTTTGGGATCCGGGATATTCTGGAAAGAGTAATTGTTTATTAGTAGTCTTGAATGAAAATGGAATTAAACTTAAGAAAAATGCAAGAATAGCTCAAATGGTCTTCTTCAAACTTTCTTCCCTGGCAAATAAGACATATTCCGGAATTTATCAAAACGAAGGAATAAATAATTTAAAGAAAAAGCTTAAGTAAGATTTATGATTGAAGTTTTCTCTTTTGATAAAAGAGAAATTTTAGAGATATGTATTGCTGTCCTTGTTCTAACAATTATTTTTTCTTTTGAAGGACTGCATTTTAATTCAAATCTTTTAGGTTTAAGCTTCTTAGCTGTTATTACAGCTTTTTTGCTTCATGAACTTGCTCACAAGTTTGCTGCAATAAAACTCGGATACCATGCAAGATTTAGATTATATCTACCTTCCACATTGCTAAGCTTAATACTTGTTTTTACTGGAGTAAAAGTTGCGGCTCCAGGTTGGGTTGAAATTCTTCCTTACAAATTTAAAGATTGGCTTTATAGAAGATTGAAATTTTCCGTAGAAGAAATTGGAAAAATTGCTTTAGCTGGCCCATTAACAAACATAATTTTAGCATATTTGTTTTCATCATTTGGTTTTGATTTTTTAAAGACGGTTAACGCTTGGATAGCTTTTTTTAATTTACTACCAATTCCTCCTTTAGACGGTTCTAAAGTTTTGCATTGGAAGTTTGGAGGCTGGATTTTCTTTTTAATTTTAGCAATAATTTTACTGATAGTATGATTGAAAAGCTAAGAAAAGAATTAGAAGAAAAAAGGTACTTGGATACATTAATTCATAGTTTAGTAGCAATTTCTTTATGCATAGCATTTTCATTTCTTTTTAATTTTAAAAAGGAGACTATTATAATTACAGTATTTTTAGGCTCTTTCCTTCCTGATTTAGACCATCTTTTACTCTACAAAAAAAGAAGGTTTTACAATTTCAAAGCATTCTTAAAATGGATACTTCACAGTAGCAGGTACAGAATTGCTTTTGAGCTTTTTCATAACTTCCCATCAATAATTACCTTACTGATTTTATTACCCTTCGTCTACGTTAAAAACAAGCTAATGTTCATGTTTTTTATATCTTTTCTACTTCATTTAGTTTTAGATCTTATTATTGACAAAATAGTTTTAAGAAATATTAGATTTTGGAGATTCGGCTTTTAGTTATAAACCAAAATATTTCATTGCTTCTCTTATATCTTTAACCTCAACAACATCAATTCCAACACTTTTACCCACATTTTCAACCTTTTTCTTATAGGTTGTTGTACAAAAAGTGAAGTAACCCATTTGCTCACATTTTTCTTCAGGAACATAATTAACTTGTGTGCCTTGCCCTTCTGGTACTAGAAATGTTGTTGCTCCAATTTCTTTTGCTGCTTGAGCTTTTGGAATAATTCCTCCTACAGGACCAATACTTCCATCAGGATTTATAGTTCCAGTAATCATGACTTTTGTTGTTAACTCTTTTCCTTCTATAGCAGCTATTGTTGCTATTGTTAAGGCCGCTCCGGCTGAAGGTCCCTCAACGACAGAGGCATTAATTTCTTCTAAAGAATAAATTAGGTCAAATTTTGATAAATCGGCTTTTGTTACTTCTTCAGCAACTCTTTTTGCTGTTTGAATAGATTGTTGTGTATCTAACCAGAAAAGAATATTATTGATATCTACTAAAACTTTTCCGTTTCCAGGTTTTATTCCAATTTTTAATACTGTAGCTACTCCTTTACCTTCATTGTCTACAGCCGGCACATAAATCTTAACGAATCTTTCTTGAGTTATGTTTGTGTAGTTTACGAGTAATGAAATAGTTTTTCTATTTTCTATTTTCTCAACTTGAATATACCTACTACCAACAAAAGCTATTGCAACTATCAAAATGATGCCAACAATGATTACTCTTTTGTTTCCAATCGCTTGGGGATTTTTTCTTACCATAAACTCCAATTTACTTTTAAAAATAAAAATTGCGGGTGGCGCGCTCTCGGTGAGTATGTATTGCTAGGTTGCTTTATCCAACTATTCTTCTCAATCCCGTATCTCCACAGCACTTAACCATCTCCTTACCCTTGCTGCATTCCTGCCCTGGGGGATTTGAAGATGGCTAAGCCCATGAAGGCGAGACCTCATCGTCGAACAGTTGGAGCAACTTAGCAATACATACCGCCCTCGAGCTTCGGCCCAGCCATTATGGACCGTTTGCTGTGACAGGCGAGGTCCAGCCGCCCGGCCTAACCACCCGCAATTAAGATTTTGCATGTAAACAAAAATATTTAAATACCTTATTTTACTATAAGTATAGCAACAAAAGGTGAAAAAATGGCAGAAGAAGAATGGGATGAAGAAGGAGAAGAAGAGGGAGAAGACGAAGAAGGAGAAGAAGACTGGGACGTAGAAGGCGAGGAAGAGTTCTAATCAGTGACTTCAAAACCCTCTTGTCTTTTATTCTTTTTTTGATTTTCTATTTTTACTAAATGGTGGTTAATTGAACATTCTTAAAGCTTTTTAAGCGTTTTTCTAAATTTTAATTGGTGAGAAAATGGCAATCTTCGGTGGCTTAATAGACTTGGGAATAGCATTCCTCTTAGCTGCAGTTTTTGCAGAATATCTTAAATTCAGAAATGTGGCAAAGAAAGGCTTTAATTGGGTAATTCTAGCAGGAATCTTCTTCTTGTTTGCTGGAACTTTTCCAGTAGCATATAGTTTAGGAAGTTACCTAGGAACTTCAGTATGGAATGGATTAGCGCAACTATTTGAGATTCTAGGATGGCTTTTTGCTTTAGTAGGAACTTTGTTCGTAGTATATGAAGCTTTCATAGAGAAATAGGTTTTACCCTCTTTTTTCTTTTTTTATTTTTTCTTTAATTTCTAACTTCCTCTAGATTCTTAATTCTTTCAATTGAAAGAAATTATTTCTAAAAGAGTTTGTTATGATTATTTATTGCCCGCTTTTAACCGTTTTATTATGGTATTATATTTTATTCTAATGTTTATATTGAAAGAATTTAACTTGTATTATGAAAAGTGAAATAAGCAAGACTGTCAACGAACTAAAAAAATTCAAGAAAGTTGTTGCTATAATTTTATTTGGCTCTTATGCAAAGAAAAAAGCAAAGCCACTTTCTGATGTTGATATAGCCGTTATAACGAAAAATCCTGATAAGAAGATAGAAGCCGAAGTAGCAAGTTTTTCATCGAACATCTTTGATATTGTAAATTTCCATAAGTTACCATTATACATTCAATTCGAAGTATTAAAATACGGAAAAGTACTCTTTGTCAAAGATAAGAAATACTTTTCGACTATCAAAAGAAAAGTTTTAAGAGAGTATTTAGAGATGTCTGATTTTTATGAAAGAATGAGTAGGAGGATTTTAAAATGAGGCTAGCTTCTATTATTTCGCGAATAGAAAAACATAAAAGAGCTGCAAAAAACTTAGTTAAAAAAGATATTTCTAATTATTTGGTATTTAACTCTCTAGCTATGGAATGCTTTCAAGCAGTAAATTCAGCAATAGAATTGGGAGAGTATATTGTTTCTGAGAAAAAGCTGGGATTCCCTTCAAAGTATAGGGAGATATTTGAATTACTGTATGAAGCTAAAATTATAAGCAAGAAAACCTTGAATGATATAAAAAGACTGATATTCCTCAGAAATCTGATTGCGCACGAATACTACAATATCACAAAAGAAGAGTTGAAAGAAATGGTAAGTCTTTTAAATTGTTTGGACGAACTTGTAAGAATCGCTAAAAAATTGAAGTGAAGTTAAAAAAGAAAGTCACACAACCAACCTTCTCCATTTCTAGGTTTTAGAAAAATAGACTAGCAAAATTTCCGTTAAATGTCGTTAGAAATTCCGTTAAAGAAGGGCACACCGAGGGCTTTAAATACTTTTTCTGCATGCAGGGGGTGGGATTTGAACCCACGAAGGGACTAACCCAGCAGGTTTCTTCTTACCACCTAAGCCTCGGCTAATTCTGAGCTTCAGCTTTTTATCTGCCGCCATCGACCAGGCTAGGCGACCCCTGCACTAATATGAAATTATAGGAGAAAAATTTAAACTATAAGTTCAAAGTATTTTGATGATTAACACTAATGACGTACTAATATTTTTCGGAGCCATATTGCTATATATCATAGGAAGTTTTATCATTGCAGTTTCCTTGATACCTTCTTACTTTCTATTTATCCAATTCCTTCAAACAAGGAATTTATTCCTCATGCTTTTCGGTTTTGCCTTCTCTTACTTCATCTTTGGAATTACTTTAATGTTTGTTGCCGCTCTGGTTGTTAGAGTTTTTAGAATTAGGTTAATGCCGGGTACTTACAAGATAGGAGGAAAGGAAAGTCTAATTTGGCTTTTGAATGCAGGCTTTATTTCTTTAGTCAGATTTCTTTTCTTACCATTCACAAGGTCTTCGATAAACGTTTTCTTTTATAAATTGCTTGGGGCAAAAATAGGAAAAAATGTAATAATCAACACAACTTGTGTTTATGATGTTCACTTGCTTGAGATAGGAGATAATACTGTTATTGGAGGGGATGCAGCAATAATAGGTCATTCTGCAGAGGGAGATAAACTTATCATTGCTCCAGTTAAAATAGGTAAAAACGTTTCAATAGGTCAATACGCTACTGTTTTACCTGGGGCTATAATAGAAGACGGAGCAATTATTGGGGCTATGAGTTTAGTACCTAAATTTACGAGAGTTAAAAAAGGAGTATGGGGCGGTGTACCAATAAGGAGATTAAAATGAAGCTAAAAGACATAGAAAAGCTGCAGAATAAAAAATTAAGAAAGATTATTAAGCTTGCTTATGACTTCCATCCTTACTATAGAAGAATCTTTAAATCTCTTAACTTAAGACCTAGCGATATTAAAACTAAAGATGATTTAAGAAAGCTACCTTTTACTAAAAAAACAGATTGGGTTGGAAGAGAAAAAGAATTCATCTTAAAACCAACAAAGAAAGTTTTTTTGTATCTTAGCTTTAAAGACAAGATGCTTTACTTTTTTGATAAAAAGAAATTTTTTGAAAGAATTAAATGGGAATTTTTACCAGCAACATTTTTTGCAACTTCAGGAAGAACAGGAAATTCCGCTGCATGCTTTTACACTAGATACGATTTTGAAAGAATAAAAGAAACAACGATTAATGCTTTGCAACCAATTATTAAAGCACTCAATTATAAACAAAAAATTCAAATAACTTTTCCTTATGCTCCGCACTTAGCTTTTTGGCACACGATTTTTGGTTGGTTAGGGGAGCCAAACACTTTTGCTACGATATTAGGGGCAGGAAGAAGCAATTTACAAGTAGAGATGATGCAAAAGTTTAAGATAAACGCTTTGATAGGAATGCCGAGCTATATTTCTTATCTCTCTCAATTGGCCGCAGAGAATAAGATAGAATCAAATGTTAAATACATAATCGCAGCAGGAGAATATTTGCCAGATAACATGAGAGAAAGAATAAGAGAAAACTTTTCAAAAATTGGTCCTGAGCCAAAAATACTACAAGGTTATGCCTCTACCGAATCAAAAGCAGCTGTTTTTGAAAGGGAAGAAAGAGGAGGTTATGTTATAGATCCGAATATTCATTTATGGGAAGTAGTTGATCCAAAAACAGGAGAACCAGTTAATTTTGGTGAAAGAGGAATTCTCGTTTTCACTCATTTAGATTTCAGAGGTTCTATTTTTCTAAGATATTGGACGAATGATATCATTGAAAAAGGAATGATTTATGAAGACGGATATTTGAAATTAATTGGAGATATTTATAGAGAGAGCGATGTAGTTCCGATAGAAACTAAAGTTAAAGGCACTCTTATAAACACTCTTTCTCTAGAAAATCTTTTGAATAGTATGAAAGAGATTAAAGAATATCAAGTTGTTATAACTAGAAAAGAATCAAAAAAGCATTTTGGACTAGATGAAATGATTATAAAGATAAGCCTGCATGAAAGATGCTTAAGAATGAGAGAAAAAGTAGTAAAGAAAGTTCAAGAGTTGGTTAAAGATTATTTTGAAATAACACCAAAGGTAAAAATTGTTCCTTTTGGAAAGATTGTGAGTGAAGTTTTTGAAAAGCTGAAAGGAATGCATGTAATTGATTTAAGGCTTTCGAAAAAATGAATGCTCCCGGCGGGATTTGAACCCGCGTCTCAAGCTCGAGAGGCTTGAATCCTACCGGTTTCTAGTTCTTAATCTAGAACTAACCGGGCTAGACGACGGGAGCCTATTAAATCTATGCCATCTTATTAAATGTTTCCGATTCTTAAATTTAATCTCGTTAAAGAATCTTAAGACATCCATTTTTCTGTCTATATACGCATCATTTTTGTGTTTTCTCCATCGCGACAAATTAAAACCCAATTTCTCACAAGCTTCTTTTATCGATTTACGTAAACTTGGAATAGCAGACGAAATCCATATTGTAGGATATAAGTTCGTTTTGTTTTTAGGATATACACAGCCATCTGTATCAAAAATACCTCTTAAACAACGCTTTAAAAATAGATTATTGGACTTAATCCATGATGGTATTTCTATTTTATTTATTTTTTTATTTCCTGCAGGCAACCCATAATGATTCAAAGTAAATACAAGATTCTTACTTTGTTTCCATATATATATTGCATTTTTTGTTTTCTTTACATTCATACTTATATTAAAGACTTTTTCAAAAAGTGGTTTAACGTAGTTTAACATATATTCTTTTTCGTCTTTTAGATTACCAACTACGTGAACTTGATAAATACTCTTTTCAGGTATAACGTAGATGGATCCGTCTCCAATTATTATACCAATGATTTCAGCTAGCTCTGGTGAAGGGTTACATAATATCTTGGGGTTTATTTTAGTAAATAAACTTTTCCTGTTTTTAACATTTTTTCCACCTTTTATTTGCCCCCAGTTATCTTCTAACTTAGCTATTATAAATCTATCAAAGTTTCTTTTACCAAGTTGACATAATTTTTCATAAGTTTCTTTCGATAAAGTTCTTTTTTCTTTCCTTAATTCATTTGATAAATAGTGCTCCCCGCAAATTAATTTTTGGGATAGTGATTTCCAGGTTAGATTTAGTTTACTTTTCACAAATTCTATTAATTCTTTTTGTTTACCATCTTTAAGCTTAATCCTCATTTACATTTTTACTTTTGCTAACATAAATTTATCCTTGACCGGGCTAGACGACGGGAGCTTCTATTTGAGAATTAGTTAAAAAATTAAAAAATGTGAAAATCGGAAAAATTAGTTTCGGATTGCAATTTCTCGATTTTTATGTCTTTAATTTCTGCTAAAGGATGGTTTTTCTTCATTATTTCTATCATTTTTTCTACGTCATTCTTTTCTCCGCATAAAATAGCTTCAACTTTGTTGTTTGGTAAGTTTCTAACATACCCCTTTAGGCCTAACATTTTAGCATACCTTCTGATAAAGCTCCTATATCCAATTCCTTGGACTCTACCAGAAACTAAAACTCTAACTTTTTCTTCCATGCTTTTATTTTTTGTTTCAATCTATAAATTTTTGAAGGAATAAAAAGGAGAATGGAAAAAGAAGCACTCATAAAAGAGGGAAAAATAAGGATTGATGAAGAATTAGCAAAAAAACTAAAACACGCTCAATACGGTGTTTTTGGTCATTCTACAGTAGACATTTGCCATTATACTAAAAAAGCTTTGAAGAAAGAGAAGGTTTGTTACAAAAGAAAGTTTTTCGGTATAGAGACGCATAGATGTATGGAATTTTCTCCAGCTGGTTTATTTTGTCATAATAGATGTACTTATTGCTGGAGACCAACAAACTTTTACAAAACTTTAAGATTAGAAGAAGATAAGGTAGACAATCCAAAAGAAATAGTTGAAAATCTTTTGAAGGAAAGGAATAAATTGCTTACTGGTTTTAAAGGGAATGAAAAAGTTGATAAAGAATTTTACAAGGAAGCTTTAATACCAACACATTTTGCTATTTCATTAAGTGGAGAGCCAACCTTGTATCCTATGCTACCTGAACTAATAAAATATTTGAAGTCTTTGCCTCATACAAAATCGGTATTCTTGGTTACTAATGGACAAGAGCCAGAAATGCTAGAAAGGTTAGAAAGAGAAGATGTATTACCAACTCAACTTTACTTATCGATGAACGCGGGCAAGTTAGAAACTTTTAAGAGAGTAAATTGTCCTTTGATGAAAGATGCATGGGAAAGGTTTAATAGAAGTTTAGAGTTTTTAGCTAAAACAAAAACCAGAACAGTCGTAAGAATAACTTTGATAAAAGGATTTAACGATTCTAAAGATGAAATAAAAGAATTTGCAGAGTTGATAAAAAAAGGAAATCCACATTTTATTGAAGTAAAATCTTACATGCATGTTGGCTATTCTAAAAGTAGGTTAACTGAGAAAGAGATGTTAACAATTGAAGAAATAAAGGAATGGACAAAGGAGCTTCAAAAGTTCTTACCAAATTTCGAGTTTATGGATGAGGACGAAGACGCCAGAATTGTTATTTTACAAAATAAAGAAAGATACGTTGATAGATGGATTGTAAAGCCGGAAGAAAGTAGTTTGTTCAAGCTTGGGTTATAGTAAATTTGCTTAAGGTTAAATAAAACTATCAAGAAAAATTTCAGCAATTTTGGGACGGGTGGGATTTGAACCCACGACGCACCGGTCTTCAGCCGGTCGCTCTCCCGGACTGAGCTACCGTCCCATTATTTAAGATTAAACTTTGATTAAAAAACTTTTAAAGCTTAGTCGCTAAAAAATCTCAATGCAAAACATAAAAATTAACTCATTCAGGTATGTTTTACCAAAAATCGAAATCGTTGAAAGAAAAGGGATTGGTCATCCAGATACAATTTGCGATTCTATTGCCGATAGGTTTGCTTTAAATTTAGCGCAGTATTATTTAAGGAAATTTAATCAGATTTTTCATTTCAATGTTGATAAGGCCTTGTTGGTTGCTGGAGAAACAAAAACAAAGTTTGGAGGAGGAAAGATATTAAAGCCAATGAAAATTTTCTTTGGGGATAGAGCTACTTATAAAATTGACGACGAAGACGTTCCGATCGATGAAATTTTAAATCGCTCCGTTTACGATTGGTTAAAAGAAAATTTAAGGTTTGTTAGCGAGAAAGAAGTTGAAGTAATAAATGAAGTAAAGCATGGCTCAGAAGAGCTTACATCGATTTTCAAAAGAAAAGAAGAATATTTGCCAGCCAACGACACTAGTGCTTTAGTCGGTTATGCCCCCTTAACTACACTAGAAAAATCTGTTTTAGAGTTAGAAAGATACTTAAATTCAAAAGACTTTAAAAAAAGATTTCCAGAAAGCGGAGAAGATATAAAAGTTATGGGTTTGAGAGAAGACAATAATTTTACTTTTACTATTGCTATGGCTTTTGTTGATAGATTTGTAAAAAGCGAAGATGATTACTTCAAGAAAAAAGATGAGATAAAAGAGGAAATAAAGAATTTTTTAAAACAGAAGTTCGAACTCAAAGCCGAAGTTTATTTAAATACTTTGGATGAAAGGGGAAGGGGAGAAGAGGGATGTTATTTGACAGTTACAGGAACTTCCGCAGAATCAGCAGATTCTGGAGAAGTTGGAAGAGGAAATAGAGTTAATGGGATAATCGCTTTGAACAGGCCTGCTGGTTCAGAAGCAGCCCCAGGCAAAAACATGATTAGCCATGTAGGGAAAATTTACAATTTACTTGCTTTTGATATTGCTAGTAAAATTTACGAAAAAATAAGGAAACACAATTATGTTTGGCTTTTGAGTCAAATTGGAAGGCCGATCAACAAACCTTTGGTAATTTCTGTTGAGGTTGATAATTTGGATAAAAACGAGGAAGAAGTTGTTAAAGAAATAGTTGAGAAAAGGTTTGAGACGTTAAAAGATTTTATAAAAGAATTGATAGAAGGGAAATTTAAAGTTTGCTGAGCCTGTATTTTAAACCTTCTTTTAAGATGAAAATCAAAACGCCTAAAACAACTCTTATTCCCCTTAATAGCTTGCTTTTTTTGTGGTAGAAAATTTTTACAGGAACTTGTTTTATTCTTAAACCTTTTTTTATAGCATCTGCCAATATAGAGTTTTCAATTATATATCCCCCATGAATACTTTCAATTTTGTTTATTGCTTTTTCTCCAAAAGCCATATATCCGCAATTTGTATCTTTCAATTTTGTTCCAAAAAGAATATTAAAAAATTTTCTCCAAACAAAATTTCCAAGTTTATGTCTAAAAGGTACCCCTTCCCAATTCCTAAACCCCATTACAAGATCAGCTTCTCCATTTTTTATTGGTTCTAAAACCTTTTTTGCTTCCTCCGGCAAATATTGTAAATCGGCATCAATAATTACCAAATTTTTTATTTTTTTCCTTCTTGCATATTCAAATGCAGTTTTTAACGCCTCCCCTTTCCCCTTATTTATTTTATGCCTCAAAACAATTGCTCCAGCCTTTTTTGCAAATTCGTAGGTTTTATCTTTACTTCCATCATCAACAACAATAACCTTAAAATTCATTTTTCTCAATCTTTTTACAACCTCATAGATATTTTCTTCTTCATTGTATGCTGGTACTATTGTAAAGTCCATTAATTAATTTGTAAATCTCATATATGAATTAATGATATGTCCAAGATGTGGAAGAAATGTTGATAAATTGTATGACAATTTATGCCTAGATTGCTACATAGAGAAACTTGAGATACAAAAAATTCGCATAAGAAGATGTAAGGTTTGTGGAAGATATTTCGTTTCAAATAAATCATTTGATAATAGAGAAGATGCTATAAGATTTTATATAAAGAAGTTTCTTTCTAAGAAACTTGGTGAAATTGTAAATGCTTTACCGAATAACAAAATAGAAGTTGTTGAGAAAGAGTTTGTTTGCAACGATTGTAGAAAATTTGTCAGTAGAAAAATAGAAGCAATTCTTCAGCTTAGGGGAGAAAATGTTGAAGAGATTGTAGAAAAGTATGAATTGATTGGGAAGCCTGTTAGAGGAGGTTTTGATATTAATTTTTCATTGAAAAAATATGCTTATGAATTAATTAATAAACTCAGAAAAAAATATAACTTATCGATGAGAGTTTCAAGAAAATTAATGGGATTGAAAGAAGGTAAAAGAGTTTATAGGGATACGATATTGGTGAGGATAAATGGCAAAAAAGTATGAACCTACTCCGGAAGAAATGGAAATAGCAAGAATTAGATTACCAAGAGAAGGAGAAGTTTTAGGAATTGTTGAGGCTATGGTTGGTGGAGATAGAATGAAAGTTATTTGCGACGACGGTAAAGAAAGAATTTGTAGAATTCCAGGAAAACTTAGAAAAAGAGTTTGGATAAAAGAAGGTGATCTAATTCTTGTAATACCTTGGAAAGTACAAGGAGAGAAGAGAGGGGATGTTGTTTTTAGATACACTCCAGCTCAAGCATCTTGGTTAAAGAAAAACGGTTATATAAAGAATTTGTAGGTATAAGAATGGAAGATTTTCTTTCCGAAAGAAAAATCGAAGGAAAAGTTTATGATAGAAGAACTTTAATGGCAATTTATACCCTTATGAAAAAAGGAATTATAAAAACTTTAGAAGCCACAGTTAAAGAGGGAAAGGAAAGTGTTGTAGTTGCGGC